>JAEEGL011176853.1_pt1 | contig 15029 bp, 14 predicted proteins | sample 9134231 | NCBI WGS metagenome assembly JAEEGL01 (sample SAMN16246548, study PRJNA631951) | gut metagenome | biome: gut microbiome; feature: rumen; material: fiber-attached | host: Bos | place: Iran: Karaj | collected 2018-10 | reverse complement strand
TGAAGAACGGGTGTGAGGTGTTGGTGATCTCAAGCTTCACCAGGGGATAGGTGGTGCCATCAATCTCAATGGTCTCCTTGGTGTTCACCGTGCTGCGGGTGATGAAGACCTCCTCATTCGACATGTCCTTGAAAGCAACCTCGCGAGAGTTGCTGGGATGGATATCCTTCTTCATTTCGTTATTTCTTTAAAATGTTAAACTTACAATTTTGTGGCGGTGGTAAACGCCTCTTTTTTGTAATGGCGTGCAAAGGTACAACGATTTTTTGAACTGGAAAATTTTTTTCTCCTTTTTTTTGAAAATCAGCCTTTTTATCATTGGTTTTTCCAGAAGGAGGGGGTGAAGATGACCAGCACGGTGAAGATTTCGAGACGGCCCATGAGCATGAGGCCCGACAGGATCCACTTGACACCTTGCGGCAGGATGCTCCACGACATCGTCGGGCCGATTTCCAGTCCCAGCGTGGGACCCACGTTGCTGCCGCAACTCAGGGCGATGGTGATGGAATTGGTGCTGTCCACACCCGCGAGAATCATGATGAAATAGGCCGTGAAACACAACGTGATGTAGGCGATGAAGAAGGCCATGAGCGTGATTTGCCCCGAGGTGTGAACAGTCGAGTCATTCACCTTGACAGGCAGCAGCGCCTTGGGGTGGAGCATGTGGCGGATCTCGTTGCGCAGGATTTTGAGGGCAATCACGCCGCGTGCACACTTGAAACCGCCGGCTGTGCTGCCCGAGCATGCGCCAAAGAACATGCACAGGCTCAAAATCACCCATGTGATGTGGTGCCACTGGGCGGCATCCTCGTTGAACATGCCTGTCGTGGTGATGAACGACACGACCTGGAACAGGGAGACACGGATGGCATCGGCGATGCTGTAATCATTATAGCGGAGCAGGAAATAGACGATGAGGACCGTCGCTGCCAGTGTCAAGGCAGCATAAAAACAGAATTCGGCATTCTTGAACAGCCGTTTGAATTTGCGTTGCAGCAATGCGGCATAGAGCAGCGAGAAACTGACGCCCGAGAGGAACATGAACACGATGGCGGTGTAGTCGATGGCTGCGCTGTTGAAGTAACCCGTGCTGGCGTCATGGGTGGCAAAACCGCCTGTGGCGGTCACCGTCATCGCATAGTTGACGGCATCAAACGGGCTCATGCCGAAAACGAAGAAAAGCACGGCGCACATCGTCGTGAGCAACAGATAGATGCCCCAAAGGGCTTTGGCACTTGTCGTGAGGCGTGGGTGCAATTTGCTCTTGACGGGTCCCGTGGCTTCGGCGCCGAATACTTTCACCGATCCGCCCACAAACGATGGAATAACGGCAATGGTGAAAAACACGATTCCCAAGCCCCCGATCCATTGGGTCAACGAGCGCCAGAAGAGCAGCCCGTGGGGCAGACCTTCCACCTTGTCGATGACAGTGGCCCCGGTGGTTGTCAAGCCCGACATCGTTTCAAAAAAGGCGTCGGTGACGTTGTGGATGTAGCCTCCGATGAGGAACGGCAGCATGCCGAAGGCGGCAAAGGCAATCCATACTACCGAGACCAGCAGATAGGCGTCACGGCGGCTCAATGCGTTGGAGGCATGTCGCCCCAGCAGCCTCAGTCCAGTGCCGGCTGCGAGGGTGACGGCCACAGTGACAGCAAACGGCATGATGTCGCTTTCCATGTGACAGATGGCAAGCACCAGGCCCAATGACATGAAGGCCGCCTCGACCCATAGCAGTGTCCCAAGTATCTTGAATATCAGTCGGTTGTTTAGCATCGCAGAAGGGTCAAATGAAGTATTTCTCGATTTTGCTGATGTCGGTGCCGTGGCAGAAGACCACCACGATGTCACCAGGCTGGATTTGCGTGTCACCGTTGACGAGCATGCCTTTTCCGTCACGCACCAGTCCGCCCAATTCGGCTTCGGCAGGGAATCCAAGGTCGCGCACCTTCTTCTTGGTGATGCGTGAGCCTTGATGTGCAGTGAACTCGGCAATATCGGCATTGACGGTCATCAGATTGCGGATGTTGCGCACGTCACCGTTCAGCATCAGCTGGTAAATGTAGCTTGCCGTCAAGGCCTGCTTGTTGATGATGGTGCCGATATCGACATTGCCGGCAATGCCCACATAGTCCATGTTCTCGATCATGGCAATCGTCTTGGTCACGCCCAGCTCCTTGGCAGTGAGGCACGACAGGATATTGGCCTCGGCATTACCCGTGAGGGCGACAAAGGCTTGGGAACCCTTGATGTTCTCTTCAAGCAGGTTGGCGACTGACCGCCCGTCGGCGTTGATGACCATCACGCGGCTGGTGTCCACCAGGTCGATGAGTTCCTCGCAGCGGGCCGCATTGCTCTCAAAGATTTTGGCGCGCATGCCGCTGGGCAGCAGATTGGCGACCCTGACCGCAGTCTTGCCGCCACCCACAATGATGAGATTCTTCACGTCAGGGTAGTGGCTCTTGCCCATGATCTCTTTCATGTTGGGTACAAAGTCCTTGGTGGTCATGAAATAGACGAAGTCCCCGTCAATGAGCATGTCGTTGCCCGATGGCATGATGGTGTCGTTGCCGCGTTTGATGGCGACGACATGATAGGGGGAGTCGGGCTTGAAAATCTCTTTGAAGGGCTGGTTGAGGATTTTGCAGCCCTGTCTCACCTTGATGCCCAGCAGCGTGAGCAGTCCGCCATGTACTTCCCAGCGCTGGCGGGCCCATGTGAGCTGCAGGCCGTTGATGATGTCATGGGCAGCGAGGTTGTCCGGGTAGATGATTGACGTGATGCCGGCAGCCCTGAAGGCCTCGGTGATCTGCGGGTCGATGAATTCCACATTCTCCACCTTGGCAACAGTGCGACGGGCGCCCATCGATTTGGCAAGGACACACAGGCTCAGGTTCAGGTTCTCGTCGCGTGTCACTGCGATGAACAAGTCGGTGTTTTTCACACCGGCGTCATTCAGCGACTGTATCGGGGTGTTGCCTGTGGAATGGATGGTCATCAGGTCGCTGTCGGCCTGGATGCGTTCCAGCCTTTCCTCGTTTTCGTCAATGATGACGATGTCCTGCTTGATCTTGGAAAACAAATCGGCAAGATGAGCTCCGATGGCTCCGGCTCCTACGATAATGACTCTCATAGCTGTGGAGTATTGGTTATGTTGGGTCTTCTTGTGGCGGCAAATATATAGTGTTTTCATGGTTTGCCGATAACCGAGAAACATATTTTTTTTATTTTAACACGATTTCTGCATGATTATTGAAGTTCGGATGGCTTGTTGAGCAACGTGTTTTTTGATGATTTGTGATTCTTTATGGAAAAAAACAGAATATGGTATATAGATTTGCGAAATTATTCTTATCTTTGCAGGCTAAATTGAATTTAAGAGTATTGATATGAGTCTTTTAGGAGGTTTATTCAAGCACAAGCGAGAGCAAGTCAAGCTCTTCTATAATACCGACATTCATTGCCACATCTTGCCGGGTGTGGATCATGGCTCACAGTCCATCGAGCAATCGCTGGACATGTTGCGTGCCGAGCAGGAAATGGGTATCAACCGCGTTATCCTCACATCACATGTGACCGCAGTGACTTTCGAGAACACTCGTGAGTCGTTGATGGACGCCTTTCTCAAACTCAAGGATGCCGTCACCGACGCTGGACTTGACATTGAACTCAGTCTGAGCGCCGAGTATCGCATGGATGAGTATTTTGACAAGGAATATGCAGCCGACCATCTGATGCCCATGCCAGGGAATCACATCCTGCTGGAGAACTCGTTCCAGCAAGAGTTGATGAACCTGAATGAGCTGCTGTTTGACATGCAGGTCAAGGGTTATCGCACGATACTGGCTCACCCCGAGCGATACAACTATTATTCACGTCGCCGCAAACGCTACGAGGAGTTGCACAATGCCGGAGCACGTTTCCAGATTAATATCCTGTCGTTCACGGGCTACTTTGGCGAGGAGGCACGCGATAGCGCGTTGTGGTTTGCCAAGAATGGCATGATAGACTATTTGGGCAGCGACATGCACAATATCAAGCACGCCCACATCATCATGGATTACCTCAATTCCAAGGAATGGAAACGACTCAGCAAGGAATTGGAGACTACCGTCAAGAATGACATGATCATGGGTTGATCCCCCATACACTTATACACCATACACGAAAAAGGCATCGCCATCGGCGATGCTTTTTTCGTTCAATCCCTCATGTCTTGGGGCAGGTCTTGCTGAATGACGGTGCGGCACTGCTGACTCACCTGGGCAATGTCGTTGCCGCCCGTGTGTTCGATGGGCTTGTGGAAGGTGAGCGTGATGGTGCCGGGAGTGACGTTGAAGGTGCTGCGCGGCATCACCTTGTAGCTGCCGTCGATGGTGATGGGCACAACAGGCAACTCAAACTCCAGTGCCAGTTTGAAAGCACCGTTCTTGAACGGTCCCATCTTGCCGGTGTCGGTGCGTCGTCCCTCGGGGAAAACGACGATCGACATGCCACGATGCAGCTTTTTCTTGGCGGCGGCCATCGTGTCGCGCAGACCTTGCGCACTGTGGGTGTCCACCAGGATGTGGCCCGCCATGCGGCATGCGGTGCCGATGAGGGGAATGTTGGTGATGCCCTTGCGCATCATCCACTTGAAATTGTGGCCCAAGAAACCATAGATGGAAAAGATGTCATATGCCCCCTGATGATTGGCGACGAACACATAGCTCGTCTCATGGTCGATGAGCTCGCGGCCCGCGACACGCACTTTCACCAGGTGTAGCAGGCACCAGACCCTTGCCCACCACTTGGCAGGGTAATAGCCCCAGTATTCCTCGTTGAACAGGCAGCCAATGATGGTGACAAGTGCCGTGAGAATGCTGAGCACCAGCATGATGGGCGACACAATGCACCACTGGTATATCCGATAAATGTATATCATGTTTTTATCAATCACTTTACTTTTACCCTGCAAAGGTAGTGCTTTTTTTGAGAGTACAGGGCAGAGTGGGTGTTAAGGTGTGTTGAAAAAACAGTAGAGACGCAAAACTTACGCCTCTACTAATGTCAATAACAGGTAGATTTGTGAATCTCCAGCTGCATTTCACGATTCTGGAGAGACGGAGAGGATGTTTTACTTCTCCTCGCCTTCGGCTTCGGGCGAGATGAGTTTGTAACCCTTGCCGTGGATGTTGATGATCTCGATGTTGGGATCGTCTTTGAGTTTCTTGCGCAGCTTGGTGATGTAAACGTCCATCGAGCGGGCGTTGAAATAGTTGTCGTCAATCCAGATGGTCTTCAACGCGAAGTTGCGTTCCAGAATCTCGTTCATGTGGGCGCACAGCAGACTCAACAGCTCACTTTCCTTGGTGGTGAGGTTGTCGCTGCGGTCGTCGGTGAACAGCACTTGACGCTGGGTGTCGAAGGTGAACTTACCGATCTTGTAAACGGTGACTTCCTTGCCCTTCTTGCCCTTGACGCGGCGCAGGATGGCCTCGATGCGCATCACGAGCTCCTCCATCGAGAAGGGTTTGGTGATATAGTCATCGGCACCGATCTTGAAGCCCTCGAGGATGTCCTCTTTCAGGGCCTTGGCGGTCAAGAAGATGATGGGCACGTCGCTGTTGACGGCGCGGATCTCTTGGGCGAGCTGGTAGCCGTCCTTCTTGGGCATCATCACGTCAAGCAGGCAGATGTCATATTTTCCTTTCAGGAATGCCTTGTAACCGGCTTCGCCATCGGCAAACAGTTCGGCCTTGAAGCCTTTGTCCTCGAGGTACTCACGGGTGAGGGTTCCCAGGTTCTCGTCGTCCTCGCACAACAGAATTTTCAGTTTGTCTTCCATAATTGTCTTTTTTTAGTGTTTGTATAATGATTTAATTATTTGTATAACGGTAAAGTGATAATGAATTTCGATCCTTGGTTGACCTCGCTCTCGGCACGGATCGAACCGCCGAACAGGTCAATCATCTTGTGTACATAGGCAAGGCCCAGTCCAAAACCCTTCACATCGTGCAGGTTGCCGGTGGACACGCGGTAGAACTTCTCGAAGATTTTCTTCAGGTCCTCGCGTTTCATGCCGATGCCGTTGTCGGCAACAGTGATCTGGATGTGGTCGTCGTCGGGGTTGATGGTGCTCACCTCCAACTCAGGCGGCACGTCCTCGCGGCGATATTTGACAGCATTGTCAAGCAGGTTGAAAATCACGTTGGTGAAATGCATGCGGTCCACGTTGATGATGGGGTCCTCGGCATCCAGGTTGGCGCTGATGTGCCCGCCGTATTTTTCCACCTTAAGTTTAAAGGTGTTGATCACACTGTAGATGCTCGCGTTGGCGTCTTCCTCCTCAAGGCGCATGGTTGCGTTCTTGCGGTCGAACAGCGAGAGCTGCAGCACCTTCTCGACCTGGAAGCGCAGTCGCTTGGTCTCGTCGTTGATCACGCCCGACACGTGTTTGAGCATCTCGGGACTCTTGCGCACGCTGTCGTCATTGAGCATCTGGGCAGCGATCGAGATTGACGAGATGGGTGTCTTGAACTCGTGCGTCATGTTGTTGATGAAGTCGTTCTTGATCTCGCTCAGTTTCTTCTGTTTGAAGGCTACCGAGATGGTGTAGAGGAACACGCCCAACAACAGGAAGGTGAATGCCAGCGAGGGCACCAGGAATTTCACCGACGAGAAGATGTAGTCACTCTTGTTGGGGAAGGTGACACTGAGCGTGTTCTGCTTGTTCTTCGGGTCGTTGGGGAACAGCAGCAGGCTGTAAACGTCCTGCTGAGACATGGGCGAGTACCCCTCGGTCTTGTAGACCATGCCGTTGGTGCGGTTCACGATGGCGAACTCAAATGGCAGTGTCAGCCCGTTGAACTCCAATTCAGAGCGCAGGTAGCTCGACACCGTGGCGCTGTCGGCACGCTCCTGGATGGGGCGGTCGCTGGAGTGGTTCAGGATGGTGAGGATGACCTCGTTGAGCAGACTCTTCTGGTACAGATACTGTCCCTTGAGCGCTTCCTGCTTGAGCTGGTAAGTGTCGTTCAGGTCTTGCAGCGTGGGCAGGTTGGCGGGACGTACTTTGTCTTTGGGGCGCTCGTCGGGGGTGAACGTCGTGTCGATTGTCGCCTCGTGACGGTCGCTGAAGTTGAAACTGTTCTGACTGATGCCAGAGTATGCCTGCTCGGCCTCGGCAAGATCCTTGTCAAGGAAAAATTTCGTTTCGTTCTGTTCGAGCATGCGCGACACGCTGTAGAGGCTGCGCATCACAATTTCACTGAACTGGCTGTTGCGCATTGCGACCATCTTTTCGAGATAGACGATCTGCATGGCGAGCAGTCCCAGAAGGGCGATCGCCATCACAACAGTCAATATCCATATCGTTGATCTCTTCATGAGAGTTTTGTGTCTTTTGTCAGAATTATCGTTTTAACAATCAACGGCAAAATTAACACTTAATTGTGAAAATGCCAAATTTTCTTTCACTTTTTGCTGAAAAAATTAACTTGAAATGTTAAACGGAGCACTTTTGAAGTCAAAACATCCACTTCACAACAGTGTTGTTAAACAACCGTTGCGTTCGATGGTTTTTCTGGAAATGTTAGGGTAGTTACTTGAGCTTTTCCTGATGGCGGTGTGCCCACACGGCAACGGCAAGGCTCACGATCAGGCTGGCAAGGGCAACCCATGGGAAGGCGCCTTGGGTGGGGAGACCCAGATGGTCGCCAAATCCTTCGGACACCGCCCCTTTGTTGGCGAGATAACTGAAAATGACCACGCTGCTGTTGTTGAGCGTGTGGGCGATGATGGGTACCCACAGACTGCGGCTCCACACCAACAGATAACCCAGCCACAAGCCCAGCACCATGCGGGGGAAGAACCCGAAAAACTGCAGATGGAAAGCGCTGAACACGATGGCTGTGATCCACACGGCGGCATGGATGCCCAGGCGGCTGTCATGCATGGTGCGCTGCATCGCTCCGCGAAAGAGCATTTCCTCGCTCAACCCCGCCATGAAGCCGACGACAAACAGGCAGGCAAGCAGTTTTCCCACACTGTTGATGTCCAGTAACTGCTTGGTGGCGTCGGCGGCGCTGTCTTCAAGCGAGCGCATCATCTGTTCAATGCCGCTCATCCACGACGGCAGGCTCATGGCTTGATTGGCTTCTACCAGCCAGTTCATGGCAGGAAGTGACACGACATAGAACACAACGACTAACACCAATGCCCGCCAACTCGGAGCCCTGTCGATGCACATGGCATGCAAGGGGCGGCGGTAGAAAATGGCCATCGCCACGATAGCCGGGACGATAAAAGCCAGCACATCCTGCACGGTGAGCATCGAGAGCAAGCCCATGCTTGAAAGCAGGACACTGCCCACGCTGGCGACAACCAGTCCTGCGCCCATCAGGCAAAGCAGCAACAGCATCCGCGTGCTCAGTTTCATGTTTGTCTTTCTTTCCATGTCTGTCATTTTTTTGCCTTGCAAAATTAAACAAAAATCAAATTGTCTTGTCTAAAAGACATAGAATAATCATTTAAAACCTCAAGGAAGAATGAAAAAGATATTGATGACGCTAAGCGCGATAATTGCAATGGGACTCGGTGCCTCGGCACAGATTGTCCCCGATGAGATTGAAATTGTGACCGACGAGAACGTGCAGCTCGAGATGATTACGCCCGCCGAGCCTGTCAAGGAGAGCAAGAAGGAAATCAAGGAACGCGAGAAAAAGCTGCGTGAGTTGAACGATGATGTGGCCTATGCCAAAGCCAGCAACTCGATGCGGCGCGGCTACTTTGTGCTCGTGGCCGACTATGTTCAGTTCGGCCGTATGGGTTATCGCCACTATGGCATCAACCCTCGTTCCAATTTCATCCTTATTCAGGGCGACGACGGCATCATCCAGTATGCGTTCAATGGAGTTAATCCTGGCTCAAACGGCCTTGGTGGATGGACAGGTAAGGGCAATGTGCGCAACAAGGACTACAAGGTGAAGGATAACGGTGACGTGATTTTCAAGTGTAATCTGATCAGTGGTTCGGTAAACACCCAGGTATATATCACGCTCTACCACAATGGCAAGCAGGCGATGGCCCGCATCAACGGCACCCCCGAGATCACCATCTATGGCGAAATCCTGCCTTATCGTGACAATGATCATCGTTAATCGAATTCAAGATAAATGCCGGTAATAGATGGTAGCTCCAACAGGAGCAAACAAAGCCGCGCCCCGCGAGTCACCGGCGACTCAGCGGGGCGCTTTTTTATGCACTAGCTGTCTGGCTTCAATGTTTTCCGCAACAACCGGTTCTTCCTGCCTCTAATAGCGGTTTGAGCTCTTGTTCAAAGATGTCGCGCTTGACGATGCGGTAATGTGGCGAATAGGCCTCGCGGTATTCTGGAGAGTGACTGATGGCATATTTCCCCATGGCCAGTACCTCCTCGATGAATTGCTTGTCTTCGTCATAGTGGGGCAGGGCGAGGGCCATGTCACCAATCTCGCTGATGATCTCGTGCCAGCGTGCTGCCCACTGTTCAACGGTGGGGTGCTCGGTGTTGGCACTGTTGACAAAGGCCTCAAGCAGCGCGTCGGCTGTGATGAGTCCGTCAAACACCGCCTGCAGGCTCACGCGCACATGATTGCCGCCGATGCCGCACGGTTCCCAATACCATGATTGCAAGGTGTCACCTTCGGCCGTGGACAGTTCTTGCTCCAGATAGGAACGGGCGCTTTCCATGTCGTTCACCAGATGTTCGGGACCCATGTAATCCTGGAAACACGACTTGTAGATGTCAAGCAACCGCGCCTGTGGGTACTGCTGCAACATTGCTGTGACAAAGTCCGTGACCCCCTGTCCGCTGCACATGAGGCAGCTGGTTGCAAAGAGGATGGTGCTCATGATTTTTCTCATCTTTAATTATATAAGCCGTTTTATGCGTTATTTCCCACTCAATCGGCAATCATCTCCAGGAACTGGTCCTCGTTGATGATGTCGATACCCAGTTTGCGCGCTTTTTCGAGTTTGGCTGGACCCATGTTCTCGCCGGCGAGTATGAAACTTGTGGCACTCGAGATGCTGCTCACGTTCTTGCCGCCGTTCTGCTCGATCATTGCTTTGTACTCCTCGCGTGAATGTTTGGCGAACACGCCGCTGATGACCACTTTCTTGCCCTGCAGTTTGTCGGTCTGGCCGGCTGTCTCTTCCTCGGTGAGCGACATTTGCACACCGGCAGCCCGCAAGCGCTCAACGATGGCGCGGTTGCGCTCCTCGGCAAAGAAATCGACGATGGATTGAGCGATTTTGGGACCGATTTCAGGAATTGCGGCAAGCTCTTCGGCGGGCATCGACATCAAGGTGTCGATGTTGCGAGTGTGGCGGGCCAGCACCTTGCCGGTCGTCTCACCCACAAAGGGGATGGACAGGGCGAAAATCACGCGGGCAAACGGCACTTGGCGGCTAGCCTCCAGACCCCGCAGGATGCGTTGAGCGCTCTTCTCCTGGAAACGGTCAAGGGCGACCAGTTTCTCCTGAGTGAGGTCGTACAGGTCGGCCACGTCGTTTACCAGTCCGCTCTTGTTGAGGATGACCGCCACTTCCTCGCCGATGCCGTCGATGTCCATGGCATGACGACCCACAAAATGCTCGATGCGACCGCAAATCTGCGGGCCGCAGCCCCACTTGTTGGGGCAGACCCAGGCTGCCTCGCCCTCAACACGCTGTAATGGTGTGCCGCATGACGGGCAATGGGTGACGAAGGCAATGGGTCGGCTGCCGGGCTCACGCCTTTTCTCGTCAACGCCCACGATTTTTGGAATGATCTCGCCGCCCTTTTCAACATACAGCATATCGCCCTCGTGGATGTCGAGCTGCTCGATGATATCGGCATTATGCAACGATGCGCGCTTGACTATGGTGCCGCTCAGCAGCACGGGGTCAAGATTGGCGACAGGCGTGATGACGCCGGTGCGGCCCACCTCAAACGACACGAACTGCAGCTTGGTGCATTCTCGTTCGGGTGCGAATTTGTAGGCGATGGCCCAGCGTGGCGATTTGGCAGTGGCGCCCAGGTTGAGTTGCTGGCGCAGCGAGTTGATTTTGAATACGAGCCCGTCGGTGGCGATGGGCAGCGTTTTGCGCTCCACGTCCCAGTGATTGATGAAGTCTGTCACCGCGTCGATGCTGGGCAGGATGGTCATCACACCGGTCTTGAAGCCCCAGCGTTTGAGCGCCGTCAAGCTTTCATAGTGTGTCTCGAAGGGCAGGTTGTCGCCCAGCAGGAAGTAGAATACCGCATCCAAGCCACGACGAGCGACTTCGGCACTGTTCTGCAGCTTGAGCGTACCGGCAGCGGCGTTGCGGGGGTTGGCGAACAGCGGTTCCTCATTGAACTGGCGCTCCTCGTTGAGTTTCTCGAAACTCTTCCACGGCAGCACGATCTCGCCACGCACCTCAAACTTGTCGGGCAGGTCTTCGACACCGGTGATCTCGAGGGGGACGCTCTTGATGGTGATGACGTTGGCCGTCACATCGTCGCCTTGGACACCGTCGCCGCGCGTCACGGCACGCACCAGCCGCCCGTGCTCATAGGTCACCGAAATCGAGGTGCCGTCATATTTCATCTCGCCCACGATCTCACTGGCTTCGCCGCCCAGACCGTCTTGGGCGCGGCGCAGGAAGTCCTGAACCTCCTCGATGCTGTAGCTGTTCGACAGCGACATCATCGGCCGCTCGTGTCGCACCTGCGTGAACCCCTTGCTGATGTCGCTGCCCACGCGTTGGGTGGGGGAGAGCGGGTCTTGATACTGGGGATAGTCACGTTCCAGGTCTTGCAACTCGCGCAGCAACGCGTCAAACTCCTGGTCGCTCACCGTGGGCGCGTTGAGCACATAGTAGTTGTGGTTATGGCGGTTGATGATTTCCCGCAATTCCTTGATTCGCTGTTCAAATAAGTCCATGTGGCTGATGAAATTTCGTGGTTTTGAACCGCTAAATTAAGCTTTTTAGACGAGAAAATGTGCAACGCATGTCATTTTTTGTTATTTTTGCAGTGATTTTTGGTGATAACCATTTGAGTATATGAAAAAGATATTGAAATGCTTGGTGTCGTTGGCAGTGCTGACTGTCTTGTGTGCCATGTTTTCAGGATGTCTGCGTCAGGATTACCTGATGTTCGAGGACGGCGACTTTGACGGTGTGGAGTTCTCGGACTATGACCTCTTGCAGAACGCCGAGCTTGAGATGGACGATGCCGATCGTGACTGACGTTGTTAGCCCAGTGCGAGAATGTCGGTCAAAATTGCCTTTTAAAAAATATTAACAAGGCGACATCTCATGTGCCACAAGGGGTTAATCTTTAATGATTTCCCTCAAATGTCACTTTTTGATGCCTTTTTAACATCTCGTTAAGAATTCTTTTTATATATTTGCAGCCAATTATGTAGTGAGGCCATGTTTGACATTGCTCAAACATCGCTGTTAATGAATTTAGACAAAACGATATGAACTTATTAGAAAGTAAGTTAGCTCGATACGAGGAGCCGCAAAAAGCCAAGGCGGCTGGAATCTACCCTTACTTCCGCGCTATCTCAAGTGAGCAGGATACCGAGGTCATCATGAATGGCAAGAAGGTACTCATGTTCGGTTCTAACTGTTACTCAGGCCTGGTCAACGATGAACGCATCAAGCAGGCAGCCATCGAGGCCACCGAAAAATACGGCACCGGTTGCGCCGGTTCGCCTTTCCTCAACGGCACGCTCGACCTGCACAAACAGCTCGAGAAAAAGTTGGCCGAGTATGAGGGCAAGGAGGACGCGATGATCTACAGCACTGGTTTCGGTGTGAACCTGGGCGTCATCTCCACGCTCACCGGTCGCGAGGACTACATCCTGTGGGACGAACAGGACCATGCCTCGATCATCGAGGGCCGTCGCCTCTCGTTTTCCAACTCCTTGAAGTACAAGCACAACGACATGGCGTCGCTTGAGAATCAGCTCAAGAAATGTGAGACGGACCGCGTCAAGCTCATCGTCACCGACGGTGTTTTTTCGATGGAGGGCGATGTGTGCAAGCTCCCCGACATCGTGGACCTTGCCCACAAGTACAACGCCAGCATCATGGTTGACGAGGCTCATGGCATCGGCGTCTTCGGCGAGGGTGGCCGTGGCGTGTGCGACCACTTCGGCCTGCGCGACGAGGTGGACCTCATCATGGGCACATTCTCCAAGTCAATCGCTTCGCTGGGCGGTTTCATCGCCACCAGCAAGGTCATCACCAACTACCTGCGCCATCATTCCCGCAGCTACATCTTCACCGCCAGCATCACGCCGGCTTCGACAGCAGCTGCAATGAAGGCCATCGACATCATGATTGCCGAGCCCGAGCGTCAGGAGCACCTCTGGAAAATCACTCACGAGGCACTGCAAGGTTTCCGTGACATGGGATGCGAGATCGGCCACACCGAGACGCCCATCATCCCCTTGTTCATCCGTGACAACAACAAGACCTTCGCTATCACGCGCGACTTGTTGAATGAGGGCATCTTCGTCAATCCCGTCGTTTCGCCTGCTGTAGCGCCCAACGACACGCTCATCCGTTTCAGCCTCATGGCAACGCACACCCACGAGCAGGTGAGCTATGCTCTGGAAAAAATCCAGAAGGTTTTCCGTGCCTACGGCCTCGTGCCCTGACACGCGAAAATCACCATTTGATACAAGCAACAGGAGCCACGCCACCTCGGCGCGGCTCCTTTGCATCCTCTATACCTCATTTTTTCGGTATATCAGTGAAAAAAACCGCAAAAATACTTGTTTGATGAAAATGTATTAGTAATTTCGCAACGTCAAACCGATTGAACAACACTACTTATATTATGATTTACAGATTCGTGATAGTTTCGGACGAAGCTGATAACTTCAAGCTACAAATCGCCATCGACTCGACGGCGACATTCATGCAGTTGCGCAATGTCATTCTGGATTCCGCAGGCTACAGCAAGGAACAGATGGACTCATTCTACATCTGTGACGACGAGTGGAACAAGGAAAAAGAGGTCACCTGCATGGACATGGGAACCGATACCGACGAGGACATCTGGATCATGGATGATGCACAACTTGACGAGATCATCGAGGACGAGGGACAACGCATGAAGTTCGTCTTCGACTACATGACCGAGCGTTTCTTCAAGATCAAACTCAAGGAAACTATCCCTGGCAAGACCCTTCATGACCCCTTGTGTGAACTCAAGCTGGGCACACCTCCTGCCGAGAACGTGGACATCACCGAATTCATCACCCTGCCCAAGATTCCCGATGCCAACAACATCGAGCCCATTGACCGCAGCGAGTTCTATGGTGACGAGGAGTATAACGAGGACGAAATCTCGGACTTCGACGAGATGGACAGCCTCGACAGCGACAACTACAAGTTCTGACCACTTCATTTGCCGGCTCACTGGCGAAAAACAGGCGATTTATTTTGCAGCATCAATAAATTCAACTAATTTTGTTGCCCCGTAACAACAAACCATTAGTGATTATGAAGAAATTGATTTTTGCGTTTGCCGTTTTGTGCGCGCTCCCGATGATCACGTCGTGTATCCGTGATAACGGTACCAGCACCGACGATGAAGTCCAGCCCGTTGACACGGTGGTGGTGGACAGCACCCAACAAGTGACCGGTGTGGCTGTTGACGGTGCCATGAACAGCGTCTATCTCAAGGTGGGTGAGGACACCCTCGAGTTCTCCTATCCCGACTTGAACAGCGACGACCGCGACTCGTGGGACATTAACGACACCCTCACCATCAAGTATGTCGAGACCCAGGGCGGCGACAGCGTCATCAAGGTCATTAACGAGGCCCTCACGTGATTAAAAAGGTAAAAAGAATCAAGGCGCAGCGGCGTCTTTATATAGTATTGCGGTAGTAGCTCAGTTGGTAGAGCATCAGCTTCCCAAGCCGAGGGTCGCGGGTTCGAGTCCCGTCTACCGCTCAAAAGCATAGGGAGCTGAAAATCAAGAGGTTAATTACATAAATCTTTAGATTTTCAGCCCTATTT
>JAEEGL010633259.1_pt1 | contig 15029 bp, 11 predicted proteins | sample 9134231 | NCBI WGS metagenome assembly JAEEGL01 (sample SAMN16246548, study PRJNA631951) | gut metagenome | biome: gut microbiome; feature: rumen; material: fiber-attached | host: Bos | place: Iran: Karaj | collected 2018-10 | reverse complement strand
TGTCAAGACTCCTCCTTCATATTCCATGCGCAGACTAAATCTTCCTGAAATCAAAGAGTTGTCAACGCCATAGACTTTCACTCCAGGGAAACCTTCCATCGCCTTCACCGCTATCTGTTTCTTTGGGTCCATCGGCAAATCTGTGCCTGTCAGATTTGAATAGCCTAAGTTGGCGCGCACGAAATTCCGCGCGACATTAAAGCAGAACTCTTTTGGGTCAATTTCAGGCATGCAGCTCCATGGAAGAGCCACTTCCACTTCCCATTTGCCATCATGCACCTGTGAGGCACTTTTGAATGGAATCTCCTGTTGTGATGGATTCCCTTCTGGTTCTCGCACAAAGACAACCGTCGCATTCGCCGAATTGACGATGAATTGGTAGGCCTTGCTTCCATCAGCCTTTAATACGAAAAACTCTACGCAATCATCGGCAAAAACACGCCCGCCCGACTTCGCCATCGTAACGAATCCGCCATGCACGTCTGATTCCTCCACGGGATTGCTCATGGTCAAATAAAGAGCTTCCTCCGTGCTAGTGATGAAAACTGACACATTGCGGTTGATGAGACGATTGGTCTTGAAATGAATCATCCCTTCGACCAACGAGGCACAGGCATACTCTTCTTTGTTGACAATACCATCAACCTTAATTGGCGTCTCTTTGGTTCGTGGAATAAAGACATTTTCCGCAATGCACTCTAATAACGTCAAAAAAAGGGCAAAAGTAATTATGTTTTTCATAGTTGCTTATTTATAATCCTCTGGACCAGGCTCTGGAATGACATTGAGGAGTTTCTGGACTAGCGAATCCGCCGTGATACCCTCTGAGTCAGCGGTAAAATTCGTGAAGATTCTATGGCGTAGGACAGGCAGTGCGAGAGCCTTGACGTCCGCACAACTGACGTTCACTCGTCCATTAAGTACTGCACGCGCCTTAGCGCCAAGCACGAGGCATTGCGCGGCGCGTGGTCCCGCGCCGCAATGTATGTTAGTTTTGATAAAATCAGGTGCGGCCTTTTCGCCAGGGCGCGTCATTCTGACAAGCCGCGTGGCGTACTTAACCACATGCGGACTGATAGGCAAATCTCTTACAATGCTCTGAATGACAAGTAGTTCCTCCGCACCTATAATGCTGTTCAGCTTGCCCTGCCTAGTGCTTGTGGTGGCCATGACAATGGCCTCCTCCTCCTCCGCACTCGGATAATCAACAATGATGTTGAACATGAAGCGGTCAAGCTGCGCCTCTGGAAGCGGATAAGTACCTTCCTGTTCAAGAGGATTCTGCGTGGCGAGAACAAAGAAAGGCGGCGGCAGCTTAAAGACTTGGTTTGATGCCGTCACCTGTTTTTCCTGCATGGCCTCAAGCAGGGCGGCCTGAGTCTTGGGCGGCGTCCTGTTGATCTCGTCGGCAAGGAGCATGTTTGTGAACAGAGGCCCTTTGATAAATCTGAATGATTTGCGTCCAGTATGCTCGTCGATGTCGAGTACATCTGTTCCGATAATGTCCGAAGGCATAAGGTCAGGGGTGAACTGGACACGTTTAAACTGGAGTTGAAGAATCTGGGCAAGCGTGTTGACCATAAGGGTCTTGGCAAGCCCTGGCAAGCCAACCATTAGGCAATGACCACCTGCGGCAAGTGCTATCAGAAGCTCTTCGGCAACTTGCTTCTGGCCTATGATGACCTTTCCAAACTCCTTGAGAATGCATCCTGTCACATCCCCAAGCGTCTTTATATCTTCAACGGAGATGGTTTGCTCATCGGCCATGTGAGATTCTCCTATAATTTTGTGACGAATGAGAATGAATATAATGTTCCATTCATCTCATTCGTCCTATTTGTCACATTAAAATTCAGGTTCTACTGGAATTCCGCCATTCTGCATTGACTTGTCAATCGCAAAGACAAATGCCAAAGTCTTGATTGCCTCGGAATATGGATTCAAGATTTCATCGCGTGAGATTGCGCCGCTGACGGCGTCAATGAAAGTCTCGTCGTTCTCTTGGCCAAAATCATTACTCGCCTTGCCTGTGATTGTCATGTTGGGTTCGGTGATGGTATATGTGCCAAAGATGTTGCATGTCATCTTGCAGTTGCCTGTGGCATATGCGGTGATGTTGTGGTCGCCAGAGCCGAAACAACCTGTGCTGAAGGTGCCGATAAGGCCGCTCTTGAATGTGATGAGCGTCGATGAGCAGTCTTCGACATCATTATTCTCGATGTTTGTGATAAGTCCATGACGGCAGATTGACTGTACTCTTGCGACATCGCCAAAAAAGTATCTGCACAGATCGAAATCATGGATGGTCTGCTCGACGGCTTGGCCGCCAGATTGCTTCTTTACTCTCCACCACCACACCATTGGAAAGCCGCCGATTCTTGTGCAGTTGATGAGTCCAATCTGCTTATGGGAAATCCAATTCTTGATGAGAGGCATGGTGTCTGGATAGCGGCATTGAAGACCGATTGCGGAGATAAGCTTGTTCTTCTTGATTCCCGCGAGAACTTTCTTGGCGTACTTCATGTCAAGAGTCATTGGTTTCTGCACGAAAAGATTGATTCCTTTTTCAATTGCAATGAACTCCATGCCGTCATGCGCGCCTGGCTCGACGCAAACGAAAACGGCGTCCAGTTTCTCCTTCTCGAACATTTCCCTGTAGTCCTGATACTGCCGTGAGCCAAACCTGTCGGCGGTCGCCTGCGTGCGTTCGGGACGAAGATCGCATGCGGCGACAATGTCCGCCTTCTCCCTCATCTTGTCAAAATGACCGAAATGATATTGCGCAATTCCGCCGCAACCAATGAAACCGACCTTGACTTTCTTCTTCGCCTTTGCCATGTTTTACTCCTTTATTATTTATTTGAACTTAAAATCCTGCAAGCTTCAAACGCATCGTCGCGCATCTTCAACATAACTGCATTGCCGCCATTGACGACGGCATTGTCGCTTTCTTTATCCTGATTCCTAATGTATGCACAGTATTGCTGAGGAAAGATATAGAACAATTCACGCAACGAAGGTACAGGCATTGAATTTCCGCCACCAACGTCAATTCTGTCCTCTTTTTGACGGATTTCCCACATTGTGCTCAAACAAAGCGTATGCCAAAAATTCACATTATTGTAGTAACCGTCAATCTTCTTTTCGTTTTCCGCTAACGCAGTATTGATCTCCTTAAGATTGTCAACTGATGCAAAATCAGACTTTGCAAATTGCTGCAGGATGTCTTTACAGATGAACACGTGCCACAATCCAGCAGAAGCATAGACGTCACCAAGAAGAAACGTGTCCAATTTCAATGCACGTCTAGCAATGCGCATGGCTTCGGCTGCGTCCTTTGCTTTTATAGACTTAAGCATAGATAATTTAAGGTTTACACAATAAGTTGAGACAGATTCCAGATCCTGCGATTTTCCGCCAATATAAAATGTAAAATCACGGTGGCATTTCGGAATTTTATCTACTTTGTCGATAATTTCTGAAACAGACTTTATTCCATCTTTTCCGATTGATGCTACTTTTGAATTGAATTCATTCCAGAAAGCTTCATTTGGAGTTTCGCCATTATAGTAGAGAATTTCCAATCCATCGACAGTCAACGGAACAATGAATTGTGTTTTTGTCAATTCATAATCAAATTTAATAATTCGTGCTGAAATGAAACTAATTGTTTGAAACAAAATCGGAACGCAAATGAAAAAAACAACATATTTGCTAAAGGCACGCTTCAGCATAAAGCCGTTTATTGCAGTAATTATAAAAATATGTGAAATATATCCTAAAAATGTCAGAAAAATGGCCAAAAAGAAAAGCAAAGAGAAGAAACCATGAATTTTTATATTAAGGAACAATTTGTATGGAAACATATTGAACAGACTCGATGCAATGCTTTGGTCATCACATGCCTGTCCCATTACCATGATGAAGACTATCCACATTAAAACAATTCCCAACACATGGCAAAGTATTCCTAAAGTAAGGAAATATTTTTTATAGAAACCACAGCCTATTGCTGAAAGAATTGGAACTAAGAAAAAAGGTATGAAAACGTTGATGACAAAGGCGGCAAAAAACATAGAATGATTCTCTATGAAAATTGCTGATGTGCCAGTACGAGTCAAAAACGCCGCTGTCAGTAATACAATATTAAAAAGAATTAACACAGAATAGCAAAGCGATGTCCAGTCACAATAGGATGTTTTGTAGTATTTACGATACTCCCTTCCAAAATAAAGCATTGAAATGTTACAGAAGAACGTGAAGAAAGGAAGGGAGAATAGTGAAAGAATGTTAATTGAAAGCAAAAAGCTTTCCTTAAAAAGTCCTGTAAACGATAAAATAGAAAAAAGGCAGTACAAGACTGAATGAATGGCGGTGAATGTTCCTATATAGAAACTCATGCTTGGCATCTTAAGCCAAGAACATGAATATCTTCCTTCTGTTGTCATGATATCGCCACCGTCCCAAAATTGACTGAAAAAACTCTATCAGCCTTCGGAAAACCCAAAGGCAATTCCGTACAGGCAAAGATTGTCTGACCTATTCCGTTTACCGCATTGAAGAAACTTGCCCTGCGTCTGCTGTCAAGCTCCCCTATCACATCATCCACTAGCAACGTGACTCCATTACTACCAAGGCTTCCTTTAACTATCGAAAGGCAACCAAGCTTCAGGGCAAGAGAACATAGTCGGCATTCTCCTTGCGACGAGAAACTGCTCATGTTCACGCCGCCTAGAAGACAAGTGAAATCAGAATGGTGCGGGCCAATGCTCGTGTTGCCTCGCTCAACATCCCTATCGTAGTTCTTGTCAAGATTCTCCAAAATTGATTTCTCTATCTCGTTTATACTTTGGTCATCAAAGCTTTGTAATCTGAATCCATTGAGGCGCATCATATAATTTATTGATAGCTTTCGATCATCGCCGACGAGTTCAGAAGAAAGTTCATTCAAACTGGAATTTAACTTTTGAGAGAACTTCTGCCTTTCTATCTCAATGAAAGAGCCTTCTTTGGCTAGCACAGTGTCGTATGCAGTGACAGTATTGCGGCTGTACTTTTCAACTTCCTTTAGAAGCGCGTTCCTGCTCTTTAAAGCCACTGTAAAAGCCTGGAGATGTCTAAGATAGTCTGGAGAAATCTGACTTATGGCAATGTCAAGAAAACGCCTTCTGACTGAAGGCGTCCCCTGAACCATGCTTAAGTCCTCTGGAATAAAAGTCACGCATACCAACTTGTTGATGAAATCGCTTGCACGGTATATCTTTGCGCCATTCAGCATCAACCGTCTTTCAGCGCCGTATGAAACTTCAAGCTCAGTTTCAAGTTCTATTTCAGAGGAGATGTTACCATGCAACGTGAAGAAATTCTTGTTCCATTGCCTCAACTCGTTTATGTTTGAAGTTCTGAACGAGCGAAGCAATGAAAGGTAGTATATTCCTTCAAGCACATTTGTCTTGCCATGACCATTGTAACCCACCAGACAATTCAAGCCCTGACTGAACTCAATAGTACAGTCATCGTAGTTCCTGAAATTGAGCAGGCGGATTCTCGATATCATCAATAAGCGACCTTATTTAGGTTCATCCCTTCATCGGCATAAGCATGTAAAGGAATCCTTCGTCGCCTGTGAGCTTAATTGGTGTGTATTGCTTTCCAAACTCGATGTTTATGGTGTCCGCCTCCAAAACCTTCAGCGGATCTGTGAAATACACAGGATTGAATGAGACCGAAACTTCTTCACCTTCGTAGGCTATCTCCATCGATTCGCTTGATTCGCCAGTCTCAATGCTGGATGCATAAATCAGAAGATTGTTCGGACTGAATGTCAGCTTGACTGATTCGCCGCTGTCATTCACAATCAGCGAAACACGCTTGAGAGCCTCCGTGAACTCACCGCGCGGAATCGACACTGTGTTTCCGCAATTCTCAGGGATAACCTGCCTGAAGTTCGGATACGGCCCCTCAACAAGTTTCGTCTTAAGCATGGTATTTGCAGACTGGAACGAAACATCAGCACGGTTAAGGCTTATAACAACATTGTCGGTTCCATCCAGGCAGCTCGAAAGCTCTGTTGATGCCCTGCTTGGAAGAATGTAGTCGCCATCTTTCGCGTTCTCGTCTTCAATGTTCTTCTCAACAATCGCGAGACGGCGGCCATCTGTCGCGGCGACTGTCATTATTCCACCGCGAATGCTCATGACAACGCCATTAAGCTGCTTGCGCGAATCATCAGTGCTGCGGGCATAGACGACTTTCGTGAAGCTACGAATGATGTCCAGAACCTTCATGCTGAAAGAAAGCTCATATTCAGGCTCCTTGATTTCAGGATAGTTCGATGCGACGATACCATGGACCTTAAATGTGCTCTTCTTGCAAGTGATCGTGCTTATGTCATTCTCATCGGAGAATATGGTAACGTCGGTATTCGGCAAAGCGGCGACAATCTGTTGCATCTTCTTCGCAGGCAACGTTGTAGCACCTTCTTCCTCCACAAGTGCAGGAATCCATGTCCTAATGGTTATCTCAGAATCAGTTGCTGTCAACGTCAGCTTATCTGCAGACGCTTCAAAAAGTATATTACTTAATATAGGCATAGTAGGACGCGCGCTTGATGCCCTGACTGCCTTGCTCAACGCTGAAACCAAATTTTCTTTCGTTACAATGATTCTCATTTTTCTACCCTACTCTGATTTGTTATATTTAAATTTGAATTTAGTATCTATTATGAAGTTCAATTACTTGATTTTTATATCATAACTCACTATATTTAAGCAAGTTACAATTTTTAAAAACCTTGTGATAACTTATTAATAACTAGTACAGTAAGTTTTATTAACAAGATTATCAACAAGAATTAAACATCATTTTTCACCACTTATTCAAAAGTCGAGTCCCAATATATCAGCGACGATTTAGTGGTTTATTAAGACTGTGGCAGTTGAAAAAATGGACTAAACTAATATAGTAGGTTACATCGAATTGACAAATGCCAATTTTGTATTTTTGAGGTAATTTTAAAACTATTTCTTGATGGTTTTAGAATTGTCTCTTTAGGAACTATAACTATACAACTTAATTTATATGCAAAGTGCAATAGCATACGCATTTCTGAGTCTTATTCTCACTGCGGTCAATGATTTTGTTTTCAAGCTATTTGCGGACAAAATGCACTCCCGTGGTGGCTTCATCTGCATAATAGGAGTCTTCTGGTTTTTCGCTCTTTTGTTATTGCCGATGAAATGGAACAATCTTCAGGCCACGATATTCTGGGGCGTCATTTCAGGGTTGCTTTCGGTGACTGCGAACATTCTTCTTATTGAGGCGATGGCTCGTCAAAGCGCTGGTCTTTGTTCTACCATGTACCGCTTGAATATGGTTTTTGTAGTTATAATGGCATATTTTATGCTAAAAGAGAGCATTTCTATTATTCAATTGTTTGGCATAGTCTCTGCGCTAGCTGCCGTTATCGTCTTTTTGCCGTATGACTCTATCAAAGGAGCAAGTGGTGTGGGATTCATGCTTGCGCTTGTAGCATCCATTTTGAGGGCGTTTATGGGAATATCGTACAAATATGCTTTCATCAATGGTGTGGATAAGAATGCGATAGTCCTTATCAATAGTTTACTATGGATAATACCAGGTTTTCTATATGCGGCTATACGAGAAAAGCAGTTGAATTGGATTAAAGATAAGTCTGTTCTGAAATACAGCGCTATTTCGGGCATTTTGGTCGCTGGCATAGTGTTTGGCATGGCTGGTTCATTGAATGCGGGCGAAGCCAGTAGAGTTCTTCCGATTGCGCAAATGAGTTTTCTTGGAACATTTGGATTGAGTGTTATTTTTCTGAAAGAGAAATGCGACTTGCGAAAATCAGTTGCGCTTATATTTGGCATAATCGCAATCTTGCTTTTGGCGTTTTGATGTTGATTTAATACAGGAGTGAAAATGAGCAAATTATCAGTTATAATACCTGTTTATAATGAAGAGAACACAATCCTTGACATTGTTAACAAGGTCAAAAACTGTGGTGTTCCTGAACTCGAAATTATCATTGTCGATGATTGCTCAAAAGATTCGACCGCCCAGAAGCTCGAACTTCTCTCTTCCATGCCTGACATCAAAATTCTGCGCCACGAAGTCAACAAGGGAAAAGGCGCGGCAATCCAGACTGCCCAAAAGAGCATAACAGGCGACTATGTCATCATTCAGGATGCTGACATGGAGTATTCTCCTGACGAATTTCCGCGCATGATGGCTCCGCTTGAAGAAGATTTGGCGGACGCTGTTTATGGCAGCAGGTACTCTGGTCGCGAGATTCTAGTCGATACTTTCTGGCACTACTTTGGCAACAAACTACTTACGACAATCTCTAACATCTGCTCGAATCTTCATCTCACTGACATGGAGACATGCTACAAGATGATTCGAGCAGACCTATTTAAGGCAATGCCTCTGGAATGCAACCGCTTCGGATTCGAGCCAGAAGTTACAGCGAAGCTTTCCAGGGCAAAGTGCCGCATCTATGAGATTCCTATATCATATCGCGCACGCTCGAATGAAGAAGGCAAAAAGATAGGTATTGAAGACGCTTTTGCCGCAATCTGGTTTATTCTAAAGTATAATTTCTTTATTTGAAATGACAAAATACGCTTATCCAAAGGAGTTCGTTCCAAGACACCGTCATTGGCCTGAACGAAAGATTGAAATTTCACCCGCATGGTGTTCGGTAGATTTGCGCGACGGCAATCAGGCTCTTCCAAGGCCGATGGAGCCTGAACAGAAGAAGACATTCTTCAAGATGCTTATGGCAATAGGCTTCAAGGAGATTGAGATTGGATTTCCTGCCGCATCTTCAGAGGAGTGGAGATTCTGTCGCGAAATCATTGAAAATAATCTGATACCCAATGATGTACGAGTTTCTGTCCTTACGCAGGCTAGAGATCATGTCATTCGCAAGACAATGGCGGCATTGAAGGGCATCGAAAAAGCCTGTTGCCATATTTATATTCCAACGTCCGAACTGCACACAAAATATGTGCTTCGTGAGTCCAGAAATCAAGTTGTGAAACGCGCCGTCTCCAGCGTCAGGCTCGTGAAAAGTCTTGCTGATGAAATGTCAAGCGACATCAGTCTGGAGTTTTCGCCAGAGGAGTTCACAGACACAGATTTGGATTTTTCTGTGGAGCTCTGCGACGCGGTAGTTGACGCCTGGAACTCAAAAGACAAGGTCATCATTAATCTTCCACTGACAGTTGAACGGTCGCTTCCAACGCACTACGCCGACATGATTGAATCATTCATTGAGAGGAGTTCGATGCGCAGTCGCAGCATAATTTCAGTCCATGCGCACAATGACATGGGGAGCGCCGTTGCCGCTACGGAATTGGCGTTGTTGGCAGGAGCGCAACGTGTCGAAGGCACGCTTTTCGGCAATGGCGAACGCGCTGGCAATTCAGACATAGTGACGCTCGCCCTTAACCTTCAGTATCTTGGAATTGACACTGGACTGAATTTCAATGACATAGAATCCATTGAAGCGAAATATTCTGAACTCACGTCAATGTCAATTCATCCTCGCCAACCATATTCTGGCTCGCTGATTTTCACAGCTTTCTCTGGCTCGCATCAAGATGCCATCGGAAAATGCATGGGCAAAGAAGAGGAAATCAAGAAACGGTTCGACGGATGGAAAATGCCCTATCTGCACATCAACCCTGAAGACATTGGACGAAGCATTTCTGGAGCAATACGAATCAACAGCCAATCTGGCAAAGGCGGATTGGCGTATGTTCTTTCGGAGTCATACAATGTACGCCTGCCTGACGCATTGCTCGCTGAACTTGAAACGTATGTTCAGCGTCGGACTGAAGAGCTTTCCAGAGAGCTCCGTCCTGATGAAATTTGGGATGTAATGGTCTCTGAATTCTGTGTGCAGGAGAGTCCAATCATGTTGCTAAAATATTGGCCTCGTCCTGACAGTAAAAATCCATCCATCATCCATTCTGAAGTGCATTTGAAGATGCACGGAAAGAAATTTGAGCTCACCACAAAGGGCGACGGTCCTGTCGCGGCATTTGCAAACGCCCTCAGACAACTTGACATTCCAAAATTCAAGTTGCTCAACTATGAAGAACGCTCCATCGGCGTTACCGTCGATGCCGATTCCATTACAATAGTAACTCTCGAAAACGCCGAGGGAAAACTTTTCCATGGCATTGGCTTTGGCTCTAACATCGTGCAGGGCGCGGCAAAGGCCATTGTGTCCGCAATCAATAGAATCATGCTAACTAATTGATTATTAATAAGTTATAAAGGAATTTTAAAATGAAGGTCAAACACGACTACCATCTCCACACGAAACTTTCACCTTGCTCAAGCGATCAGGAAGCAACAGTCGCAAATTATGCGAAGAAGTTTGCCGCCAAGGGTTTTAAGAGCATTTGCATCACAGACCACTATTGGACACGCCCCGAAAGCATTCTGGAGAACAATCCAGATGTGATTGGACCATATCCTGAAACGCTTAAGCAGATTCTCGACAACAAGAAGATGGTTGTCTCTACCGCTCTTCCGATTAAGGTTCTTGTCGGCGCGGAGATTGAGACATACGCGCCAGATTGCATTGGCGGTACGCAGGAACTCAAGGAGATGCTTGACGTTGTTCTTCTCCCGACTGACCATTTCCATCTCGTCAGCGTCATTCAGCAGCCAGACGACCATTCATACGCTGGCTGGGGCAAGCATATCATGAAGTTCTTCATCGCAGGGGCGAAAAGCAAAGTTGCTCATGTCCTTGCACATCCTTTCATACCCATGGGCGAACATCACGATGCGCCACGAGAGGTCCTGGACACCATCAGCGACAATGAGTTCCTTGATGCCCTCGCAATCGCAAACGAGTGCGGAAACGCCATCGAAATCAATGCAGGATGTCTCATTGACGCTCCTACGCGCGAGTCTCTTCTCAGACCTTACACTCTCGCCAAGAAGGTAGGATGCAAATTCACATTCGGAAGTGACGCACACAGTCTTGCAAGCATCGATCGAATCGACCTTGTCGAAAAGTTCTGCGACGAATGCGGCATCACAGAGGCGGATTTGTCACCAATCATGCTGTAATTTATTGCCGCGATTTTGCGCGGTGCACAGAACATTGAAAGACCCAAAATGAACAAGAAAATCCAGATACTATTGTTTCTAGGAGGAGTGGCAATGTCGCTCCATGCGCTTGAAATCACAGCCCCGCCGGCGCCACGTCCATATGCCATCAGCACGGCTGAATCGGAAATAAGGGAATATGCCTCAAAACTTACAGGACAGGCGAATCCTTCAGGACGCTTCATTCTGGAAGTCGATGGCAAGATGGCGGACAACGCATGGAGCATCCGCTCCACCGACAAAGGCGTCCTGCTCAAAGGCGGCACGCCACAAGGGCTTCTATATGCAATACATCATTACTTTGAGGACTGCTGCGGCGTCCGCTGGTGGTCTCGTTGGGAGGAGAGCGTCCCGCATTTAGATGCTCTTCCGCAGGATGGTTTGGATTTGTCAGGCAAGCCTGCGTTCGCTGTCCGCAATTCGACTTTTCTTTACGCTTCAGACGGCGGTCGCTTCGCCTCTCATCTGCGCCTCAACGGACAAGGACCCTACGACAAACTTATTCAGTCCGAATGGGGAGGCGCGCGCATCTATGGTCCACCGCATCTTTGTCATTCATTCTCTATGTACATAGACCCCAAGACATTAGGGAAGACGCATCCAGAATGGTTCCCGCTGTTGAAAGGCGTCCGCACGCCTATCGCAATGTCTGGCCGCAATGAAGTTCCAGGGCAGCTTTGTCTAACGAACAAGGAGATGCGCAAGCATTTTCTGGAAGGGCTTAAGAAGAACATAGCGAAGTCGTTTTCAGATGCGGACATCAAGGGCGTTCGTCGCCCCTATGTGTTCGACGTCTCGCAAAACGATGGTCCGTTCGTCCTCTGCGAATGCGATGCCTGCCAGGCCGTTCTCAAGCGCGAAGGCAATCCCTCTGGACTTCTGTTGGACTTTGTAAACGAAATGGCGGACGGCATAAAGGACGAGTATCCTGATGTTCTCATCTCCACTCTTGCGTACAATCAGACCGAAGAGTTGCCGAAGGAAATCAAGCCGCGCGACAATGTTCTCATCGTCCTCTGCGACACCAAAAGCAACGCCTGCTTCCCTGTCACCGATCCCGAAAACATTCATTTCAAGAAACTTGTGGAAGGATGGTCGAAGATAGCAAAGAATCTGCGCATCTGGCGTTATCTCATCACTTTCGGCAACGGCAATGAGAAGGCCCCTGCCCCCACCGAGCCGCCCTATTCCTCTGAATACAATTGGGCTGAGGACTTCAAATTCTATATTGCGCACAACGTTAGGCATATCTTCGCGGAGATGGAATCGCCGCTCGAATGCGATGTGCGTGAATACAAGATTTGGATGTTTGCAAAACTCACGGAGAATCCCTACGCCGACCCTGCCGCCCTCCGCGCCGATTTCGCAAACGGTTACTATGGTCCTGCTGGAAAATTCTTCCTTCAATACCGCGACCTTCTTCGCAAGGCCATGGACAAAAAACGCCCCTTCCTTGACATGCGCGCAAAGATAGGCGGCATCACTCATCTCAATCTGGATACCGTCATTGCCGCCCATAAACTTTTTGATGACGGCGCGAAGGCCATCGCGGGAGATTCAGTCCTCGAAGAGCGTTGGAATTCCGCACGGCTCTCGCTCGATAGGTTTACTCTCGTCCTTCACAGGCCGCTCGCTGTCGAATTCATGCAGCGAAATGGCTCGCTAAAAGGCTATCCGTTCGACACCAACGTCATCGCCGACCGCGTCGAGAAGACTCTCCGCGCCCGCGCTGTCCATTATCCGCTTGAATGGCCGCAGCGTAATTATGAATTACCTAACTTATTGAAAATCAATGAGTTAGCACGAAAAGAAATCATTACGGAAAAGAGTCTGAGGCGTCCTGACATGTTCAAGGACGTTCCCGCGTCGGACTATTTTGAGTTCCCCTGCGAGCAGTTCTCATGCTGGCAGACTCTTTTCGAAATCAAGGAAGACGATTCTGCGCTTTCTGGAAAGGCCGCGATTCTCGTCCTTGACGACAATAACAAATCCACCACACGGGAGACATATAAACTTCCGCAGGACTGTGGTCTCTACATCACGCAGGAACGCCAGTCCGTCCTTCGCCATACCGTCAAGCCAGAGGACGTCAAGCCTGGCTGGAATTGGTACTGTCTTGGACGCACAAGGCTCTCCTCTGACGCATATGTCTGGATCACCACCAACTGGATCATTCAGGTCGGCGTCGCAAACGCCTTTGACAACGCTAATCCAAACGCCCAATACGACATCTGGGTGAACATGAGATTCACAGGTCCGACCTACCCCTGCGGCAAACAAGGCGAACCCGACACCATGTCCGTCGAGCGCGTCGTCCTTATCAGGGCGAAATAGCCAAACGGTGGTTTAAAGTAGCGAAGACTCTCTATGCAAACGAAATACAACATAATGAGGCTTAAGCGCCTTGTGGCGATGCTGAAGGAGAACCGCTACCCAAATCACCAGCGTTTTCTGAAAGAGTTGCGGCTATTTGATATGGCGGGTGCGGCTAAATGCTCCGCCAAGACTCTTCAACGGGACATAGCATATCTCAAGTCCTTCTACAACGCGCCAATCGAATACGATCGTTCCCAGAAAGGCTATTATCTGCTTGTGCCGTCATGGAGCATTGATTTCTCTTTCCATGACGCCAGTGAAACTCAAGCGGCTGTGATTGGGGCGCGTGTCGCGGAGAACATCATGCCGTCGCCTGTTAAGCAGGAGATAAGGGAGGCGGTCGATTCGTTGCTTTCGTCAACTTCCTGCGAATCAGATGACTATGCGATGCTTGACGCTTTGGTGACGACTTGCAATATGCTGGAGATTCCACGGGAGATTTTCAAAGTCGTGTTCACCGCATGGAAAGGACAGAGAATTATAGAAATCACCTACGGAAACGTCAAAGGCGAGATTAGTAGGATGCTGTTCGAGCCGCATACGCTTGTGTTCCATGAGGGAAACTGGTATTCGAAGGGCATGAGAGTTGACGCCTCTGGCGGACGCGATGTCAGGACTCTGGCCGTTCATCGCATTTGCAGTGCGTCATTGACGCCAAAGCATTTTACGCCTGACCGCAATTTGATTGACGATGTGAACAAAGGCAATATTTTTAATCTGCCCATGGCCGAGAACGTTCGAATGGAATTGACCAAAGAGGCTTTCAAGTTTGTCGGCGAGTTGTTCCATGTAAATGTTGAATCCAAAGTTGATGATCGGATAATCATTACAATCTCTTCTGCTCCAGAATATAAGATTGTCAATTATGTCATGGCTGAAGGCGGCGAGGCCAAACTTCTCTCGCATCCAGAATTGCAGCAGGAAATTCGCTCAAAAGCGGCGGCAATCCTTGAACTGCATACTGCCGATAATGAAATAACACGTTGAAAAAACAGACAGACATTATTTGTCCCTCATTATTACCTATATTATCTCTTATTTTAAGGATATGTCTGATGAAAATCAAACAGTTAGTAAATGTTATAAGGTGAGTCATGTAGTTAATTAGTTTTAAAGAGGAGTTCTCATGGACAGTAAAATTTGGGCATTTATAGAAAAATGGATGAAAGACAACAATTATCAAGTCGAGAAGACTGATTTTGAGACAGGCAAGATGGTGAATTTGGATTATAAATTTGCCAAAGATGAGATTCGTAGTCCAAAGTGGCTTTATGCTCATCTAATTGAATCGTCTTTGTCTCCAAGACACAAGCCAGCCTGGGCTAGAAAAAACGATGTATTTAAAAACATGCGTGCAATTACGCATGATTTTGACATCAAATACGCTAAGGCACTAAAGAAAAAGGAATTGTTGCAAGAACTGCCTGAAAAATGCGAAACCACAGAGCAATTATGTTCCATCATCATTAATGGTGCAGAATTGCTTGATGGAGTCA
>JAEEGL017007436.1_pt1 | contig 15030 bp, 7 predicted proteins | sample 9134231 | NCBI WGS metagenome assembly JAEEGL01 (sample SAMN16246548, study PRJNA631951) | gut metagenome | biome: gut microbiome; feature: rumen; material: fiber-attached | host: Bos | place: Iran: Karaj | collected 2018-10 | reverse complement strand
GCAAATGGCGTGTAACTCATTGAGCTACACGCCATTTGATAGTGTTTTGTTATGTCTTTACTTATGCGTCTCATTTGACCTCCTCGAAGTCGGCGTCCTGGATGTCGGGGCCTTTCTGCCCGCCATTCTCTTGCGGGCCGGCCTGCTGACCTCCCTGGAAGCCTGCGCCGCCAAAGCCTGCGTCGGGACCGGGCTGAGGACCTGCCTGCTGCTGAGCCTGATACATCTTCTGAGCCACTGCGTTGAGTTCTGCGATTGCGGTATCGATGGCGGCAACGTCCTGAGCCTTGTGGGCGGTCTTCAGCTTCTCGATAGCTGCCTCCATCTCGCTCTTCACGTCAGCAGGCAGTTTGTCGCCACTCTCCTTCAGCATGTTCTCCGTCTGGAATATCATGCTGTCGGCCTGGTTCAGCTTATCCACCTTCTCGCGCTCCTTCTTGTCGGCTTCGGCATTTGCTTCGGCTTCGGCCTTCATGCGCTCGATTTCTTCCTTCGAGAGACCCGATGATGCTTCGATGCGGATGGTCTGCTCCTTACCGGTTGCCTTATCCTTTGCGCTGACTTTCAGAATACCGTTGGCGTCGATGTCGAAGCTGACCTCAATCTGAGGCACGCCACGACGGGCAGGTGCAATACCTTCGAGGTTGAACTGACCAACACTCTGATTCTGGCGCGCCATAGGACGTTCGCCCTGCAGCACGTGGATGGTTACAGCTGTCTGGTTATCAGCTGCCGTCGAGAATATCTCGCTCTTGTGGCAAGGAATAGTTGTGTTGGCGTCAATGAGGCGCGTCATCACGCCACCCATTGTCTCGATACCCATCGACAGAGGCGTTACGTCGAGCAGCACGATGTCGCTCTTGTCGCCTGCGAGGACTGCGCCCTGAATGCTTGCGCCAATGGCAACCACTTCGTCGGGGTTCACGCCCTTGCTGGGTTCTTTGCCGAAGAAATCGGCCACGAGCTTCTGCACAGCGGGGATACGTGTGGAACCGCCCACGAGGATGACCTCGTTGATGTCGCTGTTGGTGAGACCTGCGTCCTGCATAGCCTTTTGGCAAGGAGCCTTACAAGCCTGGATGAGGCTGTCGGCGAGTTGCTCGAACTTGGCGCGTGTGAGACTCTTGACGAGGTGTTTGGGCACGCCGCCTACGGCAGTGATGTAGGGCAGATTGATTTCTGTCGTGGTGCTGCTTGAGAGCTCTATCTTAGCTTTTTCGGCAGCTTCCTTCAGTCGTTGCAGAGCCATCGGGTCTTGCTTGAGGTCGATGCCTTCCTCTGCCTTGAACTCGCTGGCGAGCCAGTCGATGATGACCTGGTCGAAGTCGTCGCCGCCGAGGTGCGTGTCGCCGTTGGTGCTGAGCACTTCGAAGACACCGCCGCCGAACTCGAGGATGGAGATATCGAATGTGCCGCCACCAAGGTCGAAGACGGCAATCTTCATGTCTTTGTTTGCCTTATCAACGCCGTAAGCCAGTGCGGCTGCGGTGGGTTCGTTGACAATACGCTTGACGTCAAGACCTGCAATCTGTCCGGCCTCCTTTGTGGCCTGACGCTGTGAGTCGCTGAAGTAGGCGGGCACGGTGATGACAGCTTCTGTGACTTCCTGTCCGAGGTAGTCCTCGGCGGTCTTCTTCATCTTCTGCAGAATCATTGCACTGATTTCCTGCGGCGTATAAGCACGGCCGTCGATATCGACGCGCGGAGTGTTGTTGTCGCCCCTCACTACGTTATACGGAACGCGTGCGATTTCCTTCTGTACCTGATCGTAAGTCTCGCCCATGAACCTCTTGATGGAGAAGATAGTCTTCTTCGGGTTTGTGATGGCCTGACGCTTTGCGGGGTCGCCCACCTTACGTTCGCCGCCATCGACGAATGCCACGATGGAGGGAGTGGTACGCTTGCCCTCGCTGTTGGCAATAACTACGGGCTCGTTGCCCTCGAATACGGATACGCAGCTGTTTGTGGTACCCAAGTCAATTCCAATAATCTTTCCCATAATAGTATTTAATGTTTTAATGTTTTGACAATTTAGTGATATTTGTTATTCCGTTATCTCGCCATAACGGCACTAATGTCATACAAAGGCCGTGCCAAAACGTGACATTCTGCCACGAATATGACAAAAACTGCCATCGGAACCCTAAAAGGTGACAATCCGATGGCAGCTATACATTATATATATATAAAATAAGCAGGAAGCTTACTCTTCACAGAGGATGCCTCCTGCCCTAACAGCTATGAAAACAAAAATATTACTTGAATGTAATCTCGAGTTGAGAATTCGAGCTTTCGCTCGGTGGAGCAATGGCATGAAAGGTGTTCATGCCCTATGCTTCACGCTCACTTAACTGCGAACTTGACTATGTCGAGTCCGCTTTCGCTCGGTGGAGCAATGGCATGAAAGGTATTCATGCCCTATGCTTCACGCTCACTTAACTGCGAACTTCTGTCCCTTGACAACGTAGATGCCTTGGGGCAGGCTCTTCTTGGCAGCGCTGATGGTGGTCTGCGAGAGTACGAGTGTGCCCTGAGCATTGTAAACGTCGACGGTAGCACCTGCCTGCTGGAGCTTCTCGATGCTTGTCTCGATGTCCTCGAGGCTGGTGACGTGCTTGATTTCGAGCTCAGTGGCGTCGCTTGCCTGCTGGTCCCATGTGAAGCCGCAGCGAGTGGGCAGGAATGCCTTATCGCCTTCGGTGCGGATGAGGATGCTTTCGAGGATGTAGGTATCCTGCTGAGCGGGGATGCCGTAGCGGCCGGCCACCTGGATTGTCTCCCATGAGCTGCCGAAGGTCACCGTGTTGCCGTTGTTGTCGCTCTTGGTGATGCTCTTGAGGTCAGCATTGATACCAGAGGACTGCTCTGTGTTGGCACGAAGTGACTGGAATGTGGGAGAGAAGATGAGGTAGGGTACGCCTGCCTCGATGCCTTCGTTGGTGCAGTCGAGGAAGTACATGCAGAGCGTGTTGCCTTCCTGACGGACCATTTCGAGGCGCTCTACCTGAACGTCCTTGGCAGCAGCCTTGAGCTGTTCTGCATTGAGGCTCATGGGCAGGCAGATGGTGTTGTAACCTGCGAAGAGCGTGCGGTTGAGTACGACGGGCTGAGCCTGATTCTGCAGTGCCTCGACGTTGAGCGTCGTGCTGCTGGTATAGACATACTTAGGCCTTGGCTGTGCAAAGGCGCTGGTGCAAATGGTGGCAGCTGCCATCAAAAGAAGTGTAATGTGTCTCATAAGTCTATAAATTTATAGGTTTATATATATGTTTTTTGCCTTTTTGTTCTGCAAAACTACAATTTATTTCGTGAACTGCCAAATTTCTTGGCAAGTTTTTCTATTATTTAACACTCTTTATTCATCTTCCCTCAACTTGGGGCATGAGTCTGTGCCGATTGTTTGCTTGAATGCGGGGTCGGCAAGCATTTCGAGAAGTGTGCCGTTTCGCATCTCGGTCAGGGTGAAGGAGAAGAGGCCTTCGGCTGTCTGCTTGGCACCGTATGCATAGCAGTTGCGGAAGACAGGCGAGAAGCCGCGCACCACGTCGTGACCCGCCTCCCAACCCGTGCCGTTGACGCGCACGTAGCAGTTTGTCAGGCGTGCTCCAGTGGACCATCCCGAGAGGGCTCCACATTCCGTTGTACCCGTCACTTTTCCCGTGGAGTAGCATGACTTGAAGAGTGCAGTGATGTCGTTGTTGGGGATGCATCCCACGATGCCGCCCCCGTTGTCGTGTACGGTTATCGTTCCCTCGAAGCCAAGTCGCTCCAGGCGGATGACGTCGCCGACCTGTCCGCCCACGTGTCCCACGATGCCGCCCACATAGCGATAGCCCGTGATGGCGCAGTGGGAGCCGAGTGTGATGTCGTGTATCCAGGCATTGGTATTGGCGGCATTGACAAAGCCCACGCAGTTCTGTCCCGTCTTCTTGAGTGTGAGATAGTCTACGGTGTGCTTCCCACCGTCGAACTCTCCGCAGTAGGGTGCAGAGAGCGAGCCGATTCCCTCAAAGGCGATGCCCCTCATGTTCAGATCGGCCATGAGGCGTGCGTCGAGCGAGGCATGGGCGGGATTGCTGGCGACGTATGCCGCAAACCAGCGCAGAGCCTGTGGCGTCTCGATGGGATAGTAGCCCTGCTGGTTGGGGTAGAGGTACTCGGCATCTGGCTCACCGCAGATGGAGCAGATGCCTTCGTCGTAGAGGTGAGGTTGGTATTCGGCCTGGTTGGTGTTGGCATAGGTGAGAGCAGTTCCCGTGGCGGCTGTGCCGTCGCATTTCAGGGTGCCGCACGCATAGACAACGGCATGAAGCTGACTGCTGACGGGGTGGCTGTCGGGCTCATCCGTGTCGAGGTTCTGACGGAAGATACCCGGTGCGCGATTGCCGTTCAGTTTCCATGCCAAGGCACCGCTGGCAAGGTCGGCCTGCGCGAATTTCGTGGTGTTTTGCCGCCCGTTGATGTCGAAGACGCGTGACATGGTGGGCGACGACCTCCACAGATAGTTGCTGCCATCCACGCCAGAGGTCAGTTCACCGGCATTGTAGGAGTCCGAGATGGTGGATGCTGAGCCGCTGAACCACCCGCAGAAGATGGCCGATTCGCGCCCGCCCTGCACGGTTCCCGTATTATAACAATGGTCGATGACGAGGCTACCCGAGTGAACGCACCCCACCATGGCTGCCCCGTTCTGTGCCGAACACTTGACGCTTCCCTCGTGTCCGCAGGCGATGAGCGTGAGCGTGCCGCTCGACACCTTGTCGCCCACGATGCCGCCCACGAAGGCCTGCCCCTGAACCTTGTTGCCCTTGCCGCAGATGAGTTGCTTTATTGTGGCGCTGTTGGCATAGCCGAAGAGCCCCACGCCGTTTTGTCCTGTGCGTGTTATGTTGAGGTTGTCGATGACGTGTCCTGCTCCGTCGAAGGTGCCGCTGTAGCTTGTGCCCTCCGCGTTGCCGATGGGCGTGAAGTCGTAACCCGTCATGTCCAGGTCAGCGGTCAGAACGGCATTGGCGCCCGATGCTCCGTTGTTCACGATGTCGGAGAAGTCGAGCAAGTCCTGCGGTGATGAGATGAGGTAAGCCCCCAGCTCGTCGCTCTCGAGTCCGCCTGCTACGGCGCGGGATGCGCTGAGTAATGCCACACAGGCGAACAGCAACACGCGAAGGTGGCGAGAGAAGTTGAAAACTGTCTTGTTCATACAAAAGGAGTTATGGCATTGTTACGCTGGCCTCCTGCTTGATGTCGCGAGAGGAGAGGCCTAACATTATATTATAAGTACCCGGGTCATAGACGAAGTCGTGCTCGTCCGTGCTGTAGTAGGTGAAGGCATCCTTCGGAAGATGGAGCGTCACTTCTGCCGACTCGCCAGCCTTCAACATCGTCTTGGCATAGTTCTTTAGTTCCTTGATGGGACGTTCCACGGGACTCCCACTGGTCTTTCCCACATAGAGCTGTACGACGCCGGCGCCGTCGCGAGTGCCTGTGTTCGTCAGGGTGCAGGTCACGTCAAGAGAGCCGTCGGCATTCGGCTCGCCAACCTCCATGCCCGATATTTCGAAGGTGGTGTATGACAGTCCGTAGCCGAAGGGATACTGCACCTCGCGGTTCAGCTTGTCGTAGCCACGGTAGCCCACGAAGATACCTTCCTTGTACTCGACGTGCTTGTCACCGTCGGGGTCGTGGTAGTTGTTGTAGACGGGGTTCTCTTCCCATCGGCGTTCAAAGGTCATGGGTAGATGGCCGGAAGGATTGGTCAGGCCGAAGAGCAGCTCTGCGGCAGCCGTGCCCGCGTTTTGTCCTGCATAGAAGGCCCAGAAGAGTCCGTCTATCTGTGGCTCCCACGAGGTCATGCCGATGTTTCCGCCGGCATTGACGAAGCCGACGACGGGCTTGCCGCTTTTCTTGATGGAGGCGAGCATGGCCTGGTCGTCGGCATCGAGGTCGAATGGGCGGTCGTGTCCCTCGCCTTCCACGTTGGAGTTCATGCCGAAGCAGGCCACCACGAGGTCGGCATCTGCCAGGTATTCTGCCAGATAGTCTTTCGTGTCGTTCGCCTTCTTCCAGGTGAAGTCAACGCGTGCGTCGCCGCCTTTCTGGTAGTATTCGACGACGACCTTGTACTTCCTGCCGGCCGTGAGCCGTCGGGTAATGGTCTTGGAGTGATAGGCGGATGGCGTCCACTGGTCGATGACGAGGGCGTCGTCGATGTAAAGGCGGAAGGCATCGTCGCCCCCGAGCTGGAACTGATAGCTTGCGCTGGAGGGCGAGCTCATGGTTGCTGTCCAGCGGACGGAGAAATCGTCTGAGCCGAGGCCTCCCACTTCGGGAGCCATGCCGCTCCAGTTGTAGTTGATTTTCGTCTCAATGCGTGTGGCGACGGGCGAGCCGCTAAGGTCGATACCCTCGAAGTACTCGGCCCGGAAGCCGCCTTGCGAGAGGTCGTCGGAGGTGAACATGATGGCGGGCAGGAAATCGAGCTGGTCTTTGTAATCGACTTCAAAGCCGAGCTGGCTGCCGATGGCTTGGATGCCGTCGCTCATGCTGACGTAGTGGATGGGGTCCACGCTGCTGCTGCCGCCTCCCCGCACGAAGCCCGAGGCGTTCTTGCCTGTCACGACGATATGCTTGTGCTTCGACGGGTCGATGGGCAAGATGTTGTCCTTGTTCTTGAGTAGCACTATGCCCTCGCGGGCCACCTGCAGGGCGGTCTGGTCGCTTTCGGGGTCATCGAGGGGGATGGAGCTGTCCGTGCCGCTTTTCGTGTTGAAGCCGAAGCGGTACATGGTGTAGAGGATGTGGCGCACCTTCTTGTCGATGGTCTCTTCGGTTATCTTGCCTTCGCTGAGGAATTGCTTCATGGCGTCCGGGTTCATGTTGTCGGCGCTGGCCATCTCGAGGTCGAGTCCGGCCAGGGCAGCTTGCAGGCCGTCGTGCGTCGAGCCCCAGTCGGACATGAGGATGCCCTTGAAGCCCCAGCGGTCACGCAGATGGGTGGTGAGCAGGTCGTAATTGTGCGTGGTATAGATGCCGTTGAGCAGGTTGTAGCTACTCATGACGCATCCCGTGCCGGCCACTTGCACAGCCGACTTGAAAGCGGGCAGGTAGATTTCGTTCATGGTGCGCTCGTCCATGTCGTTGCTGATGTGGTCGCGGTCATAGGAAGAGTTGTTGCCCATGAAGTGCTTGATGGTGGCTGAGACACCCTGTCCCTGCACGCCGATGATGTAGTTGGTGGAGGTCTGTGCGGCGAGGTACGGGTCTTCGCCCATGTATTCGAAGTTGCGTCCGCAGAATGGGGCGCGGTAGATGTTGACGGCGGGTCCGAGGATGATATTGATGCCGCGGGCCCGGCAGTCGCGTCCTATCTGTCTGCCCACCTGCCGGGCCAGGTCGCGGTTCCATGTTGCGGTGAGCAGCACGTCGGCAGGGTAGGCTGTGGACTTGCCGGGACCCCACGTGCCTCCGCCCACGCCGTGCGGGCCGTCGCACATGCGCATCCGCGGAATGTCCAGTCGGTCGATGGCGTTGGTGTACATCCAGCTGGTGCCGCCTATCAATTTCAGCTTCTCGTCGAGCGTCATGAGGCTGCAGATTGAGTCGGCGGAGCGGTCAACGTATTCTTCGCTGTGGCTTACGCTGACGGTTATCTCCCTGTCTCCGGCCTCCTCGTGATGGAGGATGAGTTGGCAGGTGCCGGTGCCGACGGCAGTAATGCGGATGCGATTGCCCCCGATGCGTTCTGCCGTGGCAACGCGGTTGTTGGTGGTGCGGATGTTGCGGTCCACGTACTGCCTGACGGCTTCTGCGGGGGTGAAAGTGAGGGCGATGTCCCTCACCTCTCCTTGTCGGAGCACGGGCGCGGCGTCGGCTGCCGTGAAGTCGGTGCAGGCGACGTAGCGCGAGATGTATGCTATCTGGCTGAGGTCCTTGTGTCCGTAGTAGGTGTGACCGGGAGCCCAGCCGTCGGCGTCGTCTTGCTGCGTGAAGTCTTGCTGCAAGGCCTCTGTGCCGACCATGTTGCGGTAGAAGACTGCGAACTTTGGCCTCGTGCCTTCTTGCGCCATTGCCTGCATGAGGCATGCGGACATGATGCATCCGACAAGCAGGAACCGGCAGCCTTTAATTCGTAGGGACGTACGCAGCCTGTGCATTGCAGAGGGGCGAAGCCCTGTGGATTCTACATTCCTCATTGCTTTCTGATTTTGAACGACGTGTTGTTGACCTGAATGATGTATATGCCGGCTGGTAGGGACTGGAGCGAAGTGAGGCGCGCCGTGCCCATCTGCCGCAGTTTGCCACCGGCGTCATAGACGCGGACGGGCGTGCCGGGCGCCACGCCTTCCAAGCCCAGCTCTTTGTTCACGCGAAAGATGGTTTCCCCGGGCTTCTCTATTCCGGTGGGGATGGTCTGGTCGAAGGTGGCGCGGCGGATGCCTGCCAGGACGGTGCCGTCCTGCAGCACAATGCCAAAAGTCGTCTCGTCGTCTGCCGCCACCAGACACGTCACCTGGCTCATGGCAATGGCAATGCCGCTATCTGTCATGAGGCACCAGACGGGCTCCTCTGCCGAGGCGGGAATCCTGAACAGGGCAAGCAGCAGCCCTGCCAGTGCAATAACTCGTTTCATCATGTTCTGTGATAGAATAATTAGTGTATTAAGGGACCCCCTAACCCCCTTTAAGGGGAATTTTTACGCTACAGCAAGAGACCCCCTACCCCCCTTTAGGGGGAATTTGATGCTACGGAAAGGGACTTACTGGCCTTATTAGCCTTACTGGCCTTATTAGCCTTATTGGCCTTATTAGCCTTATTAGCCCCCTAACCCCCCTTAGGGGGAATTCGACGCTACAGCAAGCGTTGGCTCTTCCTACAGCAAGGAAAGCCTGACGCTACAGCAAGGAACGGCCGACGCCTCACGAGGGATTTGCCTGTCCCTCCTTAATATGGAGGTCCACCTGCGGGAAGGGAATCTCTATGCCATTCTTGTTCAGCGTGTTGTAGATGACTTCCTTGACGCGTGCCGTGATGGCAATCTTCTCCTCGACAAGCATCCAGATGCAGACCTTGAGGTCCACGCTGCTCTCGCCGAAGTCGCTGAAGGCCACGGTGGGCGGTATGTTGGTGTCCGTGAGTGGCTGTCCGGCGTCGTTTTCCTCATGACAGATGGGCTTGAGCGCCTCGACGATAAGCCCCCGCACTCGCTCGACGTCCGTGCCGTAGGCGACACCCACAGGCACTTTGATAAGCTCGTATCGGTGGTTGCGCGTCATGTTCTTGAAGTTCTTGCTGAAAAGCGCGCTGTTGAGGAAGGCGATGACGCTGCCGTCGTTCGTGGTGATCTGGGTGCTCTGGTAGGTGATGCTCTCCACGCGGCCTGCTATGCCGTCGCACTCGATGTAGTCGCCCACATGGATGCGCCCCGACATGAGGCTGATGCCGTAAAAGAAGTTCTCCAGGATGCTCTGCATGGCGAAGCCGAGACCCGTGGCCAGGCCGGCGCTGACGATGCTGATGCCGTCCCTCGGCACTTTGAAGATGATGAGCACCAGGATGATGTAGAGTCCCCAGCTCAATATGCCGATGACGTTGCGGGCCAGCGTCTTGTTGATGGCCTCGTTGTTATCGCTGAACTGCTTGCGATAGTGCAGGTAGAAGCTGCGCAGGGCATAGTTGATGTAGCGGAAAATGAAGAAGAGGGCCGCCGCCATGCAGACCCAGAAGAGCGAGATGCGGATGAGGCCCGTCTGGTTGACGATGTCGCGCGTGAAGACTTTGCGGCAGAGGCTCGTCATCTCGAATACCTGGGCTGCCCAGAAGATGCTGAACAGCACGGAGAGCACTGCCAGGATGGGCACTATCGTGCGGCAGAAGAGGTCGTAGAGCCACGTTTTCTCGATGAATTCGCCCTTTTTCACGCGTTTCAGCAGAGAAATGCGCTCGCCGTCGCTGCTGATGTCGGACGCGAGGTGCTTCAGCAGATAGCGCGCCTCGTACTTGTTCGTGAGGTCGTAGATGAAGGTGATGGTCATGATGGCTGCCAGCTGGAACGTCCACCATATCATGACCTGCACGGCAAGCAACGTGTAGCCCGTCCAGGCGGCAGCGCAGGCAAAGAACATCGCTGCAGTGGTGATGTGCGTATAGACCTTGTCGAGGAGCGGCAGGTATTGTATATGACGCTTCGCCACAAAGTATTGCCAGATGGCAAAGACGAGCAGGACGGGCGGGAAGATAAGGTTGACCAGCGTGTTCGGGATGAGCACGATGCGGAACAGTATGACGATGAAGGCCAGCACCATCAGCGGGGTGTAGATGATGGCTGCGTGCCGCATCTGCGCGCTCTTCAGACGCACGTACAGACTCAAGAAGATGGCTTCGAGCAGCCATGCTATGTTAATGATGAGGCCAGTGCCCATCTGGATGAAGTTGCGCTGAACGCTCGCCCTCACTATCATCACGATAATGGCGAAGAGAGCTATGCCGGCCACGAAGTTGAGCATTCGCCGCTTCTCCTTGAAGTCGGGCCCGCGCCATTTCTTCGGCAGGAGCCAGCGCAGCACAATGTAGCAGATGCCGAGCGAGAGGCCAAGGTAGAGGACGAGGAAGATGCTGATGAAGAGCACCGTTGCGCCGCGCCATTCGGAGTAGAGGCGTTCGTGGTCCTTGAACGGCCTGTAGCGCAGGTCGATGGTCGATTGCGCCATCTTGAGCTGCATGGGCAGCGTGGCCAGAATCTTGAAGTAGTTGGCGCCGCCGTTACGGAAGATGTTGTCTTGCAGCAGCTTGTAGCGGCTCTGCGCGAACTGGTCGAGTTCGAGCACCTTTTCGCGGACGCTCTGGTAGTAAGCGTTTTCGGCCTCGAGGCTCTCCAGGAAGTGCTGCATGTTGCTGCGTATCGTGTCGGCAAACATAAGGCAGGCGTTGCGGTCCCGCTGCTGTGACCTCGTCAGGTACAGCGGCTCGATGCCGTCTTCCTCTTCGGGAATCTCGTCCTCGTTCGCGTCTTCGATGAGCTCCACCTCCTCTTCGTCCATCTTGTGGCGTGCCGTAAGGAGCGAATCCTTCTTGCCTTCCAGCGAGTCGATGGCCTGCAGCAGGACGCTGTCGCTGGCAGTTAGGATGCTGTCGGCATCGATGACGGGCGGCATGCGCTTGAGCGAGCGGATGAGGTGGTCTGTGCGCTCGATGTCCTGCTTGATGCGGGCGATAATCTTGTCGTACTGCCGCATCTTGCTGTTGCGATTGTCGAGCTCGCGCCTCAGATTAGATGCCTGCTGGCAGGCATACGCCATGTCGAAGGTGTTGTCGGTCGATTGCGAGTAGAGCATCAGCCCGATCTGCTCGCATTGGTGCATGTACCAGACGAGCTGCTGATGCTGCTGCATGCCCTGCTGTTCGTAACTCTGCATGAAGGCCTGCTGCATCTCGTAGCTGGTCTGAAGCTCTGCCTTGAGCACGCCGAGCGTACGCGCCAGGTCCTTCTCCTTGAGGACGGAACCCGCGGGGGTTATGAAGAGGAGCAGCACAGCTGCCAAGAAGAGTCTTTTCATAGGCTTATGTGGCTTATATGCCTTATATGGCTTATATGGCTTATATGGCTTATATGGCTCATATGGCTTATATGCCCTATTTGGCTCATTTGCCCTATAAGGCTTATATGCCCTATTTGGCTCATCGGCCTTATATGGCATATGGTTTTCTTATTGTTCTTTGACGATTAGCGTCTGCAAGCGCAATATGGCATTGTACTCGTTGTCGTAGTATTCGATGCGGACGTCGTACTTCTTGCCTTTCTCGACGTGAACGGTGGCGTTGCGGCTCGTTTCGGCATGGTCGCCCCAGTCGCTGAAGAGCTCTTTGCCGTCCAAGATGAGGCGATAGGCGTCGTCGCCCGACATGATGAACATCACGTCGCCCGTCTCGGGAGCGCTAAACGTGCTTGTGGCCGTCATGCTCCAGTAGTCGGCGGGGATGCCTTCGACGGGCGAGCCGCTGACGAAGAAGTCAAGCTTCTCCTGATGGGCCGTGGCCTTTGCCTCGCCCTCGAGTTTCTTATTGGGGAAGTAGCGCAGGTCGAAGCCCGTTCCTGCTGCTGTGCTGAAGGCGGCTGGCGCTACCTCACTGAGCATCTTGCCGTTCTCGCCCACTTGCCTCAGGAAGCGGTCGAAGTTCTCACTCTTGCCCATTTGCTCGACGAGCACGACGGGCAACTTCTTGTAGAGCTGGCGGAAGCGGTCGAGTGTGGCATCCTGCTGCTCGGGATGATAATAGAGGCGCAGAGGCGTGGCTTCTAGGAAGCCGAAGTCCTTTGTATAGACCATATTGGCATCGTGCCGCTTGTAGTCCTGCACGGCGTTCTGTATGCGGTGGAATTGCCCCTTCTCGCCAGCCGTCACGGCATAATCGGCAGAGGCGAACGTCACCTCAATGGTGGCGCCCTTGCTGCAATCGATGCTGCCCAAAGCGGCAACAGCCTCGAGGTTCAGCCCATCGTAGTCGAAGCTAACCTTCTTGCCGTCAACGCTGACGGATTGCGGTGCCTTCTGGCAGGGCAGGGCGATAGTGAAGTCGCGGCGGGCGGGCATGTCCTTATAGTTACCCTTGCGCTGACCTATGGTGATGCTGAGCTGCTGTCCGTTACGTTGGTAGGAGAGAGGCGTCGTGGCGTATTCGCCGGCGTAATTCTTGTCCTCGCCGTTGTCCTCATAGAGCGTGAACTCGTCCTTGTTGCCGCCCGGGAAGACGCGAATGATGACGGGCAGGTTCGTGCCGCTTACGTTCTTGACCTTGCCGTAGTAGGGAATGATGCTGCCTGCCTTGACATAAACGGGGTACTCGTCCATCGAGAACAGGCGCTCGACGGTCTGTCCGCCCTTTATCATCGTGCCGGTCTCGTACTCCAGCCATTCGCCTTCGGGCAGCCAAGCCCTGACAGCAGCCATTCCAGTCTCTTTGTTGGCCTCTGCCGTGACAGGCGCGATGAGCATCTTGTCGCCGAACATGTACTGCTCTTTCATCTCGTAGGCCTCCTTCGCCTCGGGGTAGTCGTAGTACATCGGGCGGCAAAGCGAGATGCCCGTGTCGTACGTCTGGCGTGCCATAGTATATATATAAGGTATAAGGGCGTAGCGTCCGTTGATGACGGCTGTGAGCCGTTGCTGGGTTGCCATATCGAAAGCCCAAGGCTCCTTGTTGAGGCTGGCATCTTTTGCGCTGTGGCTGCGCAGGATGGGCAGATATTGTCCCATCTGCATGGCGCGAGTGTAGAGCTCTGTGTCCACACCCATGCCGAACCTCTTCACCTGATGTCCGCCGATGTCATGGCTCCAGTAGCCGTAGAGCACGTTTGACGCGGTGCTGTTGAAGTAGGGGAGGAAGCGAAGGCTTTCCCAAGTGGCATACGAGTCACCCGAAAAGCCAATCTGATAGCGGTGGTTGCCGAGGCCGCCCCAGCGGTGGTAGAGCAGGGGGCGTTTCGTGCCGTTCTTTTCCATATCAGAAAACCAGATGTAGTTGCACCAGAAGACGTTGTCGAGGTCTTTGAGGGTGCGGTCTTTCTCCCATTGTTGCCAGTCGAGCCACCAGAAGTCGACGCCCTCGTCGACATACTGATGCAGATAGGTGTCGAAGAGTGCCTTCACGTATTTCTTGTCGCTACCCATCCACTCGTAAGTCTTGCCGTCGTTCTTGCCGTAGCGTTGCATGAACTCGTTGTACTTCTTTTCGTAGGGACGGACACCGTCGGCGGGATGCAGGTTCATGGTAGTCTTTACGCCCTGCTCGTCGAGGTAAGCGAGGAACTTTCTGTAGTCGGGGAAGATGCTCTCGTTCCAGTCCCAGCCTGTCCAGCCGCCGCCGCTTTCCTTGGTATTGGGATGCCAGTCCATGTCGATGACAATCACGTCGAGCGGCAAGTCGAGGCGATGGAAGTTGCTGATGAGGTCGCGCAGCTCTTTATCTGAATAGCTCCAGTAGCGGCTCCACCAGTAGCCGAACGTGTAACGCGGCGGCAGAGGCACCTTGCCCGCAAACTTCGTGAAGCTCTTCAGCGCGCCCTTGTAGTCGTGACCGTAAGCCATGAAGTACCAATCCTGTGCGCCCTCGGCACACTTGCGCTCTTTGACCCAGTCCCAATCCTGAGCGCCGTCGAACAGGAAGTTTTTGGAGTCGTCGATGAGCGTCCAGCCGTCGGTTGCCAGCAAGCCATCCTCGAGGGGCATCGGGTGCTTGGGGTTGCTGTACTGATAGGTGTCGCCGTCGTAGCCGTCGAGTGTGCGGTAGGTGCCCTTCAGGTTGCCCTTCTGCTTTGATTCGGGTGTCCAGCTGAACGTCGTGCCAAGCCCTTTGGCAGAGGTGATGGAGAGGTTCTTCGCGCTAAGCGGTGCGCCGTCTTTCTTGTAGGTAAGGCTGAACTTGCTTGTCGTGATGACCACCTTGCTGCCACCCGTCGAGGCTTTGTGCGGCACGTTACCGTATTCGCGGATGACGGCCACGAAACTCTTGTCGTCAACAAATTTGCCGTCGGGGGCATACTCGAGGCGAATGGTTCCCTCGTCGATGAGGGTGAAGCGGACATGGCTGTCGCGATAGACTTCTTCTGCCAGCGCGGTGGTTGGCATGGTGCTGGCGGTCAGCAGGGCGGCCAGCAGGAAAAACAGTTTCTTCATAAGCTAATGTTAATTACGTGCGCAAAGATACGACATTTTTTGCTATCCGCCTATATCTTCCTGCAAAAAAAGAACGTAAACCTCCCCATAGAGGCCAAATCTCCCACCTCACGTTGCCAGCTTTCCCACATCACGTTGCCAAATCTCTCACATCACGTCGCCAAATCTCCAACCTCACGTTGTCAGCTTTCCCACATCACGATGTCAAATCCATTACCCTTTGGCCGGCCGTCCGTCGGATAAAGAAAGCAGCGACCCCGGGGGATGCCAGGCTCGCTGCTTTGCTTCGCTATAATATATATAAGGTATATTACTTCGTGCTGAATTTGTAGATGGTGGTGGTCATGTACTCTTCGCCCGG
>JAEEGL015986161.1_pt1 | contig 15030 bp, 12 predicted proteins | sample 9134231 | NCBI WGS metagenome assembly JAEEGL01 (sample SAMN16246548, study PRJNA631951) | gut metagenome | biome: gut microbiome; feature: rumen; material: fiber-attached | host: Bos | place: Iran: Karaj | collected 2018-10 | reverse complement strand
GTCTTGCCGCAGTTTGCGCGCTGCCGCCAGAGGCACCACGGTGAGTTGTGCCGTGCGCCGGTTGTGGCACACCATCACCTCGCGGCTCTCGAGCGTCCACACCTCGATGGCTCGGCATTTGCCGGGCGCTGTGGCGTGCCAAAAGTTGGTGCCGCTCATCGTGTCGGCTCCCAGGCGCGTGGCCACTGCGGCGATGCACTCGTCGAGTTGCTGGCTGTAGAGGCGCCGCACCCATGCCGCCTTGCGCGCCGAGCCGCCCGCCACACGCTGCATGAGTTGCGCCACGCTGAGTTCGTGCAACTGCCCCACGATGTCGCAGTCCCAGCCACGGCAGTCGCCGATGGCGTTGATAAAGAAGCGGTTCACGTTCACATTGTCGACGCGCGGCTTGCACTCCCCCACGCCCGCCTGCTCATCGACGCGCTGGATGCAGCAGCCCGAAATCAGGAACTCCTCCAGCGCGCGGCTGTCGAGTTCGTCGAGTTGGTTGTCACGCGCCACGTCGCTGGACGACTCTTTGTCGATCACCTGCGAGCGGTAGCGGCCCACCACGGTTTTCACCAGTTGGCGAATCAGGTTGTTGGTGATAGGTGCCGGTCCGTTCTCGCTGTAGCGTTGCCATTCGGTCACCTGTCGGCCTGAGGCGTCGGTGGTGACGTCGCTCCACTGGTCGCCATAGGTAAACCGCTTGTTGCGCAGCCGCGACTGGCGCAGCGCACTGCCGGCGCTCCACGCCTGATAGGCCGCGCCCAGGACAATTAGGTTTTCATTCAGGTTTTCCATGGTGATTTAAGATTTAGAGGTTGGGAATTCGCGCTGCACGTCGAAGCAGGGACAGGCCTTGTCGGCAAACTCGCTGTGGCCGTGCACCGTGGCACCCGGAAACTCAGCGAGCAATCGCGCGATAAGGTCGCGCAACGCTTGCTTCTGTGCCGGCGTGCGCGTGTCGGCCGGGCGGCCGGCGCTGTCCAGCCCGCCGATGTAGCACACGCCCACACTGTGCGCGTTGTGCCCCTTGCAGTGTGCGCCCACTTGCTCCACCGGGCGGCCGCGATGCACACTGCCGTCGAGGTAGATCACATAGTGGTAGCCGATGTCGCGCCATCCGCGCTCCTGCACATGGTAGCGGCGTATCGACTCCACCGTGACGTGTTGCCCGGCGCGCGTGGCGCTGCAGTGCACAATAATTTCATTAATAGTTCGCATAACAATCAGTTGTTTAGTGAGTTTGAATTTGTTGAAAAGTTTGGCCAAACGGCCAATTTTGCCGCAAAGTAACTAAAGCCCGCCGCACCGCGTCAACGTCAATCAATAACACCAAACGCATCGTGGCTCACTTGAGATGGGTGACTTGAGCGACTTTTTCACACAAATTGGGAGAATGTGCGATGGTAGTGTCAATAATAAGTAGTAACTTTGCACCTTGGATTAAAAACTACGAGAATGACGATTTTCGACACTTGCTTGCTGCTCATTTTGCTGGGCTCGCTGGTGGTGGGCTGGCGCAAGGGGCTCATCAAGCAAGCCGCTTCGCTGGTGAGTTGGGTATTGGGTATTGTGATTACCCTGTTCTTGCGCGAGCCGGTCACACAGTTGTATCTGGCCATCAATCCCGATGCCGCTAACTGGCCGCTGGCCGGAGTCACGGTGCAGACTGTGGCGCTTGCCGTCACCTTCCTGGTGATTACCCTCATCATCCGCGTTGTGGCCTACTTGCTGCGCAAGGCGGTGAAGGTGACCCACATGGGCTGCCTGGACCGCGCCAGCGGTGCCGCGCTGTTCGCGTTCAAGTACATTTTCATCTTGTCGATAGTGCTCAACCTGTTGTTTGCCCTGCGCCCCACCTCGTCGACGTTCACGACCGAGCATGCGCTGAACAACAAGCCTTACGAGTTCACCCTCGACCTGATGCCGCGCCTGCTGGGGGCCGAGAAATTGCCCAGCGACTCGCTCAAGGTGCTCAAGCAGCAAGCGGCCCTCGAGCAGAAAAAAAATGAGTAAGTATGGAGAATAACGACAATAACATAATCAACCAGGCGGCCAACGAGGAGTATCGCTATGGCTTTGTGACCGACATCGACACCACGGTGATTCCCAAGGGGCTCAACGAGGATGTGGTGCGCCGCATCTCGGCCCTGAAGGGCGAGCCGGAGTGGCTGCTGGAGTTCCGCCTGAAGGCTTACCGCCACTGGCTCACGCTCAAGGCCCCCACATGGGGTCATGTGAATGTGCCCGAAATCGACTTCCAGGACATCAGTTACTATGCCGCGCCCAAGCAGAAAAAGGCTGCCGAGGGCGGCGAAATCGACCCGGAACTGAAGCGCACCTTCGACAAACTTGGCATTCCCCTGGAGGAGCAACTGCGGCTCAGCGGCATGGCCGTCGACGCCGTGATGGACAGCGTGAGCGTGAAAACCACCTATCGCGAGAAACTCGCCGAACTCGGCGTGATATTCTGCTCGATGAGCGAGGCCGTGAAAGATTATCCCGACCTGGTGCGCAAGTATCTGGGCCGCGTGGTGCCGTATACCGACAATTTCTACGCCGCGCTCAACTCGGCAGTGTTCAGCGACGGCTCGTTCGTTTACATCCCCAAGGGTGTGCGGTGCCCCATGGAACTGAGCACCTATTTCCGCATCAATGCTGCGCAAACCGGCCAGTTTGAGCGCACGCTCATCGTGGCCGACGACGATGCCTACGTGTCGTACCTCGAAGGTTGCACAGCACCCATGCGCGACGAGAACCAACTGCATGCCGCGATAGTCGAAATCATCGTTGAAGACCGCGCCGAGGTGAAGTACAGCACCGTGCAAAACTGGTATCCCGGCGACAAGGACGGCAAGGGCGGCATTTACAACCTGGTCACCAAGCGCGCCCTGTGCCGCGGCGACCACAGCAAGGTGTCGTGGACACAGGTGGAGACGGGCAGCGCAATCACGTGGAAATACCCCAGTTGTGTGCTCAAGGGCGACTACTCGGTGGGCGAATTCTACAGTGTGGCGCTCACCCGCAACTATCAGGAGGCCGACACGGGCACCAAGATGATACACCTGGGCAAGCATTCCAGCAGCACCATCGTGAGCAAGGGCATCAGCGCCGGCCATAGCCAGAACAGTTACCGCGGCCTGGTGCGCGTGGCCCCGCAGGCCACCGGATGCCGCAATTACACGCAGTGCGACAGCCTCTTGCTGAGCGACACCAGCGGTGCGCACACCTTCCCAATGATCGAGGTGGGCAACGACACCAGCGTGGTCGAGCACGAGGCCACCACCAGCAAAATCAACGAGGAGCAAATCTTCTACTGCAACCAGCGCGGCATCTCGACCGAGGACGCCGTGGGCCTCATCGTCAACGGCTACGCCAAGGAGGTGATGGCCAAGTTGCCCATGGAGTTTGCCGTCGAGGCGCAGAAATTGCTCAGTGTCTCGCTCGAGGGGTCAATAGGCTGACACACAACTTAAAACAATAATTTGATAATCGTTTAACACCAAGATATAGATGTTACAAATTAAAGATCTTCATGCCTCGGTCGAAGGCAAAGAAATACTTAAAGGCATCGACCTCACAGTTCGCCCTGGCGAGGTACACGCCATCATGGGTCCCAACGGCAGCGGCAAGAGCACGCTCAGCGCCGTGCTGACGGGCAATCCGGCATTCACCGTCACTGGCGGCTCGGTGGATTTCTATGGCAAAGACTTGCTGGCCCTGTCGCCCGAAGACCGCGCCCACGAGGGCGTGTTCCTGAGTTTCCAATATCCGGTGGAGATTCCGGGCGTGTCGATGGTGAACTTCATGCGCGCCGCCATCAACGAGAAGCGCAAATACCTCGGCCAGGAGCCCATCAGCGCCAGCGACTTCCTGAAGTTGATGCGCGAGAAACGCGCCGTCGTTCAACTCGACAACAAACTCGCGTCGCGTGCCGTGAACGAGGGTTTCAGCGGAGGTGAGAAAAAGCGCAACGAGATTTTCCAGATGGCCATGCTCGAGCCTCGCCTGAGCATCCTCGACGAGACCGACAGCGGCCTCGACATCGACGCGCTGCGCATCGTGGCCTCAGGCGTGAACGCCCTCAAGAGCAAGGACAACGCCACCATCGTCATCACCCACTATCAGCGACTGCTCGACTACATCAAGCCCGACTTTGTGCACGTGCTCTACAAGGGCCGCATCGTCATGAGCGCCGGACCCGAGTTGGCGCTGGAACTTGAGGAAAAGGGCTACGACTGGATTAAGGAGAAATGGGATTGAGCCATCACTCATGAGCAACAACATGAACGCATTACAACAATATATCGACCTATACACCGAGCACCGACAGGCTGTCGAGGCCAACTCGCCGGCGGCGCTTAACGCGCATCGCCCGGCAGCCCTCGCCGCGCTGGCCGACGCCCGGTTGCCGCGCAAAGGCCAGGACGACTATGAGGCCACCGACCTCGAGGCGGTCTTCGCGCCTGATTACGGCGTGAATCTTGGGCGTGTCGACTTCGACATCAACACCACCGAGGTGTTTCATTGCGACGTGCCCAACCTGAGCACCTGCCTCTACTTCAACTACAACGACATGTTCCACGCAAGCACCACGGTGCGTCCGCAAGCCGGAGGTGTGGTGGTGGAGTCGCTGCGACAGGCGGCGGTGAATCATCCCGATGTGCTGCAGAAGTATTATGCCACGGTGGCCGATGTCGCCGAGCCTACCGTAGCGCTGAACACCCTGCTGGCGCAGGACGGCGTGCTGGTATACGTGCCCGACGGCGTGACCGCGCCGCGCCCCATCCAACTGGTGAACATCATCAGCACCAACATGCCGCTGATGGCCGTGCGACGCGTGCTGGTGGTGATGGGCGAGAATGCCAAGGCCCAACTGCTGGTGTGCGACCACTCGCAGAGCGCCGCAACACAATGCCTCACCCTGCAAGTGGTGGAGGTCGTGGCCGGCGCCGGCTCGACACTCGACTATTACGACATGGAGGAGAGTAACGCCAGCACACATCGCGTGAGCACCATCGCTGTGCGCCAGGAGCGCGACAGCAACGTGCTGGTCGACGGAATCACGCTGCTTAACGGCATGACGCGCAACAACTACATCGTGGATGTGGATGGCGAGCACGCCACCACGCAGTTGCTGGGCATGACCATCGCCAGCGGCAGCCAGCACGTCGACACACACACGCTGATACGGCACAACGCGCCGCGCTGCAACAGCAACGAAATGTTCAAGTATGTTCTCGGCGACACCGCCGTGGGAGCCTTCTCCGGAAAAATTCTGGTGAAGCCCGACTGCCCGCGCGTCGAGGCCTATCAGGGCAACCGCAACATCTGCGCCAGCCCCGAGGCCAAGATGTACACCAAGCCCCAACTCGAGATTTACACCGACGACGTGAAGTGCTCGCATGGCACCACCATCGGCCAACTCGACGAGGACGCCATGTTCTACATGCAGGCCCGCGGCATCTCGCGCGAAACGGCACGCACGATGCTTATGCAAGCCTTCATGAGCGATGTGGTGGATGCCGTTCGACTCGACATCCTGCGCGACCGCCTGCACCACCTGGTGGAGAAGCGCTTCGCCGGTTCGCTCGCCACCTGCGCCGACTGTATCACGGCATGTAAACGCAAATAAATTGCAATGGACAACAACGTGTTAAACCTACAGAGTATTCGCGACGACTTCCCAATCTTGCAGCGCGAGATTGAGGGGCGCCCGCTCATCTATCTCGACAACGCCGCCACCAGCCAGACACCGCGCCAGGTGGTGGAGGCCATCGAGCAGATGTACTACAAATATAAAGCCAATGTGCACCGCGGTGTGCACACCCTGTCGCAGGAGGCCACCGACCATGTGGAACTCACGCGCGAGCGGGTGAGGCAATTCATCAACGCGTCGTCGACACAAGAGGTAATTTTCACCCGCGGCACCACCGAGGGCATCAACCTGGTGGCCTCGTCGTTTGGCGACATGCTCGAGGGCGGCGATGAGGTGATTCTCACCGTCATGGAGCATCACAGCAACATTGTGCCTTGGCAACTCATCGGCCGCCGCAAGCGCATCCGCATCAATGTGGTGCCCATTACCGATGAGGGCGCGCTCGACCTCGACGCCTACGACGACATGTTCACCGACAACACGCGCTTTGTCGCCCTGGCACATGTGAGCAATGTGCTCGGCACCGTCAACCCGGTGAAGCAAATGATTCAAATTGCCCACCGCCACGGAGTGCCCGTGCTGATCGACGGCGCCCAGGCAGCGCCACATCTGCCCGTCGACGTGCAAGACCTCGACTGCGACTTCTACACCTTCTCCAGCCACAAGATGTATGGCCCCGTAGGGGTGGGTGTGCTTTACGGCAAGAAGCACTGGCTCGACATGATGGCCCCCTATCAAGGCGGCGGCGAGATGATTGGCAATGTGACGTTTGAGCGTACCACGTTTGCCGAACTGCCGTTTAAATTCGAGGCCGGCACGCCCGATTTTGTGGGCATCTCGGCCCTGGGCGCCGCCATCGACTATGTCACGTCGCTTCAGTTGCCGCGCATTGCCGCCCATGAGGACGCGCTGCTGCAGGCTGCCACGCAGGGGCTGCTCGACATCGACGGCACACGCATCTTCGGCACCGTGCCCGGCAAGCAGGCCGTGCTGTCGTTTCTGGTGCGCGACATCAGCAGTTACGACATGGGCGTGCTGCTCGACAAGATGGGCGTGGCAGTGCGCACCGGTCACCATTGCGCACAGCCGCTCATGGCGCGATATGGTGTCAACGGCATGGTGCGCGCCTCGATGGCCGTCTACAACACGATTGACGAGGTCAACCGCTTTGTCGACGCCGTGCGGCGAGTCGCCTCAATGTTTTAATACGCTTCCCGCACAATTTTTTGGCGATTAAGCCGTTATAGATAAATAGAGAATATCAAAATAGACAATTTCTAAGTATAACAAAAAACAATTCGTATTATGTTGATTCAAAACATCCACGCCCGCGAAATTCTTGACTCGCGCGGCAACCCCACAGTAGAAGTTGAAGTAACCCTGATCAGCGGCATCGTGGGCCGTGCATCGGTGCCCAGCGGCGCCAGCACTGGCGAAAACGAGGCCCTGGAACTTCGTGATGGCGACAAGGGTCGCTATGGCGGCAAGGGTGTGCTCAAGGCTGTTGAGAACGTTAACGATAAGATTGCTCCCGAACTCATCGGTATGAGCGTGCTCGACCAGCGCGCTCTCGACAAGGCTATGATTGAACTCGACGGCACGAAGACCAAGAGCAACCTTGGTGCTAACGCCATCCTGGGCGTCTCGCTGGCAGCGGCTCACGCTGCAGCAGCCTACCTCGAGATTCCTCTGTATCGCTACATCGGTGGCGCAAACGCCTACGTGCTGCCCGTGCCCATGATGAACATCATCAACGGTGGCGCACACAGCGACGCTCCCATCGCATTCCAGGAGTTTATGATTCGTCCGGTGGGTGCCAAGACCGAGCGCGAGGCAATCCGCATGGGTGCTGAGGTGTTCCACGCACTGGCCAAGTTGCTCAAGAAGCGCGGCCTGAGCACCGCCGTGGGCGATGAGGGTGGTTTCGCTCCCGCTCTCGACGGCATCGACGACGCTCTCGACAGCATCGTGCAAGCCATCAAGGACGCTGGCTACAAGCCCGGCGACGACGTGAAGATTGCTATGGACTGCGCCGCCAGCGAGTTTGCCTTTGTTGAGGACGGCAAGTACTTCTACGACTACACTCACCTGAAGAACGGCACGCCGAAGGATCCTAAGGGCAAAAAGTTCAACGTCGACGAGCAAATCGACTATCTGGAGCAACTCATCACCAAGTACCCCATCGACTCAATCGAGGACGGTCTCGACGAGAACGACTGGGACGGCTGGAAGAAACTCACCGACCGCATCGGCGACCGTTGCCAACTCGTGGGCGACGACCTGTTTGTCACCAACGTCGACTTCCTGCAGAAGGGTATCACCAGTGGCGCTGCCAACTCAATCCTGATCAAGGTTAACCAGATTGGCTCGCTCACCGAGACTCTCGACGCTATCGAGATGGCACACCGCCACGGCTACACCACCGTGACCTCGCACCGCAGTGGTGAGACCGAGGACACCACCATCGCCGACATCGCTGTGGCTACCAACAGCGGCCAAATCAAGACTGGTTCGCTGAGCCGCACCGACCGCATGGCTAAGTACAACCAACTGATTCGCATCGAGGAAGAGCTGGGCGACGCCGCAGTTTACGGTTACAAGAAACTGAAATAAGATTCCATCTTAACACACCATTACATCGACTGCAGGCGTGGAGCATTAAATGCCCCCCTGCAGTCGTTTTTTTAATCCGATTTGCGCACTGTCGCAAAACTTAACAATACCTACTAAATATCAGAGACTTATAAAAAATCTCCAATATCTAATCAACGAAGTACTATGGCTCCAATTTACAAACGTGTGTTGCTAAAACTCAGCGGTGAATCGCTCGCTGGTGGACAAGGGCATGGCATCGACCCGCAACGCGTCGACGACTACGCCCGCCAAATCAAGGAAATCGTGGATATGGGCGTGCAAGTGGGCATCGTGATTGGCGGCGGAAATATCTTCCGCGGTCTCGCTGGTGCCGCCCGTGGTGTCGACCGCGTGAAGGGCGACCAGATGGGCATGCTCGCCACCGTCATCAACTCGCTGGCACTCTCGTCGGGGCTCGACGCTGTAGGGCAGCCGTCGCAGGTGCTTACAGCAATCGGCATGGTGCCCATCGGCGAACAGTACACCAAGTGGCGCGCCATCGATGCCATGAAGCAGGGCAAGGTGGTGATTATGTCGTGCGGCACCGGCAACCCCTTCTTCACCACCGACACCGGCAGTGCCTTGCGAGGCATAGAGATTGAGGCCGACGTAATGCTCAAGGGCACGCGCGTCGACGGCATCTACACCGCCGACCCTGAGAAGGACCCCACGGCCACACGGTTCGACCGCATCAGTTACGACGAGATTTATCGCCGTGGCCTCAAGGTGATGGACATGACCGCCACCGTCATGTGCAAGGAGAACAACCTGCCCATTCACGTGTTTAACATGGATGTAGTGGGCAATCTGCGCAAGGTGATGATGGGCGAGCCCATCGGCACTGTCGTGTATCAGGACTGACGAGCGATTAGCAATCGACCATGCGGGTAACTTTTGTAATTCCACCGGTGTTGCAAGGCAAGCGGCCGGCCGAACGTACGGCCGGTTGCACCCATGTGGTCTATCTCGCACCAAACATCTACGAACTCACCGTGGCGGCCGTTGTCGAGCAAGACCCACGCAACCAGGTGCGCTACGTCGACTGCGTCTACGACAAGTATTCGCACCGACGCTTTGAGCGCTTCCTCGACGGCGACGACTCTGAGGTGTACTGCGTGTGGATGGTTAACCTCTCGCTGGTCAACGACTTGGAGGCCATCAGCATCATGCTCGCTCGGCGCCCCGATTGCAAAGTGCTGCTTTTGGGGCCGGCACCCACGCATTTCGCGCAGATGTGCCTCATCGACCAGCGCATAATTGTGGTGCGCGGCGAGCCCGAGGCCACCGTGCGCGAGTTGCTGCAATGCCTCAACGACGGCACACCCTGGCAGCAGTTGCAAGGAGTTTCGTGCCTTAACGATGCCGGCGAGGTCGTTGAAAACCCGCCCAGGCCGCTCATCAAGCAACTCGACGAACTGCCATTCCCGGCACGCCACTTTATCAAGGACCGACGGTACTACAATCCCAAACTTCCCGCCGAGGGCTACACCACGGCGTTCACCTCGCGAAACTGCCCCTATCAGTGCATCTACTGCGTGCCCAGTTCGCTCACTTTCGCACGCGAGATGGAGCACCGCCGCTACTTTGGCAGCAAGCCGCCAGTGGCAAAACGCAGTGTCGAGAGTGTCGACGCCGAGATGGCATCGCTCGCCGAGAGCGGCTACAAGGTGGTCGGTTTCATGGACGACAACTTCATCTGGGATGAGCAGCGCACACTGCAACTGTGCCAAGTCATGCGCAAGCACAACCTGCTGTGGGGATGCCAGGCCAGGGTGGACGCTATCACTGAGACCATTGCCGAGGCGCTGGCGCACAGCGGATGCCGATACGTCGACCTGGGCGTGGAGTCGTTCGACGACTCGATACTCGAATATGTGAAAAAAGGCATCACCAGCGAGCAAATCTACACGGCCATCGACATCCTCAAGCGACATGGCGTGCCCGTGAAGTTGAACATCCTCATCGGCTCATGCCCGCTCGAGACACCCGAGACCGTGCGCCACACCTTGCGTGAGGCCAAACGTTTGCAGGTCGACCAGGTGATGTTCAACATTGTGTCGCCATTCCCCGGCACCAAGTATTACGAACTGTGCAAGAGCAACGGCTGGCTGAAAGGCGGCTACTACACGCCCACCGACGTGCAGCGCCACAGCATCGTCGACCTGCCGCACCTGAGCGCGCGGCAGATGGAGCGGGCACTGTTTCGCAACAACGTCAGTTATTTCCTCTCTTGGCAATTTGTGCGAAAGCAATGGCATAGATTCTCGTCGTGGCGCCAATTCAGCCATGCCTTGCGCGCACTGCGCATAAAACTTTTTGGATAACCCATGATTGAACTCTCGATAATAATATTGACCTTCAACCACTTGAGCGACACCGTGCGCTGCCTCGACTCGCTCAAGGAGATGCTCGACGCCGACGATGTCGAGGTGATTGTCGTCGACAATGCCTCTAACGACGGCACACCGCAAACCATCACTCGCCGTTATACGAAAATCCGGCTTACCGTCAACGACCGCAACCGTGGCGTGGCGGCGGCGCGCAACCAGGGCATTGAGCAGGCGCAAGGCCAAAAAATACTTATCCTCGACAACGACACCATCGTCAACACCAAGGCCATTCGCGGCATGATGCAATATCTCGACGCCCATGACCAGGTGGGGCTGTGCTCCTGCCGCATGACCGACGCGCTGGGCTATGTGCAACCCAGTTTCCGGCCATTCCCCAGCCTAAAATCCAAAGTGTTGAGTTTCATGGGCTTGCGATTAGCAAAGTCGCAATTCTCGTTTGACGACGAGGGCGCTATCGAGCCCTTCTACGTCATTGGCGCTTGCCAGATGATTCGCCGCGAGGCACTCGAGCAGGTGGGCGCGCTCGACGAGGCAATTTTCTACGGACCCGAGGATGCCGACTTCTGCCTGCGGCTGCGACAGGCCGGCTGGCAAATCAAGTATCTTCCCCAATATTCAATCATTCACACCTATTACAGGCGCACCGCGCGCCGGCCCTTCTCACGCCTGGGCCTCAAGCACATCCACGGCCTCCTGCACCTCTACCGCAAGCACCGCCGCCTCTCCTAGTGCGTGAGAATGTAGCATATAATTAGCGCGGTGGCGAAGGTTGTGGCGTAGAGGGCCATCCATGTCCAGAAGCGGCGGTTGCGCCACTCGGTGATCAGGGTGTAGGCGCCAATTATTGCCACCCAGGGCTCGAAGGGCAGCACGTAACGGCTCGGCGTGCCGCACGTCATGTAGGCGATGCCGGCGTAGCACAGTGCCGGGAACCACGACCACAGCATGAAGGCGCGGCCCGTGCGCCACGAGCGCGCCGCATAGTAGAACAGCAGCACGCCGCCAAGCGCGTACCAGCCGAAGCGCTGGCGCAGGACAAACAATGTGGGGGTGAGGGCAATGTCATTATCGGAGTTCAGCCACGGGAAGGGCAGTATCCATTGCGTGCCGATGGTGAGCGGCAACTTTAGCAGTTTCATCCACAAGGGGTTGTGGTAGTAGTCTCCAATAATCTTGTTAAAGATGCCGTCGCGGGTGTAAAGCATCGCCATCTTCTCCGAGCCGACGACGTTGCCAAGTTGCTGCTCCACAGTGTAATGCGCAGTAAGGGCCATACCCAGGTACCAGCACACCATGGTAATTACCAGCAGCGAGGCCATAAAGCGCCAGTTGCGGCGGGGCTCCACGAAGGCCAGCATGGCGATGCCGATAAACATGAAGTTGACGTATTTCGCCCGTACCCAAGCCATTACGAAGCAGCCTATGGTGAAGGCCAGCACGTCGAGCCAGCGGCTACGCTTCTCGCGGGCCACCACGCCGCTGAGTGCATAGGCCATCAGCATCATTGCGATGTACACCAGCGGCTCCTTGAGCAGCAGGGCGGCATGCGCGATGTAATAGCCTAATGATGCCATTATGGCGATGGTTGTCGCCGCCACGGTGGCTGCCTGGGCGTCCACACGGCCGTTCAGCACACGGCAGGCGAGGCTTGCCGTGAGTGGAAAGGTGAGCAGCGTAAGCAGCAAGTTGGCGGCCATCGGCCAGGCGATGTTAAGCCCGAACAGTTTCCATAGGCACAGCATCATCACCGAGAAGCCGTAGAAGGTGATTTTCGGCTCGGGCACGCTGCCGTCGTAGTGGTGCTGGGCCCATTGATAATAAGATGCCGAGTCCGACGTGAGCAACGGCGCGTCGAGCGTGTGACCTGAGAACACGGTGATATAGGCCATGTTTGACAGGGTGAGCGCACAAAGCCCTATCCCCACAGCGGTCATTAGCCACATTGAGGCATTGCTGCGCCACGCGGCATGGTCGTGAATGAGCCGTGGCACGACGTAGGCGATGGCCAGGGCCAGCGTGACTGGCGCGCCGTGGGCCAGGCCAAAGATGCGCACAGCGCACCACAGGAGGCACACTGCCGCCAGCGCTTCAACGCCCAGTCGGGCCAATTGCTGGTTGTTCAATGCCTTGTGCCTCATGTGTGATATGTTGTGATGATGTTAAACGCGGAAACCGATGATGCGGCGCACCTCGTTGATGGTGGCTTGCGCGCTGGCGCGTGCCACTTCGGCGCCCTCGCGGGCTATGCGGTCGAGCAGGTCGGTGTTGGCGCTGTAGTACTCGATTTGTTCGCGTATCGGTGCCACCACCTTGCACAGGTCGGCGGCAATCTGCTTCTTCAGGTCGCCATAGCGCAGTGTGCAGTCGTTCCACTTCTCATCGAAGTAGCGGTAGGTCTCGTCGTCGCTTACGATGCGCAGGAAGGTGAACAGGTTCTCAATCACCTCGGGGCGCGGGCTGTTAGGCGTCTTCGGACCCTCGTCGGTGACGGCTTTCATCACCTTTTTGCTGATGGTCTTGTCGTCGTCGCGCAGATAGATGCAGTTGCCCTCGCTCTTGCCCATCTTGCCGCTGCCGTCCAAGCCCGGAATCTTGATGGCCTTGTCGCTGAAGTAGAAATTCTGCGGCTCAGGGAAGAACTCCACGCCGTAGATGTTGTTGAAGCGTCGTGCGCACTTGCGTGCCATCTCCATGTTTTGCTCCTGATCCTTGCCAACGGGCACCTTGGCGGCGCGGTGTTGCAGGATGTCGGCGGCCATCAGCGTCGGGTAGGTGAGCAGGCCGGCGTTCACGTTGTCGGGCTGCTTGCGCGCTTTCTCCTTGAATGTGGTGACGCGCTCCAACTCGCCAAGATACATGTTCATGTTCAGGTACAGATACAACTCGATGGTCTCGCGCACGTCGCTCTGCACATATATTGGGGCTTTCTTCGGGTCGATGCCACATGCCAGATATTCGGCCAGGATAGTGCGAGCACTCTGCTGGATATCACCCGGTTTTGGATGAGTGGTGAGTGAGTGCCAATCGGCGATAAAGAACATGCAGTCATAGTCGTCCTGCATTTTCACAAAACTCTTTACAGCGCCAAAATAGTTGCCTAAGTGCAAATTTCCTGTGGGGCGAATCCCGCTTACTACTTTCTCCATATTATCCTTCTAAAAATTAAAAACTTTGCAAAATTAGTGCAAACCGAGTGAAATACAAAATGTGCTCGCACATTTTTATTGCCGAGGTGCCGCCTAATTTATTCAACATTAGTGCAAGGCGAACACAAAAGCAAAATTTATTTTGATTTTGTTGAGCCGCAGCCTAATTTCGCCGCTCCCTTTAAGTCATTAATCACAAAAAAGCGAGAGCCCCATGGAAGTGGAGCCCTCGCCATTAGTCTTGCATTGTGTATTATGCATTAACTCATTTACCGAGCAGATAGTTAATCATGGCGTTGATGTCGTTGCCATCGATAGTGCCGTCGTTGTTGACATCGCCGGTAGTCCACGTCTGCTTGCCCAACACGTGGTTGATGAGGCAGTTCAGGTCGTTACCGTCGACATCGCCGTCACCATTCACGTCCATCGAGGTGGTGAAGTGTGCAAACTCAAAGTTGTCGTAGAATGCACCCAGGCACGAGGTGGCCTCGGCTTGCACAGCGACGTAAATCTTCTGGCCAGCATACTCACTCAGGTCGTAACTCAGGTGCGACCATTGTCCGTCGTACAGTTCGGGAGTGAAGTCATCGCCAACGATGGTGAAACTGTTGCGGTCGGTGGCGCTGGTGGTGCTCACGAGCACGGTAACCGTGGGAGTCGACAGCGGGCTGATGCTGTTGGTGCTCTCCCAGTTGCGCATGTCGAAGTCAAACTTCGACTGTGACGTGGCCACCATGGGTGCGCTCACAATCCAGTCCTCGAAGGTGCCGTTGGTGTTGCAGCGAGTCATCAGCGACTGCTTGCCGTGAGGCTCCTCCATCGAGTTGTAGCACTGGTCGGCATTCAGCACGAAGAACGACAGAGCCATACCATTGTTGGGGAAGTCCCAGAAGTTGAGCGGCGACGTGGGCAGGCGGTCCACATCGATTACGGTGAAGCCCTCGGGACCTACGCCGGTGGCGTCGTGCTCGAAGCCGTAGTAGTAGGTGCCGCGAGGCAGGGCAATTGCGCTAACCGACAGGTAAGCCTTCTTGCCGTCGTCGAAGGTCACCTCCATCTCATCGTCAACAATTACCGAGTCCTTGCCAGCGGCGAGGTTGCCGGCGGCAAACGAGATGGTGAACTGCTTGCTGCCAGTCGGTTGCAGCGTGTCACCAGCCTTGAGGGTGGTGGTGAATGCATTGTTGGCAAAGTTGATGGCGGTCACCGTAGCGGCGCTGCTGCCCAGGTTGGTCATGGCAATCGAGGGAGAGGT
>JAEEGL012717382.1_pt1 | contig 15030 bp, 10 predicted proteins | sample 9134231 | NCBI WGS metagenome assembly JAEEGL01 (sample SAMN16246548, study PRJNA631951) | gut metagenome | biome: gut microbiome; feature: rumen; material: fiber-attached | host: Bos | place: Iran: Karaj | collected 2018-10 | reverse complement strand
TGCAGCGCTACTTCGGCGATCTGTAAAGCGGAAAGACGTGAAGGGTCGGGGCCGTTCTATCCTGAAAACGGTAAACTGTAAACTGACAACTGAAAACGATGAACTGAAAACAAAAAAAGTGAATGAGGATTTTCCTCCGAAAATCTACGATCCTGTATTTGAATCCGTGGACGCATTCCCGCTTCGCGGAAAGGCATACGGCGATCTGTAAAGCGGAAAGACGTGAAGGGTCGGGACCGTTCTATCCTGAAAACTGTAAACTGTAAACTGATAACTGAAAACGATGAACTGAAAACGAAAAAGTGAATGAGGATTTTCCTCCGGAAAATCTACGATCCTGTATTTGAATCCGTGGACGCATTCCCGCTTCGCGGAAAGGCATACAAATAAAAAGGTTCTCCCGCGGGAGAACCGTCCTGAACGTGTCCGAAGGACACATATCACTTGCGGCAAAGCCGCAAATATCACGTCCCGAAGGGACATATCACGTCGAAGACATTTCACGAAGGCTGTTGATAAGGGCGACAGAATCCGCGTTTTCACGACAGAGCTATACCAATGTATGCGACGGAAGATGGCGACGCGCGATTCGACGCGCGACGGCACCGCTGTAACGAAGCGTAGCGAAGTGGCTCCGAAAACGCGGATCGTTTGCGGCGAAATCATAAAAAGAAAGGGCGGTCGCGCCCTTTCTTCCTGCATGTCTGTTTTTTCAACCCTCGCCGCAAACGGTCTGTCCCCTTTTGCGACAGCCTGCGGGGCGTCTGACCGACGCCCTCATTTTTATTGTCCTGCTTCGGCGATATTCAGCGCATGGTCGCTGATACGCTCGAGGTCGGTCAGCGCTTCGACATAGAACATGCCGACCTCAGCGGAGCATTCGCCGGCCGAAAGGCGCCTGATGTGGTTGTTCTCGTACAGATCGACCAGATCGTCGACCTCCTGCTCGCGCGCGGCGATGTCGGAAAGCGGAAGCGCCTTCGGATGCAGCATGCATTCGTGCGCGTCCTCCACGATCGTCAGCACCTTCAGGAACAGCGGGGCGATCTCGTCCATGGCGGTTTCGGAGAAGGCGAGCTTGCGCGTGCGCATCAGGTCGATGTAGCCCGCAATGTTGTTCGCATGGTCGCCGATGCGCTCATAGTCGACGATGACGTGATGCATGCGGTCGACCGAACGCGCGTCGGATTCGCCGAGGCCGTTGCGGTTGATCTCGACAAGGTACTTGGAGATCTCGGCGTTCAGCCAGTCGAGCGTCTCTTCGTTCTCGTTGATGCCCGAAAGGTCGTCCTTGCGCGGAGCGGTCATGGCAGCGTAGACCTTCTGCAGGTTTTCATGCGCAATGCTGTACATGCGCTCGGTCTCCTTCTCGACGGAAGCGACCGCCGTGACCGAAGAACCGAAGTCCTTGCCGCCGACGATGTGCAGAAGCCTTCTGCCTTCGAGCTTGTCCGCACCGCGGATGATGAGCCGCGACAGCTTGACCAGCAGCGAGGACAGCGGGAACATGAGCAGCGTCGCCGCGATCTTCAGCAACGTATTGGCGTTTGCGATCTGCTGCGCATAGTTCGTTTCGCCGGAGATGCGCGCAAGCAGGTCGAGCACGCCGGGGAAGAGCTGCAGCAGAACGACGCAGATGACGCAGGCGAACACGTTGAACAGCACATGGATGCAGGCGGTGCGCTTGGCGTCCTTCGTGCCGCCGATCGAGGCGAGCACGGAAACGGTCGTGCAGCCGATGTTCTGGCCGCAGATCAGGTACACCGCAATGCCCAGCGGGTTCGCGCCGAGCGCGCCGGACATCGCCATCGCCTGCAGCACGCCGACCGAAGCGGATACGCTCTGCAGAAGCATCGTCATCACCGTGCCGACCAGCACCGCAAGCAGCGGCGCGCCGTCAAGACTGCCGATCAGGTTCGTGAACCACTCCACCCGCGCGAGCACGCTCATATGCTCCTTCATCAGCGTCATGCCCATGAACAGCAGTCCGAGACCGGTCAGCGCGTACAGAATATCGTTCCACGGCCGCTTCTTCAAAAACGTCATGGCCATGACGCCGACGAACGCAATGATCGGCGCGTACATATCGATGTTGAACGCAATGAGCTGGCCGGTGATGGTCGTACCGACGTTCGCGCCCATGATGACGCCGACCGCGTTGTCCAGCGGCATCAGTCCGGCGTTGACGAACCCGACGGTCATGACCGAAACGGCGTTCGAGCTTTGAATGATACCGGTGATCAGCGTACCGACCAAAAGCCCCAGAAACCGGTTTTTCGTCAGCTTTTCCAGGATCGACTTCAGCTTTGCGCCTGCAAGCCGCTCGATGCCGTTGCCCATGATCTTGATGCCGAACAGGAAGATCGCGATACCCCCGATGATCCCGAGCAGATTGGTAAGCGGTATGTGCGCAAGCGGCGCGTTTTCCATCAGCATAATGAATCACCCTCCCGAAATTCTCCTGTATATATCGTAACAGAATCACCGCGCTTTTTCAACAGGATTCCGTAAACTCTTTCCGTAAATTTCGCGTAAAGAAAAAACCTTCCCGCTGTGGGGAAGGCGGTTATCCCGCAGGGGCGGCCGACGGGGCCGTTCATACCGCAGGGGCGGCCGACGGGGCCGTTCATACCGCAGGGGAGGCCGACGGGGTCGTTCATACCGCAGGGGAGACCGACGGGGCCGTTCATATCGCAGGGGAGGCCGACGGGGCCGTTCATACCGTAGGGGAGGATCGCATCCGCCCGATCCGTTGACGTGCTTCTTGCCCTCCCTGTGCAATGGGGCACGGAGCCGGGCGCTCGCGGTGCGGGGAGGAGCGAGGCGCAGTGCGGGTCGAACAGGAAGCAGCAGGAGTGTCAGCGACGCGCTGCGACCATGTTTCGGGATCGGTGGCAGCCGAAGCGAAGCAAGGCTGACGGGAGGGTTGTCGATCTCGCGCGGCGTCAGCCGCCTGTCAGCCGCTTCGCGGCACGATATGTCCCTTCGGGACGCGATATGCCTTGCGGCACGATATGTCCCTTTGGGACACGATATGCCTGCGGCGCGATATGTCCCTTCGGGACGCGATATGCCTTGCGGCGCGATATGTCCCTTCGGGACACGATATGCCTGCGGCGCGATATGTCCCTTCGGGACACGATATGCCTTGCGGCACGATATGTCCCTTCGGGACACGATATGCCTGCGGCACGATATGTCCCTTCGGGACACGATATGCCTGCGGCGCGATATGTCCTTTCGGGACGCGATATGCCTTGCGGCGCGATATGTCCCTTGCGGGACGCGATATGCCTTGCGGCACGATATGTCCCTTCGGGACACGATATGCCTTGCGGCACGATATGTCCCTTCGGGACACGATATGCCTGCGGCGCGATATGTCCTTTCGGGACGCGATATGCCTTGCGGCGCGATATGTCCCTTCGGGACACGATATGCCTTGCGGCGCGATATGTCCCTTGCGGGACGCGATATGCGCCTTGCGGCGCAAGCCGCTCTGCTATTTTTCGCTCTCCATCTCAATGACCTTGCGGAACTGGGTCTCGTACAGCTCGCGGTAGATGCCGTTGCGGTCCAGAAGCTCCTCGTGCGTGCCCTGCTCGGCGATCGTGCCGTTTGCGACGACCAGGATCCGGTCGGCCTTGAGGATCGTCGAGAGCCGGTGCGCGATCACGATGGTCGTGCGGCCCTCCATCAGCCGCTCCAGCGCGTCCTGGATCGCGTTCTCGGAGATCGAGTCGAGCGCGGAGGTCGCCTCGTCGAGGATCAGGATATGCGGGTTCTTGAGGATGATCCGCGCAAGCGACAGCCGCTGCTTTTCGCCGCCGGACAGCTTGAGTCCGCGGTTGCCCACGACCGTGTCGAGCCCGTCAGGCTGGTTCTCGATGAACTCGGTCAGGCTTGCGGTTCGGATCGCGTCCATCAGCTCCTCGTCGGTCGCGTTCTCCCTGGCGTAGCGCAGGTTGTCGCGGATCGTGCCGTTGAACAGGTACGAATCCTGTGTGACCACGCCGATGCTCCTGCGCAGATACGAAAGGTCAAAGTCGCGCACGTCGGTGTCGCCGATCTTCACGCTGCCCTCGTTGACGTCGTAGAGGCGGGGGAGAAGGTTGACGATCGTGCTCTTGCCCGAGCCGGACGGGCCGACGATCGCGTACATCCTGCCGGCGGGCACGGTAAAGCTGATGTCGGTCAGCAGCGGCTTGTCCGGCGAATACGAGAACGCGACGTGCTCGTAGCGGACGTCCTCATGCTTGACGATCGGACGGCGCGCGTGCTCCGGCTGTTTGATCGCGGGCTCCATGTCGTAGTATGCGAAGATGCGCGTGAACAGCGCAAGCGACCGCGTGAAATCGACGTGGATGTTCAAAAGCGACTGGACCGGGCGGTACAGCCGGTTGATCAGCATGACGGTCGAGGTGATGATGCCGACGTTCAGCGTGGGATCGGTCTTCATAATGATGAAGTAGCCGCCCGCAAAGTAGATCAGAAGCGGGCCGATCTCGGTGAACATGCCCATCAGCACCATGAACCACTTGCCGCTGCGCTGCTCCTTCATCGACAGCTTCGTGACCTCGTCGTTGACCTTCTCAAAGCGCTGCTGTTCGCGCTTTTCGCGCGTGAACAGCTTGACCAAAAGCGACCCGGAGACCGACAGCGTTTCGTTGACGAGCTGATTCATCTCGTCGTTTTTCGCCTGGCTTTCGGAGAGCAGCTTCCAGCGCGTCTTGCCCGCCGAGCGCGTCGGCAGGATCAGCAGCGGAATGATCAGGATCCCGACCAAGGCAAGCTGCCAGCTCATCGTAAACAGCGCGACCAGCGTCGTCACGACGACCACGATGTTGCGCACGATGCTCGTCAGCGTGCCGGAGATCACGCTCGAAACGCCGCCGATGTCGCTGTTCATGCGCGTGATGATGTCGCCCTGCTTTTCGGTCGTGAAGAACGCGTGCGGCATGGACAGCAGATGCCCGTACATCTGGTTCTTCATGTCATAGATGATCTTGCTCGAGATCCACGCGTTGATGTAGCTTTCCAGCACGCCGATCACCTGCGACGCGGTCAGCGTCACAAACGCGGCGATCAGCAGCTGGATGAGGAGCTTCATGTCCTTGCCGACCAGCGCCTCGTTGACGATCTTACCGGTGATGATGCTCGGAAGCAGCCCCACGCCCGCCGAGACGAGGATCGCAAGGAACACCAGCACAAACTGCAGCCAGTACGGCTTCAGATAGCCGAGAATGCGTTTGATCAGCTTCCAGCTGACCTTCGGCACGCTCTGCTTTTCCTCGTCGGTCAAGAACCCCCGCGGCCCCATCGGACCGCCCATATGTCCTGCCATGTCTCTGTCCTTTCCGCGGGAGATCCCGCGCTGTGTTCAGTTCTGTCCGATCCCTGCAAGATCGCGGATGATCTCGCCGGCCAGGATGAGCCCCGCGACCGACGGCACGAACGCGCAGCTTCCCGGCGTCTGCCGCTTCGGATGGGCCTCGTTCGGTTCCGGCGCCGCTTGCTCCGGCGCGATCGGCGGCTCGTCGGACCAGACGACCTTCACATGATCGATCCCGCGCTTATGGAGTTCGCGACGCATGACGCGCGCCAGCGGGCATACGCTCGTCCCGGAGAGATCGCCGACCCGGAACGCGGCGGGGTCCAGCTTGTTGCCCGCGCCCATGCACGAGATCACCGGCACGTTCGCCGCGTGCGCGCGCTCGATCAGCAGCAGCTTTGCGGACACCGTGTCGATCGCGTCCGCAATGTAATCATAGTCGGAGAGGTCGAATCGGTCCGCGGTCTCCGGCCCGTAAAAGCAGCGGAAAACCCGCACGACGGTGTCGGGGCAGACGGACGCGATGCGCGCGCGGACGACCTCGGCCTTGGGCTGACCGACGTTGTCCTGCACGGCGTACAGGACGCGGTTCAGGTTGGTGACGGAGATGCAGTCGTCGTCGATCAGATCGAGCGCGCCGACCCCGCTTCGCATCAGCGCTTCGACGGCGTAGCTTCCGACGCCGCCGAGTCCGAACACCGCCACGCGCGCGTTTTTCAGCCGCGCGACGCCGTCCTCGCCCAGCAGCAGTTTTGTTCTTGCAAGCTGATCGTTCATATCCGTACCCCGTAAAATGATATATAAAAGTATACCCCCGCGGCGGGGGCATGTCAAGGCGGGAACCGTGAGGAGTTGGCAGTTCAGAGTTTAGAGTTTAGAGTTTAGAGTGTAGAGTTTAGAGTTCGCGACGGAGGCCTCGATCTCCAGCGGGAAACGCTGCCACGCGTTGACGATGCGGATGCCGTGATAGGCTTGCTCGCGCGGGATGCCGTAGGAAAGATGCACGTGTCCGTGGACGAGCGCCTGCGGCTGCCAGCGGTCGAGCATCGGCAAAAAGGTTTCAAACCCGCGGTGCGCGTAATCGTCCGCGTCGCCAAAGCCCCTCGGCGGGCAGTGGGTCAGCACGATATCGACGCCGCCGGCCTTTTTGACCGCGCGGTTGAGCCCTCGGATGCGCCGGGCCATCTGCCGTTCGGTGTACTGGTGCGCGCCGCCGCTGTACACGCAGCTGCCGCCGAGACCGAGGATGCGCAGCCCGCGGCAAACGACGAGTCGGTCCTCGATGCACTCGCACCCCTCCGGCGGACGGCGGTCGTAGCTTGTGTTGTGGTTGCCGTGCACATAGAGCACGGGAACGTTCGCCATCGTCACCAGAAAGCTCAGATATTCGGCCTCCAGATCGCCCGCGGACAGGATCAGATCGTACGCGTCGAGCCGTCCGGGGACATAGTAATCCCACAGCGCGGGATCGGGCTCGTCGGAAATCAGCAGGATCTTCATAGGATCGGCCCGTCCTTGACCGGCGGAATGTCCTCGCGGTAGACGCCAAGGAGCCGCACCGTGTTCTGCGCGAACGGCAGGACGTCGGAGAACGGGGGGATGACGCCCTCGATCGTGTCGGACAGCCAGTCCATATGCAGGATCTCGGTCGGCGACAGCCAGCGGCTGCCGTCGTTTCGCACGATGCCCTCCTGATCGCTCATCACGCGGCGGAACGGATCGAGCCGTCCGTCGACGATCGAATTCTTCAGCGCATCGACGAGCGCGCGCACGCCTTCCGGCAGCTTTTCCGACGGCGTGACGCCGATGACGCCGCTCTGCATGCCCCACCAGTAATTGATCGCGGCGGCGCTGCGGTTCGCGCTTTCGTCCTCCCATTGGCCCAAAAGCATGCCGTTCAGCAGCTTCTGATAGAACGCGCCCCAGTTCCAGTAGGTCGCGGCGAGCGACTCCAGCGCGCCGCCTTCCTGCACGCGGATCAGCCCGAAGGGCGGCTGCGGCGCTTCGGGCGCAAACCATTCGTGATTGGAGATCACGTCGACACCGTCCTTTAGGAGCGACGCGAGCGGATCGGGCTCCGTACAGGACCAGCGCAGCTTCACGACCGCGCGCGGATTGACCAGCCGCGCGCCGAGCGCAAACGCGTTGATGCTTGCGGGCACGCCGAAGATCGGCGCCGCGGCGACGTAGCCCAGGCGATCGCTGTGCGAGCATGCGCCCGCGATCGCGCCGGCCAGGAATTTGGTCTCATAGATGCGGCTGTAATAGGTGCGCACGCCGGGATAGGGCATGGCGACCGAGCAGTTCAGGATCTTGACGTTCGGGTAGGCGGCGGCCGCGCGGCGGCATGCGTCGATCAGCGACGGCGTCGTGGCAAAGATCACCTGCGCGCCGTCGCGCACGGCGGCGGCAAACAGCGCGTCGGCGTCGTGCTGTTCATCGACGATATACGCCTGCGTCGTGATCTTGCCGCTTAACTGCTCCTCGGCAAACAGACGGCCCTGCTCGTGCGCGCGGATCCAGTTGGACTGCTCCGGCGCGCGCTCGTGGATGAACGCCGCGCAAAGCTGCGTCGGCAAAAACATCGCGTTGTACAGCCGCGCAAGCAGCGTCTTTCCCGCCGGATCGGTCTCGACGGCGCGCGGCGCGGAGGCCTCGGTCGAAACGGTCACGTCCGCCTCGGTCTCCGAAACGATCGCGTTCAGCGAGGCGAGCAGCTTTTCCGGCGGCAGCACGGTGAGGTCGTCGATCGAATAGACGGAGATCCAGCTCAGAAACGCATCGTACACGGTGACGCCGTCCCTGCGCTTTACGCGGGCGGCGATCTCCGAAAAGCGCGTAAACGCGGACAGCACGTGCCGCCGCTGTTCGTCCGTCCAGACCTCGTCGGGCTCGAATCCGAGCGCGGCGATGAGCTTCTGATAGCTGCCGGGCCTGGTGAACCGGAACGCGTACGTGCGGCTCAGATGATAGAACTCCAGGAATTCGTAATAGAGGCGCGTCCTTGGATCGTCCGCGTACGAGGGCACGATCCGCAGCACCGAGGCGGGGATCGTCGGCGCGTCGAAGTACCGCATGACGGACAGGCGCTTGTTGCCCTCCTGCACGTAAAAATCGCCGTAATACTCATAGCAGCGGATCGGGTCGCGGATGCCCTCGTCGGACAGATGCGCGTCGCACAGCGCGATCCACTTTGTGCCGAATTCGGTGTTCTGTTCCAAAAGCGGCATGAAATCGCGCGAGAACGCGGAACGGCGTCCGGCGCTGACGGTGCCGACAATGCGCTCGGTCGGAAGGTTCATCACGCCGAGCTCGACGCGTCCGGCGACGTTCTTGCCGTCCAGAAGGTCGTCAAGCACCTGCGGATACGGCCAGCGGCCGCGATCCACGTCCTCCTTATAGGTTTTCAGCGCCTTTTTATGCGCTGCGCGATAGGCTTCGACAGCTTCGGTCTTGCTCAAAACGGTCGTCTCCTTTCCGTCCTCTGTGTGCCGCATTATACCATTCTGACGGACAAAAATCAAGTCGGAGCAGGCTTTTGCAAAACAGAACGCGCCGCATGTTCACCCGAAGCGGTCCGCCGCGTTTTTCACCATGCAGTCCACCGGCGCGTTGTAGAGGCACGCCATCAGGTAGCGTTCGCCGTGGGTGACCTCGCCCGCGCGGTTCTCCAGCTGCTGTTCGATGAAGTCGATGTGGTCGATCGTGAGCATGCGGAGCCGGTCGCGGATCGCGGTGCAGCCGATCCTGCGTCCGTTCACGGAAAGCGACGGCATGCCGTACATGGCAACGATCGCCTGCCGGACGCTCTCGGCAAAGGAGCGGTCATAGAAGGAATCGAGATGCAGGGGCTCGAGGATCGCGTCGGGTCCGGTCGTGTCTTCGCGCGCGATCGTACCGACTGACGGGACGTCGCCTTTTATAACTTTACTGTTATCATATATTTCCCCGCTGCCGCACGGTGGAGGGGCCGGTTTCTCACGGCGGGGGGAGGGACCGTCACACGGCGGAGGGGTACGCTGCGGCACGGCGGAGGGCACGCCGTTCTCCGGGGGCGTTTCCGTTTCCGAAGCCTGCGCGGCGGCCAGACAGAAGCGGTTGGTGCTGCACCGCATTTTGCCGGACGGACACGGCAGCCGGATCGCTTCCGAGCGGACCAGACCGCTTCTCTCCAGTTCCGTAAGCGCTTTCTTCACGGTCGAGCGCGCAACGCCGCAGTGCGCGGCGATCGTCTCCATCGCGGGGAAGCAGACGCCGGATCTGTCCGCGCAGAAGCAGAGATACGCGTACACCGCAACGGCGTACGCGGAGTGTCCGCCGGCAAAGATCGCCGCCGGTACATAAAAGGAATTTCGTTTTGCCATGTGACCGCCCTCCGTTTCTTCAGCTTGAGTATACCGGAAGAAGGGCGGTCAAACCTCCCGGAAGTTTGTCACATTCCGCGCCGCGGGATCCGTTTTGGGAAATTTTTTGCCGCGCGCGGATTTCTGCTTGCAATTTGCGGAGGAAAGGACTATAATAATAGAAACACAATATATCTGCCGATATAGGTCCGGATGGATGGCCCGGACGTTTCTACCGCAGCGCCGCAGCTGCGACTATTGGGAGATGGGAACATGCAAAGCGCGCGCTTTGCAGGCTTCGTATATCGGCAGCGGAACGATCCGCTGCTTTTTTGATTTTACAAGGGAGGGACTATGAAAGAACTGAAAGAACGGATCCTGAAAGAGGGAAAGGTGCTGCCGGGCGACATCATCAAGGTCGACGGGTTTCTGAACCACCGCGTGGACTGCGCGCTGATGAGCCGCATCGCAGACGAATTTGCAAAGTACTTCAACATCGACGACGTGGACCTTCTGCTGACCGCCGAGGCCAGCGGCATCGCGCTGACCGCGATCTGCGCCATGCGCTACGGCAAGCCGATGCTTTACGCCAAGAAGGCCAAGAGCGACAACGTCGAGGGCGGCCTGTTCACCAGCGAGATCTTTTCCTACACGTATAAGAAAAAGGTCACGCTGCTCGTGGCGAAGGATTGGCTGCAGCCCGGCACGCGCGTGCTGGTCGTCGACGACTTCCTCGCCCGCGGCGAGGCGCTTCGCGGACTGTGCGACATCGTCGAGCAGGCAGGCGCGCAGCTTGTCGGCATCGGCTGCGCGATCGAAAAGGGCTTCCAGGGCGGCGGCGACCGTCTCCGCGAGCGCGGCGTGAACCTCAAATCGCTCGCGATCATCGACAAGGCGGAGCCCGGCAATATCGTGTTCCGGGAGGACGAGTGATGGACGCCGTTCTGATCCTCGACTTCGGGGCGCAGTACAGCCGGCTGATCGCGCGGCGCGTGCGTGAGCAGAACGTTTACTGCGAGGTCCTGCCGCATTCGGTCAGCGCCGAAGCGATCCAGAAGATCGCGCCGATCGGCATCATTCTGTCGGGCGGCCCGAGCAGCGTCTATGCGCCGGGCGCGCCCTCGGTCGATCCCGCGCTGTTCACGCTGGGCATTCCCGTGCTCGGCATCTGCTACGGCTGTCAGCTCATCGCCGGCATGCTCGGCGGCGAGGTCGTGCCGGACGGCGGCGCGCGTGAATACGGCAAGGCCGAGACGCACTTCGACTGCGCGGACGCGCTGTTTGCCAAACTGCCGGAGACCTCCGTTACATGGATGAGCCACGGCGACATGATCAGCAGACTGCCGGAGGGCTTTTTGCCGACGGCGACGACCGCCGTGTGTCCGACGGCCGCGATCGCGTGCGCAAAGAAACGGATCTACGGCGTGCAGTTTCATCCGGAGGTCAATCATACGCAGTACGGGCGTGAGATGATCCGCGCGTTCCTGTTCGACGTGTGCGGCGCGAAGGGCGACTGGACGGTCGGCGATATCCGCGCCGAGGCGATCAAAAAGATCCGCGAACAGGTGGGGGACGGCACGGCGCTTCTGGCGCTGTCCGGCGGCGTGGATTCGGCCGTTGCGGCGGCGCTGACCGCGGAGGCGATCGGCGACCGGCTCACCTGCGTGTTCATCGATCACGGCCTGATGCGCAAGAACGAGGGCGACGAGGTCGAGGCGGCGTTCGAACCGTGGCCGATCCGCTTCATCCGCGTCGACGCGTCGGACCGGTTTCTCTCGCGCCTTGCGGGCGTGACCGATCCGGAAACGAAGCGCAAGATCATCGGCGCGGAGTTCATCCGCACCTTTGAGGAGGAGGCAAAACGGATCGGCGGCGCGGACTATCTGGTGCAGGGCACGATCTACCCCGACGTCATCGAATCGGGGCTCGGCAGCTCCGCGGTCATCAAAAGCCACCACAACGTCGGCGCGCTTCCGAAGGACGTCGGTTTTTCGGGCATCGTGGAGCCGCTTCGCATGCTGTTCAAGGATGAGGTCCGTCTGCTCGGACGCGATCTGGGCCTTCCGGACGCGTTTGTCAACCGGCAGCCGTTCCCGGGTCCGGGCCTTGCGATCCGCATCATCGGCGAGATCACGCGTGAAAGGCTCGACATCCTGCGCGAGGCGGACGCGATCTTCCGCGAGGAGCTGCGTCTCTCAAACGAGGACAATGCGCTTTCGCAGTATTTTGCCGTGCTGACCTCGATGCGCTCCGTCGGCGTCATGGGCGACGGCCGCACCTATGACTATACGCTCGCGCTGCGCGCGGTCAAGACGGACGACTTCATGACCGCGGACTGGGCGCGCATTCCCTACGACATCCTCGACCGCGTATCCGCGCGCATCGTCAACGAGGTCAAGGGCATCAACCGCATCGTCTACGACATCACCTCCAAGCCCCCGTCCACGATCGAGTGGGAGTGAGCGAAAGGCGGAGGCTTTTTGCAACTATGAGCGCCTGCGGCGCGTTTACAGTCAGGAGTTATGGGCGCCTGCGGCGCGAACTCTAAACTCTAAACTGTAAACTCCAAACTCCAAACTCTGAACTTCCGACTTCTGCTTCCGCCGCTTTTGAGCGGCGGTATTTTTTGCCGTGCCGTGCGGCGGGCGAAAAAGCTTGCAATGCGTCGACAGTTGATGTATAATGACAAATCGGAGAATGATAGAATTCTGAGGTGCAGGGATGGGCTTTCTTCACGCGGTCTACCAGTTGCTGATCGGACCGCTGCAGCTGATATACGAATTCATTTATTATTACGCACGCATGCTCGCGAAAAGCTGGGGACTCGCGATCATCGTGCTGAGCCTTGTCGTCAATTTCCTGCTGCTGCCGATGTACCGGCAGGCGGACGCCATTCAGGACAAGGAGCGCGAGGCGCAGAAGCGCATGGCGCCGTGGGTCAAGCACATCAAAAAGACCTTCTCGGGCAACGAGCGCTTCATGATGCTCCAGACCTATTACCGGCAGAACAACTATAAACCGTATTACACGCTGCGCGGGCTTTTGCCGCTCGTGCTGGAGATCCCGTTCTTCATGGCGGCGTACCGGTACCTGTCGGGACTAAACGGCCTGCAGGGCATTCCGTTCGGCATCATTTCGGATCTCAGCAAGCCGGACGCGCTTTTGCCGCTGTTCGGGCTGCACATCAACGTGCTGCCGATCCTGATGACCGCGATCAACATCGTTTCCGGCGCGATCTACACGAAGGGTCTGCCGTGGAAGGACAAGCTGCAGCTGTACGGCATGGCGGGGCTGTTCTTGATCCTGCTGTACGATTCTCCGGCGGGACTCGTCGTCTACTGGACGATGAACAACCTGTTCTCGCTGGTCAAGAACATCATCGGCAAGCTGAAAAATCCGCGCCGGGCAAAGATCATCGTGTTTTCGACGATGGGCGCGCTGTGCGTGATGCTGATGCTGATCGTTCCGAAGGCCGGCGTGCAGGACATTCTGCCGCTTTCGGGCCTCGGTCTGCTCTTCCAGATCCCGCTGCTGCGCTATCTCTGGCAGAAGCGGCCGAAAAAGAAGCTGCGCCCCGGGAAGAAGGAAAAGGAATACAAGCCGAGCCTTCGCGTGTTCCTCGGCGGCAGCGCGGCGCTGACGATTCTGACCGGCATCCTGATCCCGACGTCGGTGATCGCGTCGTCGCCGATCGAGTTCGTCGATCTGACGGACTATCGCAGCCCGCTGATGCACGTGCTGTACGCGTTCCTGCTTGCCGCGGGACTGTTTCTCATCTGGTTCGGACTGTTCTATTATCTGTCGGGCAAGAAGGGCCGCGCACGGTTCGGCCTGATCGTCTGGATCCTCGCCGTGACCGCGGCGATCAACTACATGTTCTTCGGCACGCATCTCGGCACGCTTTCCGCAGAGCTGAAATTCGATGAGACCATGCTGATCCATCTTGCGGAATGCCTGATCAACATCGGCGTGCTGATCGCGGTCGGCGTGCTGCTGTGGCTCGTCTGGAAGAAGAGCAGGCTGATCGTTGAGATCGCGCTCGCGTCGCTGTGCGTCGCGCTGTTCGGCATGTCGGTCATGAATATCGCAAAGATCAAGCGCGCCGACGCGGAGATTCAGACGGCGCGCAAGGGTGCGGAAATGTCCGCCGAAGCGCCGGAGAGCGACGGCAGGCTGATCACCCTGAGCAAAAACAAGCAGAACGTCGTCGTGATCATGCTCGACCGCGCGATCGGCAGCTATGTCCCGTTCATGCTGCAGGAGAAGCCGGAGCTTCAGCAGATGTTCGACGGCTTCACCTACTATCCGAACACGCTGTCGTTCGGCGGCAGCACGAACTTCGCAGCGCCCGCGCTGTACGGCGGATATGCGTACACGCCGGTCGAGATCAACAAGCGCGACGATGAGACGCTTGCCGACAAGCACGACGAAGCGCTCAAGGTGATGCCGGTGCTGTTCGACGAAAACGGCTACGACGTGACCGTCATCGAACCGCCCTACGCGGGCTACAGCTGGGTCCCGGACCTCGGCATCTACGCCGACTATCCCGACATCCGCACGTACAACGTCGAGCACGGACAGATGTATACGCCGCAGGAGACGGGCAGCACGTCGATGAACGAGCGGTGGGAGCGCAATTTCTTCTGCTACAGCGTCATGAAGGCGTCGCCCGTGCTGATGCAGATCCCGATCTATCTGGAGGGGACGTACTTCGATTCGAATTCCAGCGTGCAGTACACGGTGGGCCTGTCCGAATCGCACGGGATCAACGTGGCGTTTATGAATTCTTACGCCGTCATGGAAAAGCTCTCGGAGCTGACCGCCGTCAGGGAGACGGAGGAGGGCGCGTTTCTGATGATGAGCAACAGCATGACGCATGAGCCGCAGCTGCTGCAGACGCCCGACTACGTGCCCCGGAAGTGGGTGCAGAATCAGGAATACGACGAGGCGCACGCGGACCGCTTCACCGTGAACGGCTACACGATCCGGATGGAGACCGCCGAGCACATCCAGCACTACCACGTCAACCTGTCCGCGCTGCTGCGGCTGGCCGAATGGTTCGACACGCTGCGGGAGCAGGGCGTGTATGACAACACGCGCATCATCATCGTCTCGGATCACGGGTACTTCCTGAAACAGCATCCCGAGCTGATCCTGGGCCACAGCCAGCGCGAGGATATGATGGGCTATAACCCGCTGCTGCTCGTCAAGGATTTCAACAGCACGGGCTTTATGATCGACAACACGTTCATGACGAACGCCGACGTGCCGACCATCACGCTCGACGGCGTCGTCGACGATCCGAAAAACCCCTTCACCGGCGAACCGATCAACAGCGACGCGAAGGCGGGCGAG
>JAEEGL017096755.1_pt1 | contig 15031 bp, 8 predicted proteins | sample 9134231 | NCBI WGS metagenome assembly JAEEGL01 (sample SAMN16246548, study PRJNA631951) | gut metagenome | biome: gut microbiome; feature: rumen; material: fiber-attached | host: Bos | place: Iran: Karaj | collected 2018-10 | reverse complement strand
ATAGCGGCGGGGTCCCACCTCTTCCCATTCCGAACAGAGAAGTTAAGCCCGCTTGCGCCGATGGTACTGCAATGCAATGTGGGAGAGTAGGTAGCCGCCTTCTTTACGAGAGCCTCACGGATCAGCGATGATGCGTGAGGCTTGTTTTTTGTTTAGGTAATAGGTTATAGGTAACAGGTTATAGGTAACAGGTAATAGGTGTTGGGTGGTGTTATTTCTCCTTATTAGTTTGTTGGATTGGAGAGAAGTTCTTTTATGACGAGGTCTTTGTTGGTGACGAATGCCAGCATATCGCGATAGATATAGCAATCATTGTAGGATGTTGTTGTAAGAATGCCGTCCTCAGCAACCAAGATTTCTGCGTCGGGATAGGCTAGGATAACTGGTGAATGGGTGGAAATGATAATCTGTGAACCTGCGTTGATGGCTTCTTTCATCCATACGAGGAAACGCAGTTGGTTCATATAGGACAACGCAGCCTCGGGTTCGTCGAAGATATAGAGCCCCTTGTTTCTCAGTCTGTTTGTGAATAAGGCCATGAAACTCTCGCCGTGCGATTGCTCATGCAGGCTGACGCCGCCATAGCTGTTCAGCATCCTGCGGTCTTCCCTTGCAATTCTGTCAACCTCAGAAGCAACGTTATAGAAGCTTTCTGCACGGAAGAAGAAGGCATTCCTGTAACTTACGTCTGCCCTTATGGCGCGCAATTCCTCATAGAGCGTGGAATGCGTCTCCATTGTCCTGAAGTTGAAGTTCTTACTGCCACCTTCGGGATTCAGTCCCAAAAGTTTTGCGATGGCTTCCAATAGCGTTGACTTCCCTGAACCATTCTCTCCAACGATATAAGTGACGCTTTTAGAGAACTCCAAAGTCCTTAGGTTTCGCACAATGGGCAGGTTAAACGGGTAGGCATCATCCGCTGATGGTACATGTTCATTCCGTATTGCTCTTAGAAATATGTTTTGGCCGTCAATGTTCATAACTTTTTCTTTACAATATCTCCCTTGCAATCCATGCGCAGGCTTCAGCATCGGCCAGTGCATGGTGATGGTTTTCCAAGCGATAGCCGCACTCGGCTGCAACGGTGTGCAACTGATGGTTGGACAAATAGCGGAATGCCCGGCGCGAGGCGGCTAGGGTATCGTAGAACTCATAGTCGGGATAGTCCATCTGGTAGACACGGAACACAGCCTTCAGGCATCCTTCGTCGAACGCCTTGTTGTGTGCAACGAGGGGCAAACCCTTGATGAGTGGTTCTATCTGTGCCCATACCTTTGGGAAAACGGGTGCGTCGTCGGTATCTTGTTGACAAAGCCCATGCACCTGTGAGCACCAGAAGTTGTAATAGTTCGGTTCCGGCTGGATGAGGGAGTAGAACGAATCAACAATCTCGCCATCGCGCACGATGACTACGCCTACGGAACAAACCGAGGAGCGCTCGTTATTAGCCGTTTCAAAATCTATTGCTGCGAAATCTCTCATGCCTTTAATTCTTATATTTCCTCCATTTACTATCTTATCTGTATTGCCATACAGAGTGATTTCATTTGCAAAGATAGCTATAACTTATGAAGAATTCAGGCCCAGGTCGGGGTAAATGCTACTTTTTTAATGTTTTTTTATCACGCTCCCCTCCCTCGTTTTATCATGATTACGGCATCTCTGCCTTTACTTTCACATTTCCCCGCTAAGCATCACAGTGCTTTATATGCTACGTGGCAATGCTTTATGCGACGTGAAGCAATGCTTTGTAGGGGTATAGAGCAATGCTTTTGAGGCGTAAAAGCATAGCTTTGTAAGCGACAAAGCAATGAGATGCAACCCGTAAAGCATAGCTTTTTAAGCTACGTGGCAATGAACATTAAGCAAGAAAGCAAAGCGGTGTCAACGAAAAAGGCAGTTCATTCCGTTGCTGCCTCCTTGATCTTGGCCAGAAGTTCTTCGCGTTTCGACTCGTTGGTACCATGTACGGCATAGCGGACGATGCCCTTTTTGTCAACAACGATAGTCAGTGGAAATCCCTCGTTGCCAATCCACGACATCATGTCCTTGGCTTCTACGAGGTGCGTCCATGTGAAGTGGTGCTTATCGGTGATGCGCTTGGCAGTCTCTGCTTCGTGGAATGTGGCTGAGAAGAACATTACGTCAGGCAGTTGTTCCTTCCATTCTGAGAGAATGGGCATCTCAGCACGGCAAGGACCACATCCAGAGTACCATAAGTTAAGAACCATGACACGACCGCGAATACTGTCGTTGTTCCATGTGCGTCCGTCGATGTCTTTCTCAGAAAAAGCGGGGAACGGATCACCTTCTTTGGGCGAATAGAATGTGCCGTCAGTCTTCATTCCCGCTTGTGTCAGCGAGGTCATCGTGGCCATGATGTTAAGCCCGTTCAGGAACTGGTCGGCGTTGTGCACCTGTTCGCGTGGTATTGCCTTGCGTGTGACAGACTTAGGCAATGTAGCATCGACGTTGATAACAATAATGCTATTGCCCTCCTTGTCCTTTAGCCGCAACATGGTCTTCTCGCCGTTGGGCAACTGTGGCATTTCGCGGAAGAAATAGCCGTTGGAGAGGAACTTCGGAATGACGGTGTCGATACGTTCTACCTGAGCCGACAGAGCCAAAGGCATAAGCATGAATAGGATAACAATGAGTTTAATCTCTTTCATCTCGGTTTATCTTATATAAAGAATGTATGTGCGATGGCAATATAAGCGCAAAGTTACGATATAAAACTCGAAAAAAGGAATAAACCTCCTGAAAATTGACTGCAAAGTGGGCAAGTCTTTACAAATGTTCAGGAATATAAGTATGTCGATTCCACAAAAAAGGCAGAGATACGTGTCTCTGCCTTTTATGGATGTGTAAATGGGTTACACGAAATGGTTACTTGAACAGGTGGGGGATGAACTCATTGAGTCCGCGACGCCAGGTGAGCCATTCGTGGGCAGTGCCCTTCGACTCGTAGAAGTGGGCATTGATGCCAAGCTCCTTCAGGTTCTTTACCATTGCCTCGGTGCCGAAATTCTCCTCAGAACCGCAGCTCATGAAGAGGTAGTGGATCTTCTTGTTGAACTCATCGGCACGGCTGAAGATGCCGTTGTAGGCTGTTTTCACATCGAGACCGAAGATTGCACCGCTGAAAGTGCCCATGTAGGCAAACTTATCGATATTGTTCAGCACGACGTCGAACGTCTGGTGGCCACCCCACGACAGGCCTGCCATGGCGCGATGCTCACGATCACTCTTCGTACGGAAGTTGCTGTCGATGTAAGGAATGAGGTCGTTAAGCAAAACGGGGTAGAACGATGCGCCATAGCTCTCGAAGTTCTGTCCGCGTCCGAAGGGTGCCTTGATATCGCCGCTCTCCATGACGACAATCATGGGTACAGCCTTTCCGCTGGCGATGGCATTGTCCATGATATGCTGCATATGGCCCTGCTTACTCCATCCCGTTTCATCCTCACCCATGCCGTGCTGCAGGTAGAGCACCGGGTAGCGCTTCTTGCCTTTCTCATATTCGGCAGGCGTGTAGACCATGGCGTGGCGCCACTGGTTGGAAGAGTTGGAATAGTAGTAGATGCTGCGCACCTGACCGTGTGCCACACCAGCTTGCGGGCGATAGTAGTCGCCCTCGGGACCTTCAGGAATCTCGATGCCACCCGCTTCGCGGTTGCAGCCGAAGAATGTTTCCGTTGACGGATCGATAAAGTTGACGCCGCCGATGTTGAGGAAGTAGTAGTGGAAACCTACGACGAGCGGATCGGTCGTGGCAAACCATGCACCTCGCCCATCTGATTCCATGTCGTACTTCTTGTTGCAGATGTCGAGCACCACCTTATCGGCTTCCGGTGCTACGACACGGAAGTAGGCACGGCGTTGGCTGTCAATCTTCGGGAAGTTGTTGCCTGGTACGGTGGTCGTTGCAAGGACGGCATCGGCAGGCACTTCGAAGGTCTTAGGCTGCTGAATGACAGGTCGCACGGGTTTGTATCCCAGCAGCTCGGCCATGCGTTCACCATAGCGGCAGCCCAGTTCGCGATAGCCAGCGGCATCGAAGTGCAAACGATCGGGGCCGTTGGTGCAACCAGTGGAGGAGATGACCTGAGCCGTATGCAGTGTCAGTGGCAGTTCGTTGATCTGCTTGTTCATGCGGATGCACTGTCCCTGTCCATCGGCTTGCACCACTTCACCAGCCAGCAGGGGCACCTCTTCTGGTTTCAGTTGCAGGTCGCCCAGCAGGTTGTCATAGACATTCTGAACCTTCCATGCCCAATCGGGATCGTCGGTGTTTGACTCGCCCTGATGCATGAGGATGCCCTTGATGACACCATCCTTCTGTGCCTTTCGAGCCAGCGTGACAAGCCGCTCATACGGGTTGTTGTCGTAGGCTTCGAGCATGCCCTTCATCCACGATGGTGCCTTCTTCACATAGGCAGCAATGCTATCGGGCATGAATCCCTCAATGCGTATGCCGCCGATGGCCACATGGATGACGCCCACGCGAATGTTGTCGGGCAGCGACTTGATGAGTGTGCGGCCGAAGTAGTCGGCTGGCGTCAGTCCGTTGTTGGGACGGCAGAGTGGTGGCAGTGCTTCGCACCACTCGCCCATCTTCCTTCCTCGCTGTGGGTCGTCGACAGCTGGCATAAGCAGGAATCGCGGTCCCGGGCTTACGAGGTCTTGTGCCTCAGGTCGTGCAGCCCCCTCCATGTGAGACTGTCCGAAACAGAGGAAGATGTAGAAGTTTGGATCTACCGCAGCAGTCATGCGGCACATGGGAAAGGCAATGAGCAGAGTTGCAAGAATGTTTCTTAGTTTCATAATGCAATGCTTTGGGGTTAATGTATTTATTTAATGAATATCTTACGCGTCTTTCCGTCAGGCGTGCGAACGATGTTGACGCCATGGCGCAGAGCAGGCTGGCGACGGCCTTGCAGGTCGAAGATGGCCTCAGGCTCTTGTCCGATGGGCGTGAGTTGGAAGCTCTCTATGCAGTCGGGATTGATTACGGTGTTGATGCGACATTCCAAAAGCAGGAACTCAGTAAATCCTCCCACGTTGCTGTCGTCGGTGAAGCGTACGTAGTAGTTTCCAGCCTCGCTGATGCTGAACGGCAGTTCGCGCAACTGTGCCGATGCGACGTTGCCTGCGGTGTTGCCGTTGACGTTAGGCGTTGCAGTGAAGGTCTGCGAAGATGCCACGGCTTTGTTGGTGTTGGCATCGAAGATCTGTGCCTTGTATTTCGGCGTACCCTTCCAGGCTGCCATGGCATAGGTCAACTTGTAGTCGCCCGGCTCAAGAGTCAGCGGATAGTCGCTCAGACAACCGTAATCGCAATACTCGTTGCGCCAGTAGAGAGCCTTGCCCTGATAGCCCGCGAAGCCAGCGAATGTGCGGGCTCCCTGCGAATAGTTGTTCGGAGCTACATGGGTTTCGTTGTTCTCCTGCACGCAGCGCCATCCTGGTGGGATGGTACCGCCTTGCACAGTTGTGAAGTCGAGTTTGTAGACGGAAGTCATGTCAGTAAAGATTGGTTGTATGGTGACATTGTCCTCTGGCATGACAAACGTAATCTCACCCGTAGGATCGTCGAAGGCGATGGTCGTCGAGAGCGTGTAGAATACGGAGTTGACGACACGCAACTCTGTCAGCGAGAAGCCTTCGTCGGCCTTCACGCTGAGTCTGACAGTGTCGCCTTCGGCAGCCTCGGCCACGTCGGCAGTCACCACTCCGTTCTCGGCATCACGAATGGTGACCAGATATTTCTCGACGGGAGTTCCCGCAGGTTTGTAAATGATCTGGTCTATGTAGGCAGGCAGTGCGCCCGAATTGGTGATAACCAGATCATTCTTGCCTTCTTTCAGTGTAGCGTTGACGCTAACCTTACGCCATTCGTTCACGGCTGTCTTTTCGCATCTTACGGACTGCCTTGTTCCATTGACTGTTACAGCGATATTGCCGGCCTTGGAGCTGCAGGTGTAGCGTACGTCGATGGTGTAGTCGCCCGGGAAGTCACAATCGAGCTGGTGGCGAATGGCAGCTGTGCTATTGGTTCCAAAGTCAATGAAACCGTTGCCAGAATGGCCCCGCACGTTGGGATACCAGTTGTAGGGATCGGTGTTGCAACTCTTGACATTCTTGAAGTCCATGTCCTCGGCTTCAACGATGATGATGTCGTTGACAGCATCAGGTTGGGTCGGCTGGGGCAGGGCCGTTGGTGTGACGATGCCATCGGTCTGCACGTCGGTGCTCTGTCCGGTGCAGTTGACGACGATGTCGACGGGGCCGTTATGCTTCACGTTGATAGTGTAGGTCTTTGCCGTTTCGTCGTATTCGGCAGTGGCATTTGCCACGTAGCCCGAAGCTCCCGTGATGTGGCGGGTCAGCGTATAGGAAGGCTCAGAGGCCACTCCCTTCACAACGATCATGTCGGTCTGTCCCGAAATGGTGTCGCTGCGATAGTTGTTCAGATAGAAGTCGATGTGGTCAGCGTACTCGCGGATGATGCCGCTCGACAATTTGCCATACTGCAGCTGCAGCGTGTCGCAAGTGTTGTAGAGCAGCGGGATTTCAGCCGATGCAGTTTTCTTTGCATTTAAATAGGTATACGGAGTGTAAGTCACCAATTGGTTGCGATAACGGCTTACGAAAAGGTCGCCAGTCGATATCTCGGGATATTGCTGGTTGAAATCGGCTTGCTTCTTTGCGATGGTTCCCCAACGGTTGGTGTAGGCCGACTTCTTCACTTGCACGGGAATAGCCTTTGCAGCATCGTCGTAGAGTCCCATCACGAGTGGTATGGCGCCGTAGCGACCGGTGCTCTTCAGGTAGCAGTAGTTGTCCATCCACTGGCCGTTGCCACGGTTGAATGGGTCGGTCTGCTTGTAGAGTCCGTCGAAGAGGTTGCCCCATGTGGCGTATTTATCTTCGTCGTTGTTACCTGTCTTGTCGTTGATGACGACAATCTTGGTCTTTCCGAGCACTTCTTCGCGCGAAGGAATGTAGATTGTTCCATTGATTACCTGTCGGAACATGTCGAGCCAGACGCCCTTGAAGTTGGTGAACTGTGCCCAGTTGCGGCGTGTGTAGCCGTCGACAGTGGTGTTGTTCACCTCATGCAGGCACTCCTCGCGCCAAGTCAGTTCCGGTCCGTCCCAAACTGCACCTCCATTGCTGCCCATCTGTTCCATGACGGTACCGATACCAGCTGCAGCAGGATACTTCTTCCCATGACCTTCGCCAAGGATAGCATCAAGGGCGCCATTCCATCCGCAGTTGTCGTAGCGCACACCGTAGTTCTTTGCCAGACCAGAGATGAAGGGGCCGTAAGTGACGCTTTCGTTGTTGTAGAAGCACGACGATGTGGTGTACTTATAGAGCCAAAGGATGGCCTCGGGATACTGTTGACAGGCGTTCAGCAGGTCTTTGTTGCGTTTCATCATGCCCATTGGGTTGAGGGCGTGACTCCAGATGTTGCCACAAAACGAGATGGTCAAGAAACCGCCATACTTGTGGTGCATGGGAACAAGCTTTGCAAACAGTGCAATACGCGATGTCTGTGGGCTAGAACTCATGTCACCTGCCTCGTCGAAACCCCAGAACTGCTCGGCGTAGTTCCATCCCAGGAAGTTGGGGAAACGCTTGAAGAAGTATTCAAATGTAGCCAGGTCGTCGTCCTGAATATGGGTGTGGCCACCACTGGCAGGCTGACAAGTGAACCACATACGGTTCTTTTGGCAGACGGTGGCCCACGACTTATAAGTGCGTACGGCCTGCTGTGGCATTTTGTAGACGTTCTTTTCCTTGTCATAGCCGCATGACAGCGATAGGTTCAGACAGACGTAAGGCTTTACGTCGTCAGGGATGAGGTCAATGATCTTTTGTGGATCGGCCTTGTACCACACGTCGACGTGGATGAACCACAACGGGTGTTGGTTGTCAATGGGGCGCCGCTCTTGGGCCCGCAGACAGGTTGCTGTCATGAAAAGCAGCGCGATGAGAGCCAGATAAAGCTTTTTGTTGTTCATGTTTTTGTTTATTATTTAATCGTGTTGTTTACTATAACAGAACTCGTCAATATCCACGTAGCCGCCAATCTTCTTCGTCGCGTAGCAGAAAAGTGCAAACTTCGTGCCCATGAAGAATCGACGCCAGTCAAAGCGCATGCGGTAATCGTTCGTTCCGATTTTCGTCCATTGTGTGCCATCAAGGCTGTAGAAGAAGTTGGCAGCATCACGTCCGCCACGTAGGCCTGGGCGGAAGTCGGCATCGATGCGAAGCCAGATTTTGGACTGTTTCAACGGGATGGTTTCGATGACCTTCTCTTCGGCTTTCTCAACGGCTTTCGTGCGTTCAGCCAACTGCACGTCAAGCTCACTCATTAGTAGCGTGAGTTTTTTGCCCGTCTTTTTTACCATCAAAGCACCCGTTTCGCTATTGAAAGCAGCAAACCCCGCGCAGTCGCCATCCTTCATGTGGCTCAGGTCGATGCTGATGTAGGCACTGCATGCAGGTCCTTCCATGCGTTGTGTCAGCGTGTTGGGTGCCAGATAGATATTGTCGACAACCCGATTAGTCTTCAGTCGAAGATAGCCTGGCCGTTCGTTGAGACTCCATGCCTTGTCTATAGGATTGTGGTTCCACTGCCAATGCAGTCCAAGTGTCGCGTCGTCGAAGCCATCGCTGCAGACGATGCCCTTTTCGGGTTGATTGCTCACGAGTGGACGCATCATTGCAGGCACCTTACCCTGTTCGTCGCCAATCATAGGCCATCCGTCAAGCCAACGCACAGGCGAGAGTGTGAGCAATCGCCCCACGCCGCCACGGTCCTGGAAGATGATGCCGTACCAGTCTCCGTACTCCGTGTCGACGATGGTGCCTTGCCCTACGTAGCCCATGCCACCGAAATCGCTTTCAAGAATGACACGTTTCTCGTATGGTCCATGGATATTAGTCGCCCGATAGCACACTTCGCGGCGATGGCGGCCTGGTGCATAGACGTGCGAAATCATGAGCAGGTAGTACTTCCCGTTATGTTTGATCATTCTACTGCCTTCCAAGAGTCCGGTTTCCTCAGCATCGCGCTTGAAGATTTGCTGGTGTGTCCCTTCGATGACGTCGGAGAGGTCGGGCTTCAGTTCCATCATCTCGCCTGTTCCATAGAACACATATACGCGATCGTCGTCGTCAAAGAACAAAGAGCAGTCATGGAAGTGACGCATGCGCGACACTTGCGTCCAAGGTCCTTCTGCCTTCTCAGCTGTGAAGATGTAGGTGTCGCCCATGTGTCCTGCCTCGTTGGGAGCCAGCAGGGCGTAGAACTTTCCTTTATGATACTTCAGTGACGTTGCCCACTGGCCGCGTCCATAGACCGTTCCTTCCTGCAGGTCGTACTTCGGTGAGTCGGTGAGCCGGTCGAAAATGTAGCTTACGGTTTCCCAATTCTTCAAGTCCTTCGACCTCATGACGGGAGCGCCTGGCATGAGGTGCATAGTGGTACTGACCATATAGAAGGTATCGCCCACGCGAATCACGTCGGGATCGGGCACGTCGGCCCATAACATGGGATTCACAATGAGTTCTTTGTTTGGTGAAGCTGTAGAGCTCAACGCCTGTGCTTGAATGGTGTTTGTCCTGGCCAGTAACACGGCCAGCAGCACGATTGCAGTTTGGAAAGTTCTCATATATTACTTATTCGTTAAATTTCCACCAGTCGAGGTGTATGTCGCCATTGGGCTGATCAAAGCAGACGTAAAGGTCGTGCTGGCCGTTGGCATCTTTCACTTTTGTCTTGAAATTGACATATTTCTCTATGCTACCCGTAGGCTTGATGTCCAGACGGCCGATGGCAGGACCCTGTGGACTGTCGAGTCGCAGGACGACGGTGCCTTTGCCTGTTGCTGCTGCGGAGAGCTGGAATTGTCGGGCACCTTTGTTGCCGAAGTCTACGCCGCGCAGACGAATGTATTCACCATCGTCAAGGTCGTAGATATACATATTTCTCCGTCCGGTTGATGCTGGCATGTCTTCAACGATACCCGTGTTGGGAATGCCCATCTTGGCAGATTTCAATCCATAGCCCCATGCCATGGTCTCTGCTTCAACACGTTGGTATGGATTGAGTGCCTGTAGCTGTCGCATCGGTTCTTGGTCGAGCCAGTAGGGCACTTCCTGAATGGTGCCATCAGCATTGTAGTTCAATACGTTAGCCGATACACTACGCTGCTCGTGATGCACCCACGTGTGCAGATGCATGAGGTCATAGTCCTGTCCAAAGATGTAGGAGTTGCCCTTGTAGTCGCAGATGCCTGGATGATTGCCGCGGTCGCGTTGCGTCGGGCTCATGATGTAGCCGCTGAACTTCCAAGGACCTGTTGGCGACGAACTCATGGCGTAGCCCAATCCCTCAGGACAGCAGGTGCTGGCGAATCCCAGATAGTAGTGGCCATTGCGCTTGTAGAACCATGGTCCCTCCTGATAGTGGTCGATGTGGTAGGGCAGCTTGTGGACTTCGCCCTTGAGCGAAATCATGTCGTCGTTCAGCAGGGCATAATAGGTGTTTGGATTTCCCCAGTACATATATGCCTGGCCGTCGTCGTCGACGAAAACGGTCGGGTCAATGTCGTCCCAATGCTCCTTCTGCCATACGAGCGGTTCGCCTAACGGATCGTGGAAGGGTCCGTAGGGCGAGTCGCTGACGAGCACACCGATGCCGTGCCCGTGGAGTGGGGCATAGAGGTAGTACTTTCCGTTGCGTTCAACGGTCTGAATGGCCCATGCGCCGTTGTCGCGGCTACGCCAGGTGAAATCCCTCAGCGAGGCCACTGCTCCATGCTCGGTCCAGTTTACCATGTCGGTGGTCGACCAGAGTAACCAATCGTACATGAAGAATCCTGCCGAGTTTTTCTCGTTGGCATCGGGAATGTCCTCGGGTGAGGCATCGTGAGAGGTATAAAGGAATAGTGTGTCGCCCACGACGAGTGGTGAGGGATCGGCCGTGTACTTGGTCTGGAAGAGCGGCATGTTCACCTGTTCCAAGCCTTTCATCTCCCACCAGTCGAAGTTGAACAACTTTGGTCCCTTGCGGCCCTTGAATACGAGGTATAGGTCGCATCCTTTGGCACGCTCAGGGTTTAGTGCCGAGATGGCTACGGTGAGGTCGGTGGTAATGGTCTGCCACTTTTCCCAACCGCCAGTGGCAGGAACGACGAGTCGTCCAAGCAATTCGCCGCCGATGCTGTCGACACGAATTTCTATCTGTCCACCACGCAGACCACTGGCTACGCGGGCAGTAAACGTACGCGGCAGATTATGTCCGAAGCTTACATTCTGCAGTTTGATGTAATCGCCGTTGTGGATATCGGTGACGTAGACGCCTATTTCATCGTTCTGTTCAGTCTTCACGCCTCGCGAGAAGGCCATCGTCTCGGCCTCCACATGGCGGAAGGGGCAGAACGAGGCAATGGGTTTCACTCCTTCGTCGGTAGGCATGATGGTAGGAAAGGAACCATCGGCATTGTACAGAAATTCTTCCACGGCCACACTGCGCCCGAATCCACCGCCACCAGGCAACTTGCCCGTATGATAGAAGAAGTAGGAATGACCTTTGTAATCGGCCACTCCGCAGTGGTTGGTGAATGATTTCGTGTCGCTCAACGGCATAATCTCACCGGCATAGGTCCAAGGCCCTGTAGGCGTAGGTGCCGTGCTGTAGCTGATGTGCTCAGGCACCCCGCCGGCAGCATAAAGGAGTTGGTATTGTTTTTCGTTTTGAACTTTATACTTTGAACTTTGAACTTTTCTGAGCCAGGGGCCTTCCACGTAGCAATCCTTGTACTTCTTGCCTCTTTCGCGCTCGCGCATCGAGGGTGCACCGAAAGCTTCCTCCGTCATCGGCAACAAACCCACTTCTCCCTCGTAGGATATCATGTCGCGATTCAGTTTGAGGTAGTACACCTGCGGGTTACCCCACATCAGCCATGCCTGCCCGTCGTCGTCGATGAGAACTGTCGGGTCGATATGGTCCCAGGAACCATTCTCAAAAAGCGGTTTTCCTAGCGCATCGTGGAAAGGTCCAGTCGGCGAGTCGCTCACAGCCACGCCAATGGCCATTCCTTTCGAAATCTTGGAGTGGGCGCAGATGTACCAATAGAACTTCCCATCGCGCTCGATGCATTGCGAAGCCCATGCGCGGTCGTCAGCCCATGAGAACGACTCCAGTGCCAGTGGCGATCCATGATCGGTCCAGTTCACCATGTCGTCGGTTGAGTACACCCGCCATTCCTGCATCCAGAAGAAGTCGGCATTGTCTTCGTCGTGTCCGGTGTAGACATACAGTCGGTCGTTGTGCACCATAGGTGCTGGATCACTGGTATACCAAGTCTGCACAAAGGGATTTTGGGCAGCTGCCGTCAGTACTTGGAAAAGGGTTGCAATGATAAGAATCTTTCTTGATTTCATTGAATAGTATTGTTTTGATTATTTACTTACGATGGTGTAGGTTTTGTTGGGAAGCGTCTCGATATCGTACTCATAGACCTTCGGCGGGGTGAGGAGGGTGAACTCCTTCAGTTCGGGAGAATGCAGAGGAGTGCGGATGTCGGCAGGAGCAAGGAAGTCGTTCGGACAAGCACCTTGTGCTTCTTTCAAGCCTTTTCCCTGCAGCGGCACATACGAGCGCAGGCGCAGGACTCCACCAAGAGTGGAGTGCACAGTACAGCTTTGTAGCGTGCCCTTCGCCCACTTCATGCTGACGACGAATCCACCGCGTGCGCGCAAGCCATTCACCTCCCCCTCCTGCCATGCGTCGGGCAGTGCAGGGAGCAGATGTACGGCTCCGTCGTGGCTCTGCAGTAGCATCTCGCAGACACCTGCCGACACGCCAAAATTGCCGTCGATTTGGAAGGGAGGATGTGCATCGAAAAGATTCGGATAGGTACGGCCCAGCGGATACTGGCGCATCATCCTGTCGTCGGGCAGCAGGTGCAGCATGTTCCGAATAATCTTGAAGGCATGGTTGCCGTCGAGCATGCGTGCCCAAAAGTTGGTCTTCCATCCCAGGCTCCAACCTGTTGCCATGTCACCACGTTGGCGAAGGGTGTTGGCGGCAGCTGTGTAGAGGTCGGGATGGCTATAGGGTGAAATCTGGTTCGAGGGGTATAGCCCGTAAAGATGTGAGATGTGACGGTGCTCATCCTTCGGGTTGTCGCCGTCGATGAGCCATTCCTGCAGCTGTCCGTAGCGGCCAATCTGCATGGGTGGCAGTTTGGAGAGTTGAGAGTTGAAAGTTGAGAGTGTAGAGTTATCCATGCCAAGAACCTTGCCTGCGGCGATGACTTGCGAAAGAACATCGAAGACAATTTGGTTGTCCATCGTCGAACCGGCAGTCACCTCGGTGCGCTTACCCACAGGCCCGTGTTCAGGCGACACCGTCGGAACTGTGACGAGCCAACCATATTGCGGGTGCTCCTGCATGTAGTCGATGAGGAAGTCGGCTGCACCCTTCATTACTGGGTAGTAGTCGGCGAGGAATTGTTTGTCGCCGGTAAAGAGATAATGCTGCCAGAGATGTGTCGTGAGCCAGACGCCACCCGTCGGAAACATACCCCAGGACGTTCCGTCGACAGGTCCTGCAATGCGCCAAAGGTCGGTATTGTGGTGGGCCACCCATCCGTTGCAGCCATACATCTGCTGTGCAGTGAGGGCTCCCGTCTGGCTGAGGTCGCGAATCATCGAGAACAACGGTTGTTGTGTCTCGGCAAGATTCCCCACGAGCGACGGCCAGTAGTTCATCTCGGCATTGATGTTGATGGTGTACTTCGAGTCCCACGGTGCATTCATCTTGTCGTTCCAGACACCCTGTAGGTTGGCGGGCTGTCCCCCAGGCTGAGACGAAGAAATGAGCAGGTAGCGACCGTACTGCATCATGAGCGACACCATGTCGAGGTCGAGCGGTGTGCTACTGGCGTAACTTTGATCGTCGATTTGGCTGGCACTCTGCTCGAAGGCGACAAGGCGCTTGTCGGTTGGCAGTGAGGAGTCGGCATTCTTCGGCAGGTTCAACGTGACGCGATTATACTGCTCTTGGTACTTCTTCAGATGTGCTTTCAGCAGTTTGTCATACGATTTCTTAGTAACATCGGCCAGCGTCTCATTGTTTTTCTTCACCGGGTTGCCACTCACGTCGTGATAGTTCACAAAGTTCGTGGCGGCTGTGATGTAGAGTGTGGCGATGGTGGCATGATCAACGCTGAGCGATTCTAAGTTTCTATTCAGCCTACCATCAGCCTCGAGTAAGATGCGGCATTCGGCCTTCATGCCGGCTTTGATGCCTTCCTGCTCCACACCGTCGACGACGGCTGCCAGCTCATAGACAGGTGATTTTATTCCTTCGTGGTCCGACACCGTGAACACTTTCGACGTCAGCTGCGTGTCGAAGGCTACTTTGAACGACAAGGCACCTTTCTTGTCAGCTTTCAGGCGTACCACAACGACCTTGTCAGCCAGCGAGGCAAAAACCGTGCGCTCATACTTCACACCTCCACAGACATAACTCGTTGTGGTGAGGGCATTCCCGAGGTTCAGCTCGCGGCTGTAGTTGCTCACGTTCTGATGACCCAGTTGCAACTTCACGCTGCCCAAGGGCAGGAAGCGCATGCCATGAGGGCCGGGGATGAAATACTTGTCCAGTACCTTGTGGGCCTCTTCTTCCTTTCCTTCGAAGATGAGCGAACGCACCTCCTGAAGGTGTTCGCGAGCCGTGAGACTGTTGTTGTTGTGCGGTGAGCCGCTCCAGAAGGTCTCTTCGTTCAGTTGAATCTCTTCAACATCCGTTCCGCCATAGACCATGGCACCGAGTGCGGAGTTGCCAATGGGCAACGCCTCCAGCCAGTGTTGTGCTGGCTGATTGTACCACAATCGGTGCTGTTGGCCATGAGCCGACAGCACCGTGAACAAGGCGCAAAGTATGAATAGCTTTTTCATCATTTGTTCTCGTCATAGAAGAATGCTCCCATCTCAGAATGCT
>JAEEGL011475846.1_pt1 | contig 15031 bp, 13 predicted proteins | sample 9134231 | NCBI WGS metagenome assembly JAEEGL01 (sample SAMN16246548, study PRJNA631951) | gut metagenome | biome: gut microbiome; feature: rumen; material: fiber-attached | host: Bos | place: Iran: Karaj | collected 2018-10 | reverse complement strand
CATCCCAAAGTCCACCTTTTATATGATATGGTTCCTTATCACAATTAATAGTCAGGGTATCTGCTGTATATGTCTGTATTTTTATGCAATCAGCACCCGCAGCAGCAGCTTCTTCAATTATCTTGAAGGCATTTTCGATCTTTCCCCCGTGATTTGCTGACATCTCAGCGATAACATAAATTTCATCGCTGTTTATTTTATCAAAAATATGAGGCATTGCCGTTCCTCTTTTTTTATTTTTCTGAACAATAATCTTTTCCAACTTCAAATTTAGGGATCCAACGACCACAAGAATCCTTTTCAAACAACTCCTTATTTACATATCTATCTACTACCCCCCAAAATTCATCTTCTGATATCGACAGGTAATTACAAGCCGCATCTATATACCTTTTCCCGCACTTACCATCATATTCCTTCACATACCAAATGGCATCTTCACGCGAAAGTCTCCCCTCTCTTATATCATAGCATGCTTCATCTGTTGCAGCTCCAAATCCAAACTTTAAGTATTTAATCATCTGATTAGGTATACCTAAATCACAATCAAGAGCATTATATCTTCTATATCTACCAAGCTCATGAAGATCCTCTGCTCGACCAGTTAACCCTCTTGCAATTGAAAAATCAGCATTTGTAACTTGAGACCACTCTTTAGCATAATACTGGAGGAAAACTGCCCTTATGCCTTTTTCTTTCATTTTATTGATGTTAGGCATCGTGTAAAAGAATAAATCCTCTCTACCAACTCCTTCATTATCATCAATCAAATTATCAGAATTAAAGCCACTCAACGTATTGAGTTGAACAACACTAAACGCGTCATCTGTTTGTTCTTGATTCAATGCAGTTCCCAAAGTTAGTGCTGCATTTTCTCCCTGTACAATTAAGGGAATATTAAATAAATCTGCAACGATATAAGCCGATGCCCAAAGGCAGTACTCAGATGCAACTACGATATTTCCCTTTTCAAAAAAACACTTTCTAGCGAGTTTTTTTGCGATTACTGGATTTGGTTTGATAGAAATAATATCAAATCCAAGTTTGTTAAGATTATTAATATTCTTTAAGCCGACTTCTGTAATTTCATCTGGCGCACAGTTAACCAACAAAGGATGTAACCCAAGCTTCTCTTTGCAATATACTGCTTGGAAGGTGCTGTCCTTTCCGCCAGAAACCCCAATTACACAATCGTATCTATTGCCCCTATTCTTTGCTTCTTCCTTTGCATTATCAGCGATTTTCTGCAACTCAAGTTGCCGTTCTGACCAATCAATTTTCTTCTTTTCTTCTTCATATAGACATGCGTAGCAAATTCCTTCATCATTAAACAAAATCCCTGGTCTAGTATCTGGCTGCAAACATTTCTTACAATATCTCATCTTCATAATATACTCCCTCCAATCAGTTTTATATAAATGGTATCATTCGACTACTTCATCTTCTAAAAAATCTACGCCCTCAAAAATATCTATAAACATACAAAGAGCTGTAAAATTTCCCTATTTCCTTTTTGTTCACAGTTCTCATAGTTCACTCAACTTCACACCTTTTAACGTTGTCCCCCTTTAAGACTTGAACGACTCTATCATCCTTTGATACTTAATTTCTGCAATATTCCAATCATCAATATTATCTATATCCTGAACTTCCATTTCATCTACAATAAGTGGCAATGTCCTCTTTGGAATAAGTGTATGTTGCGAGATCATAACCTCTGTTTTAATAAAGCAGAATTGACCAGCATCGTGATAATAAGGTTCAAGATCCTGAGATCGCGACAACTCATATTCTTTCCACTTGAATTTGATATAATCCCCATCAATAACAAAGCATCTCTGAGGCGGAAAAGAAAATTTCACTACTGGAATCACAGCATCAGCATTACTCTCTTCAAATAAAGCATTGGCCTTCTTAAGTTTCTCTGCTGTAACAAATGGAGCTGTTGGGTAGATACAACAGACTGATTCTGGATTTTTACCTAACTTTTTATATTCCTCAACAACTTCAAGCATCACATCGATAGTCGCTGCATGATCACCAGCCGTCTCCTTACTTCTCCTAAATGGAAATGCAGCTCCATAAGCTTGAGCAATCTCTGCAATTTCATCATCTTCTGTTGAGATCATCACTTCATCAAAAACACCACTCCTAATCGCAGCTTCAATAGAATAGGCTAATATTGGCTTCCCACAAAAATCTTTTATATTTTTTCTCGGTATACGCTTACTTCCGCCTCGGGCTGTAATCATCGCGATCTTCATATCTCTCCCCATTTTTTGTTTCTAACCGTTCACATCTCAGCAGCAGAATGATGTCACAAAGCAAGAAAGCGGGGAAAACTTAGCGGGTTTTAAGCAAGAACTGACCAAAGAGTTAAAATTCGCCAAATTTCACCAGCTCTACAGAGGGGGAGTGAACGATTACTTTTGTTTTACTATAGCTATTAACTATAATTTTTAACAAGACGTTATAACATCATCAGCAGTATGTGGTACTCACATTATGGATATCCGACAAGAGCCTGATACCGACAAATCTGTCCCCCCGATAATTTGCAAAATCAACGCTCCTAAACATCTTTTAAGGTAAAGCTTAAAAGCACTTAACATGGAGGGTATAGTTCAGCTAAGAAAACATTTTGAGTAGGTGGCTTCGGTAATGAATATACAGATAGAAATAATGGTTCTGCTTTCGAATCTGAGTTTAGTGATGGCGAATATGACCTAACATTTACAAAGAGGGTTTTACATATCATCGAGACAGTAACTATTTTTATGATGACAGCAATTGGTTTCTAATGGAGAAGAGTCGCTGAGATCTTTTTTAGTAAGCAATAAAAAAGGGCCCACTATCTGGAGCCCTTTTTGAAATCTTATTTATAAAACAGATCTTACATCGAATCTGTTGATTCTGGTTCTACCGTTTCCTCAACTTGGATACCGAAGATCGGAGAAGCACCTTTTCTAACGTCTTTCATCATATCAGCAGCTTCTCTGGTTTCGACGCAAGACCAACGAATGTTTGGTTCACCTCTGTGTCCTGGCTCACCAATATCTGTTGGAACAAGGAATAAATCACCTGCGATGGTTTCGTTAGGAGATATAATCCTGTAAATATCAATCGGAAGTTTCTTATGATCAGCTGCTCTCTTTGCTATGGCACGCAGCTCATCAACTCCCCTGGCGATTACCCACTGATTACGACCAACGGTTTGGCAACCATAATAAGTTCTTCCACCATCAATCGCACGCTCTAAATCCCACAACCAATCAATAGACATTATCTATCCTATAAAAAAAACAAAACCATCCACTTTATTTTAGCACAAAATCCGCTAGGCGACAAAGAAATTACTCTTCGGAGCCCTCATACTTATCGATGCGCTCCTTCAACTCTTTACCGACCTTGAAGAAAGGCAGCTTTTTATTAGGAACATCTATCTTCTCCCCTGTTTTAGGGTTGCGCCCTTGGTAGGCAGGATAGTCCTTCACGACGAAGCTACCAAAGCCTCTAATCTCAATCCTTCCGCCACCAACCAAAGCATCACGCATCTTGCGATATATTAAGTTAACGACATCTTCTGCCTGCATAATGTTGATGCCGCTTTTTACAGATAGCCTTTCCATTAACTCTGATTTGTTCACGAGTAGGTACTCCCTAAAAAAACAATCCACATCATAAAATGCTGTAATCACAGCATAACTTATAGATGCAAAATAACAGTCAATTAGTTTCAAATATTTACAACTTTATCTAAAAAAACCGCTGACTTGTATCATCAAACAATAAAAATCTAATTATTTCAATATACTAAATGAGGATCTCTCGCCTAACGCTTAATTTTTTTGTATATATAGAATTATAAAAACAACTTTTTTATGGTGGTTACTATGGCAAATGTTCGGCTTTTTAACACAATGACTAGAAAAATCGAGGATCTTACCCCTATTCACCCTGGGAAAATCGGTATGTATTGCTGTGGTCCGACTGTCTATAACTTCCAACATATTGGAAACTTTAAGACTTTTCTCTTTGAGGATATCCTTGACCGTACCCTAAACTACGCTGGCTACGACGTTACCCACGTTATGAACATAACAGATGTGGGCCACTTAACGGGCGATAACGACGAGGGTGAAGACAAAATGGCGGTTGCCATGCGCCGTGAAAAGAAAAAATCAGAGGAAATTGCTGATTTTTACACAGCAAAATTTTTTGAAGATTGGGACAAATTAAACCTAAAACGCCCAACCATTGTCTGCAAAGCAACTGAGCATATCGCAGATATGATTGAACTTATCAAACGCATTGAGGCTGCAGGATATACCTATCAAGCTGGTGGTAACGTTTATTTTGATGTTAGTAAGTTTAAGGACTACGGAAAACTCGCAAAACTTGATCTCGATAAACTTCAAGCTGGTGCTAGAGTTGATGTAGATCAAAATAAAAAGAACGGTTTAGACTTTGTGTTGTGGTTTACCAAATCAAAGTTTGAAAACCAAGAGCTCACTTGGGATTCACCGTGGGGCAGAGGCTATCCTGGCTGGCACATTGAGTGCAGTGCGATGTCGATGAAGTATTTAGGGGAAGAGTTTGATATCCACTGCGGTGGTATTGATCACATCCCTGTTCATCACACAAATGAAATCGCTCAATCAGAAGCAGCTACTGGCAAACAGTGCGTTAGGGTTTGGATGCATAGTGAATTTTTGCTTCTTAACGATCAAAAGATGTCGAAGTCCACTGGCAGTTTCCTTGTTCTTAACGATGTTATCAATCAAGGATTTGATCCACTTGTTTACAGGATGCTTGTTCTTAGTGCCCACTACAAGGCTCAACTAAACTTTAGCCTTGAAACGATGGAAACGATGAAACGCACCCTTGAGAAGTTAAGAAATTCTGTCTTAAGTCTTAAAGCTGCAGCAAGTGCTGAGAAATCTCCTGCACATGATTCTGCCAAGATTGAAAGTTATAAAGAGGCTTTTAAAGAAGGGCTCTTTAACGACTTAAATACCCCTCAAGCTTTAGCGGTAGTTTGGAAAGTTATTGGTGACAATTCACTTTCAGCGACTGATAGACTTGAAATGATTTATGACTTTGATAATGTCTTAGGATTACGTCTTAAAGATCTAAAGGAGGACTCTGTTGAAATAACACCAGAGCTTCAAGCGCTTTTAGATGAACGACAAGCAGCTAAAGCGAATAAAGATTGGCCAGCAGCTGATGCAGCGCGTGACAAAATCCAAGCACTCGGATATAAAGTCGTCGACACTGCGGAAGGACCAAAGCTAAAGAAGATCTAAGTTGCAGGGGTCTTACCATTCTTCAGCAATCGGCTAACAGCTTACGGCTAACAGCAAAAGCCCCGTAGGGGCGCTATAAAAAACAAAATCTGTTTCTAACGAAACGGGTGGCGTGAAACCAGAATTTGGTTGCTGGTTGCTGGTTGCTGGTTGCTGGTTGCTGGTTGCTGGTTGCTGGTTGCTGGTTGCTGGTTGCTGGTTGCTGGTTGCTGGTTGCTGGTTGCTGGTTGCTGGTTATAAAGCGTCGACCTCAGCAGTTTGTGTGTCAACAGTTTTATTTGCAATTTTTTTCTGCTTCCTGCATTCTGTTGACAGCTATCCGCTTGCGGCAGACAGCTTGCGGCTAATTGCTGATAGCCCCGAAGGGGCGTATTAAGGCTAGGCGGGTGATGAACAGGGAGTGCGTAGCACGACGCAGGTCACCCCCGTTATGCGGCATCCCCCCCCACCGCGCCCCGGAGGGGCGCAATAAAATTAGGTGAAACTATGAACATTGTTGATGAATTACGCTGGAGAGATTTACTACAAGACATCTCCGATGAAGAAGGACTAAGCAAACTCCCTAAGGGTACCCCATTCTACGTTGGTTTTGACCCGACTGCCCCTAGCCTTCAACTTGGCAACCTTATTCCACTCCTTGTTGCCACAAATCTCGGACGTATGGGCTATAAACCGATCATATTATTCGGTGGTGCAACAGGTTCAATCGGTGACCCATCTGGCAAAAATAAGGAGCGCCCCCTACTTGAGCTTGAAAAGATTGAGAACAACGTTAGAACTCAAACATCACAGGTAACTGATATGCTTGGCAGAGCTGGAGTATCAGTCGAATTTGTTAATAACCGTGACTGGACTAAAGATGTCACCTTTATCGACTTTCTACGCGATGTCGGAAAATACATGACCATTAACTATATGGTTTCAAAAGAGCTTGTAAAAAAACGTCTTGCTGGAGATGGTATCTCATACGCTGAATTCAGCTATATGTTACTTCAAGCAAATGATTACCTACACCTCTACAATACAAAGGGTTGCAAACTTGAATTTGGTGGTTCTGACCAATGGGGCAATATTACAACTGGTTTAGAGTTAATCAGAAAGAAAGGCTTAAGTGATGCCTATGCATTCTCTATTAAGCTTTTACTTGATAGTAACGGTCAAAAGTTTGGAAAATCAGCTGGTAACGCTATCTGGTTAAAAGCTGATATGACAAGCCCATTTAAGTTACATCAATTCCTTCTAAATTCTGCTGATGCTGATGTTGAGAAGTACTTAAAGGCTTTAACCCTTTACCCACAAGAGAAGATCGCAGAGATCTGTGCCGCTCACAGTGAAGCGCCAGAAAAACGTATTGCACAAACAGCACTAGCTGATTTTGTATGTGAATTTGTTCACGGTTCTAAAGCGGTAGAAGATGCAAAACGTGGCGCTGCAGTTCTCTTTGGTGGTTCAATGGAAGGTCTTTCTGAAGAAGCGCTTGCTGACATCTTCCAAGATGTTCCATCAACAGAGTGCCCAGCTTCTGAACTCTCCGAGATGGCTGTTATCGACCTCTTTGTAAAAACAGGACTTGTTAAATCAAAGGGCGAAGCCAGAAGACTTGTTACAAACGGTGGCGCATATCTACACGGTGTAAGGATTGAAGATGCGGCTTTGATGTTTAAGGACACCCCTCAAGCAAATGCGCGTTTCTTCGTCTTACGTTCTGGCAAGAAAAACTATCACGCCATTAAGGTGTTGTAGTGCAGACTAATGAATTAATGTCCCGTAGGGACATTTTAGTGAGCCGAAGGCGAACGTTACCAGGATGGGGTGACTGAACGATGCAGCGTTAGCTGCGGAGGAAGGAACCCCATTATACGAGCAACGATAAACCGTACCCCGTAGGGGTACACTTTTTATTAGCATTAATAGGCGTATGCCATTCAAACTTAACGATCAAGTTTTTGTAGTGCCACTTAAAAGGGTTGGTATCGTTACTGAAGTTGGTGAAAAGTACCAAGTTCAAATTGGTGCACTTAGAATGCAGTGTAGTGAGGAGATGCTAAGCTATGAAGTACCTCCTAAAACGGCTTCAAGTAAAGTCGAAAGCTATATCGTTAAGCGCCGTTATAAAGACAAGATCTCAGCCTTTAAGCGTGGTGCTGCACCAACAAAGATCGATCTTCACGGTTATACTGTTAAAGACGCAATCCTTGCCCTCGAGGACGCCATTAACGAATGTATCCTTGCAGGAGGTCACAGCCTTGAAGTCATTCACGGACTAGGTTCTGGCAAGGTGAAAAGTGCGGTTCTAAGACAACTAGCAGAGATGGATTGCGTTAAAAATTACAAGGTTGCAGAGGGTAACCCTGGAAGCACTTGGGCATATTTCTAAATAACTGTAACTCTTCTTTCTCCTATCATTTAGATGTGATAAATTGACATTACCTTTTTAAATGGCCTTGTGGAGTTAAAATTTAATGAAACGTTATATTCCATTTGTACTTTTTTTGCTGGGATGTTCCATCTTCTTATTATCATTTTATGGTTCAGACAGCTTATCAAAGGTAAACGATCTCAGGCACAGCTTAACACTTCAACAGGATACTAATGCGGCGACTGCCAAAAAAGTTAAAAAACTTGCAAGACAAATCAGTGGGCTTCAATCTGACAAACGAGCTTTAGAAAAAGCTGCTCGTAATGAGCTTGGTCTTGCAGCAGATGATGAATTTATAGTTGTTTTTGATAAGCAGGAAGTCGGTGGAAGCAAAAAGTAACGATACAAAAAGACGCTATAGTCGAAGGCCCATTACAGCGCATAGCGCTCTTCATAGTATGCTTAAACAGTACAATCTTGTAGATGGCTTTGCGAAGTATCAATTTGTTTTACGCTGGGATGAAATTGTTGGCAGTGCGATCGCAAAACACGCAAGACCTGACTGTTTAAGAGGTTCTACCCTTTATGTTCAAGTTGAAAGTTCAGTTTGGGCCACAGAATTAAGCTTTCAAAAACAGCTTATCTTAGAGCGTCTAGCAGAGTACCGTGAATACGGCAAACCAATAACTGAAATTAAATTCACCGTTGCAGGTATTAAATCTCCATCGCTAAAATTTTAGCACGGATTTCCATCTCTACTGCAAGTTCCTCTTCTCCTTTGCGTCTAGAAATTTCAGCTAGTCCTCTGAAAATATCAGCAGTAACTGGCATATCTTTTGCGCCAGCCGCATATGCACGACCCAATACTTTAAGTAATAATGACTCTGCTTCTGAATACATTGCACCTTCTATTAGATCCACAACCTTCTCCTGCCAACCATCAAGAGAATTTGTTGATCCACTATCATAATCTTCTTCTACTTCCTCATCATTACCTTCGTTGTCATCATTATCTTCTTCCTGGTCGCTGTTATCCGACTGGAAATTAAGATCTTCACCTAAATTACCATCTTCCATTTCTATGCTTTCGTTTTCTTCAGCAGGAGATTCTACTGATACATCTTCTTCAACATCCGTAGGTACTTCTATAGGCGTCTTTGTACTAAAGAGTTCTAATACATAACTTCTACAGCTGCTATAAATCGGATTTAGAAAAACTGAATTCTCAATTTTTTTGATATCCTCATCTAGCCATAAAATATAATTCCCAGAATACTTGGCGGTTACCCCATTTACATCTTCCATAAATTTTTCTTGTCTTTTTTGTGCTTCACCTCTATCGCCGCTCTTCACAAAAACAACATCTTTACTGTAATCACCGGTGTACTGTTCGATATAAATGTCAGACAAATTCTCAAAATAACGTCTTTGATTATTTTTATCCCCCTGTTGTTCACTTATCTCCATTAAATATTTGTTAATCCAGAGAGCCTCTTCTGTCTGGAAAAAAGTATTAACATAATCACCAGCAAGTTTGAGATATTCAACAGCTCGGCTCATATCATGTACTTCCATCGCTTTTGACGCAGCAAAGCATAAAGCACTAATTGTTTTCTCACTTTCATAGTCATACACGTCACGACACGTTTCAACTAGGAAATTCATCAAGGTATAAGCCTTTTTATCTTCTCCAGTTTCAACATAAATTCCATACTGTAGAAAACCACAATTAATAAATAAATCTGAATACTCAAAATTGTAGTGTTCACGGATAGCGGCAACTGATTCCAAAACCTTCAAAGCATTTTCCTTATCTCCAGCTAAGAAATATGCAAAAGCAACTTTGGCTTGGACTTTAGCTAAATGATAATAATCACTATCCATAACCGCATTATCATTAATCACTGATGCAGCCTTAATATACCAATCAATTGAATCAAGATAACGTCCTTCCGAAAAAAACATTTCGGCAATACACAAAGCAGGATTAAAATTGAAAAGATCCCCTAATTCTTCTTTTAACTCATCTATCTTCTCATAAAATGCAATGGCGGTATCATAGTTTTTTTCTGTAAATGCCATTAAAGCTTGTGCCGAATAAATTCCAATATTGAGTAAGTTGATAGACTTTTCATCAAAGATCATGTCTGCATACTGCTTAGCAAGTTTTAAGCAGCTAGTCGCACCATCCTTATTGCTTGTGGCTAATTCTGCAACTCCAAGGAGTTCATATGTCGGTGCCATATACTCTGGACCTGCTGCCAAACGATTCTCTGCTCTAACTTTCAGATCTTTCAACTGCCCAGCGGCTGCCAAAAATTCTCCACGACAAATGGACTCTAAAGCATCCCCATAACCAGCTAACCACTCTAATTCAGTACCTTCAAAACCTGACATGATAATTTCCATAATAATTCTGCCCATTTAATGAATAGAAAAATACATAGGAAATAGATGCAAAGAAGGTTAATAACGATTCAAATATATTTTAACTATAAATCGCCTTCAGGAAGGGAAACAATTATCAACAAACATCAAGTAGATGGAAAAAGGCTTGTCTTCACACTAAAAATATATCTGGTGTTTTAAGCAAGTATATTTAATACACGCTATTCCTCTTCATCGTACGATGAAATCAAAACTTCTCTTGGTCTTGCCCCATCTTGAGGACCAATAACCCCTTCACGTTCCATCATATCGATAATGCGGGCAGCACGGTTATAACCAATTCTAAATGCACGTTGCAGAGATGATGTTGAAACCTGCTGCTTTTCAATAGCAAACTCTACCGCCTTATCATAAAAGGCATCATGTTCTTCATCATCTTCACCGCCACTACTACCACCATCCTCTTCTTCATTAGCACGGTTAAGCACCTCAATAATCTCTTGATTGTATTGTGGTGACATCGATTTCTTAGCGGCAACAACAACCTTCTCGACCTCATCATCTTCAACTAAAGCACCATGAGCCCTTTGTAAATATTCGCCAGGGAGCTGCAATAACATATCACCATTACCGAGTAGCTTTTCGGCACCTTTACTATCAAGGATAGTTCTTGAATCAATAACACTCGCAACCCTGAATGCTATTCTAGCTGGGAAGTTAGATTTAATTAAACCTGTAATTACATCTACTGACGGGCGTTGCGTTGCTAAAATTAAATGTATCCCAGCAGCACGAGCTTTTTGGGCAAGACTTGTAATATAAAGCTCTATATCACGTCCTGTACCACCCTCCATCTTTATTAGTTCTGCAAACTCATCAACAACTATTAAGATCCTTGGCATTGGAGAAAGCTTTTTAGGGGCTATTGGTACACCAAAATCTAAGCTCTCCTGAACATTTCCCTCTTCGAGGAGCTGATCTTCCTTAAGTAACACAACACCATCAGCTTCGTCACTCGCTTCAGTTTCATCTTCACCGTTTACTCGAGCGTTATAACCATCGATGTTTCGTACACCAAGCTGTTTCATCACCCGGTATCGACGATTCATTTCACTAACTGCCCACTCAAGCACCGCCCTTGCCTGTTTTGCAACTGTTACAACTGGCACCATCAAATGTGGAATTCCTTCATAAACACTGAATTCAAGCTGTTTTGGGTCTATTAAAATCATCCCAAGATCTGCTGGATTTGCATGATAAAGCAAGCTAACTAAAATCGAATTTATAAAGACAGATTTACCAGTACCAGTCGTACCAGCAACCAAAAGGTGTGGCATTTTTGCTATATTGGTAACAACCGGCTCCCCATAAACGTTTTTCCCAATCGGCACACTAAGGACAGCACTTGAATTACAAAAAGCATCACTTTCAAGTAAATCACGCAACCGAACAATATCACGAACGTGATTTGGCACCTCTATACCAACGGTACTTTTCCTTGGAAGTGGTGCGATGATACGGATTGCGGTTGAACGTAAACTTCTCGCCAAATCATCTTGCAGCGCTGCAATTTTTGAAACTCTAATTCCTGCTGTTGGCTCATACTCATACATTGTAACAACAGGACCAGGATGCACCTCTGTAACATGACCTGTGATCTTAAATTCATTTAGGGTTTCTTCAATAATACGAGAGTTTTCAAAAAGCTCATCATCATCTTCTGTATCTGAAACTTCACCTTGTTGTAATAGCTTTAATGATGGTGGAGTATAGTGAAAGAGTCCCCTTGCAACAACTTCATCTTTCTTAGCTGCAACCTTCTTTTCCTTTCTAACAGGAGGGGCATAACGTTTTACGACTACTTCGTGTTCTTCTTCCTCTTCATACTCGTCCTCGTCGTATTCATCATCGTCGTACTCTTCATATTCATCATCTTCGTAGTATTCTTCTTCCTCTAACTCTTCTTTTTTGGGTTTTTTCTTTGGTTTTGAGAATAAAGTGAACTTACCGCCTTTTTTTATCTCGGCTTCTTCGTCGTAATCCTCCTCATCGTATTCTTCATCTCCAAACTTAAAGCCACGCTCCTCCTCTTCCTCTTCTTCCTCGTCGTCATAATCATCACGTTTTGGACCAGACACGAATTCAGAGATCCAGCTACACGTTGCACCCGCTGCACGACCTAAAAGAGAGCAGCCTGCAACACTCCCCTTTGCGCCAAGTTTTGCACCTTTAACCAAATCTTTTCCTGATGTTTTCACCAGATCAGAAACACTCATCTGACATGCGGGGGCTAAGAACAGTAGCAGTGCGCAACCAGCCATCAACAATGTACCTGCAGTACCAAACAACTCTATCAAAGTTGAAGCGATACCATCACCGATAGCACCACCGGCTTCTGCTCTTCCAAATACTGCTAAGGCAGTACAGGAGGCAAGGCAAGTACCAAATACACCAACTAAACGAGCCATCTTATAGCTGCCAGAGTTTTCATCTTTTTTTAGGACATAAACTGTTGCGATTAACCAGAGTGGGACTATTAGCGAACACCATCCCATTAAGACAATTAAATTATCACCAACAAACCCACCAACAGGTCCCATAACATTTTCGGAACCGTCTTCTGCGCCGATCTTAAACTTAGCGGATAATATGCTACAGCAGATAAATAACGTTGAAATGGTACAAACAACGACGGCAAGCTCCCTGATCCATGAGTCTGGCTGCCCATCACCCTCCTGTTTTTTCGCCTTTTTAACCTCTTTTAATTCAACTTTAGACGAACGTTTGCGAGGAGTTGCTCTACGTTGTTTTTTAGTTGCTGCTGCTGTCATGTCGTACTACTAGAAAATATAAAACTACCTACCAGTGGGCACACTACCCCCACTGTCCCCTGATTTTAGTATGCAAACGGCAAAAGGGCCAGTCATAATTTGATACAGGGTCAACCAAGAAGAGGCATTTAAGCGCAAGCCGGGGGGGTGGAATTTAACGATTTTTGTTATTTTTCCCTTATGAATCTCCCCCCGACTCTTCCTCTCAAGAAGGACAAATGATTAGAATCTCCGTACAAAGGCCACATCATCTTTAAAATCATCGAGATTTTCCTTTGAATCCTTTTCCGTTTCAATACTTATATCCTTATCTCTATCGATGATCTGAAATATTTTTCCCCAATCGTAGCTGCCTGCCCCAAGATGCATATGTTTATCATCTTCATTTTCAATTAAATCATCTGAAATATGATAGCAGGTCGGATTTAATCCATTAAGCAGCTTCACATAATCATACTGAGATGCTGCACCACTCTTTTCTTTTAGGGAATTATAAGCGCAAATGGCATGTCCAACATCTAAACAAAACCCACAGTTCAGTTCATTTATAATATAGTCCAACTCTTCGTAGGTTGCCCCTCTAAAAAAAATACCCTTTGTGATTCCAGAACGATATGGCTTATTCTCTATCAAAACATCACGGATATTTATTAATTTCAACTGTCTTGCTGTCTCTTCTATTGTCCCTCTGGTTCCTGAATGAACAACAACATACTTCGCGGCAAGCTCATCCATAAAACGCGCAACATCTACATAGATCTTACGATTAAAATTTTCCTTTTCTGGATCAGCTAAATTAACTCCCTGCGCAAAGTGGGGTGCATGAACTGTAAACGGTACCTCAAGCGTTTTCCATTGCTTTGCTGTCTCTAATGAATCTGGAACAAAATACAGTTCAATGTAGTCAAAGAACCCTTCCTCATAGAGCCCTCTTGCAGCTTTAAGATAGTAATCTGTATTCGTCGACCAGAGCTTTAGTCCTAACATGCAACTCCACACTCCTTAACAACATCCACAATATAGCTAAGGTCCTTATCTTTTAAGCTTGGATAAAGTGGTAGAGAGATGGCATGCCTGTAGTAATTCTCAGCCTTTGGATAATCCCCATCTTTATAACCAAGTGATCGATAATAGGGTTGCGTATGAACAGGGATATAATGAACCTGGAGATAAAGCCCTTTTTCCTTGACTTTATGATAAAACTCATCTCTGTTTTGCAACAACACAGGATAGAGGTGAAAACAGGCATTAGAGAAATCTTTTTCAATAAGATGAGGATAATTTAATTTTTCATTGTAATAATCAACTATCTCACGTCGTCTCGCCTTAAATTGATCCAGCTTCTTTAATTGAGAAATACCAAGTGCTGCTTGAAGATCGGTCATGCGGTAGTTGAAACCCAACTCACGCATCTCGTAGCGCCAATCGTGACCATCCTTATACATTCCATGAGCACGGAACGCTAAAAGCCTTTGATACAATTCTTCGTTATTTGTGGTGATAGCTCCACCTTCTGCGCTGGTGATACTCTTTACGGGATGAAATGAAAAAATCGTCATATCGGAATAGTGACACGATCCAACCTTTTCACCTTTATATTCAGACCCAATTGCGTGGGCAGCATCTTCTATAACAAATAAATTATGTTCCTCTGCAATTTTGGCTATCCTCTCCATATCACAAGACTGCCCTGCAAAGTGAACAGGGATAAGACATTTTGTATTTGGAGTGAGCTGTTTTTCAATCTCTGAAGGATCAATATTAGCAGTATCTTCTTCAATGTCAGCAAAACGAACACTTGCACCAACATAACGAGCACAATTCGCACTCGCTAAAAATGTAATAGGTGTTGTGATAACTTCATCCTGTGAGTTTAAGCCTAAGGCAAGGCAAGCGAGGTGCAGGGCGGCAGTACCAGAGGAAACAACTACACTGTACTTTGCTCCAGTATATTCACAAAGTTTTTTTTCAAACTCTGAAATCTTCGGTCCACAGGTGAGGAAAGCCCCCCGCATAACCTTTAGAACTGCCAAGCAATCATCAAAAGTAACTGTTTGTTTTCCGTAACTGTAATTTTTCTTAAACATTATGAAGCAAGGTCCTTAAATCATCGACTGATAACCAGTCTGTATTTTTCCCTGAATCGT
>JAEEGL010332005.1_pt1 | contig 15031 bp, 11 predicted proteins | sample 9134231 | NCBI WGS metagenome assembly JAEEGL01 (sample SAMN16246548, study PRJNA631951) | gut metagenome | biome: gut microbiome; feature: rumen; material: fiber-attached | host: Bos | place: Iran: Karaj | collected 2018-10 | reverse complement strand
TCCCACTTCATGTCGTCGGTGAGGTCCGCGGCCTTGTGGAGGCTCATCTCCTTCAGGGTCATGCCCATGTCCTCGAAGACGGTCCGAAGGAGCGAGTTCTTGTCCTCCTCGTCCAGCACCAAAAAGTTCTGAGGCCAGCCCAGGGTGTGCAGATCCTCCTTCAGGATCATGAGCCCCAGGGCGTGGAAGGTGCAGATGTAGCCCGTGTCGGCGTCCCCCGCCATGGAGCGGACCCGCTGCTTCATCTCGTTGGCGGCCTTGTTGGTGAAGGTCACGGCCAAAATGTGGCCCGGGCTCACGCCCCCGGCCTCCACCAGATACCCGTAGCGCCGGGTCAGGGTCCTTGTCTTGCCCGTGCCGGCCCCCGCCACCACCCGGATATAGCCCTCGGTGGCCGTCACCGCCCGCCGTTGGGCCTCGTTCAATCCCGCTAAGCTGTCCATGCTGTCCCTTTCCTGTCTCTTTTTTTCCATCATACCATACTATCTGTCCCATAAACAGGATTCTTTCACTCATTTCGAGGAATGTTTACAAAAAAACCCCTCCTCAGGGGGGGCGGATGAGAGGGGCCTGTCTAAAACTGTCCGTAGATGAAGTCGGAGGCGGTGTAGCCCGGGCCGTAGGCCCCCAGCAGCAGGGTGAGGATCAGCAGCAGGGCGGCGGCCGTCCAGAGCCGGACGGAGGTGTTGAGATACTTCGTTCGGAAGGAGCCCTCGCCCTTCTTGAGGGAGACGAAGAGCATCAGGGCGGTCATGGCAAGGACCACGATCCAGTCCCCGGTCCCAACGCTCAGCTCCGGCAGGATGCTTCCCAATACGCCGGCCCGGAAGTTGACGAACAGGGACGAGAAGGCCGACCACACGTGCCAAGGGGTCGGATAGATGTCCCACAGGCGGATCAGGCACATGAGCAGGAAGGTGCGGACGATCTCGAAAGCCCCGTAGCCCCTGGTGGCCTTGAGGCCCGGGAAGCGCCGGTGGAAGCGTTCGTAGAGGGGCTTGAGGGTCAGGGAGAGGATGATGACGACGCCGTTGGTCAGTCCCCAGAGGGCGTAGTTCCAGCCCGCCCCGTGCCAAACGCCGGTGGCGAGCCAGGTGACCAGGGTGGCCGTGTAGAGGGGCAGACGGCTCAAAAAACCGTTGCCGAAGCGGGTGCGGAGGGCCTTGGTCCACTTTAGGAAGGGCTTGGACACGTTCAGGGGGTAGAACACGTAGTCCCGGAACCAGCTGCCCATGGTCATGTGCCAGCGGGTCCAGTATTCCTCGATGCTTTTGGAGAGATAGGGCCGATCGAAGTTCTCCGGCAGGATCACGCCGAAGAGCTCCCCCACGCCGAGAGCCATGTCGATGCCGCCGGTGAAGTCCGCGTAGAGCCGCAGGGCGTAGAGGACCATTTGGAGCAGCACCAGGCTCCCCGTATACCCGCTGCCGAAAACGGGCAGCGCAAAACGGATAAGCCGGTCCGCCACGATCAGCTTCTTGGCCGCGCCCCAGGCGATGCGCACCAGGCCCCGGCCGATCCTGTCAAGGTCGAAGTCGGCGCCCTCATAGAGGGTCTTGGACAGCATGTCGCAGCGGCTGATGGGTCCCTGGATCATCTGGGGGAAGAAGGAGGCGAAGAGGGCGTATTTGAGGAAGTTCCGCTCCGGCGGGTACTTGCCCCGCTTCACGTCGATCAAATACCCGATGGACTGAAAGGTGTAGAAGGAGATCCCAAGGGGCAGCACCCAATGGACCTCCCAGGGGGCGCGAAGGGCCGAGAGCAGGAAGCCCGTGTATTTGAGGGCCCCCAGGAGCCCCAGGTTGATGAGGAGGCAGGCGAGGAACATAGCCGTGCGCTTCTTCCCCTCCCCCTTCTTATAGGCCGCCAGGGCTTCCTTGGAAAGGTCCTTTTTGTGCTCGGTCACATACTGTTTCTGCCGGTCCAGGCTCCGGCCCAGGAGGCGGGCAGTGGCGTACACGCTGACGATGGTGACGCCCAAAAAGGGCAGATACCTTTTCCCCGCCAGGGCGTAGAAAACCACGCTCCCCGCCAGCAAGGCAAGATAGCGGAAGCGCTTGGGCAACACATAGTAGATTATGAGCAGGGCCCCCACCAAGAGGAGGAAGCCGGAAGAGAGAAAGATCATGGGCGATGTATCAACAGGCAGGGTTCGTTTCACGGGAGGGGCAAGCCCCTCCCCTACGAAGGATCTGCCTTGCGGCGTCGTAGGGGCGATTCATGAATCGCCCGCAGTATCGGAGAATTTGCCTTGTGGCGTCGTAGGGGACGGGCTTGCCCGTCCCGTTCATTCGTTCTCGATGCGCTCGATCAGGGCGAAGAGGGCCCAGGCGCTGTTGAAGTTTTCGGGCACGATGTCCACGGCCCTCAGCTCCACGTCGTAGGTCTCCGAAAGCTCCGCCACGATGGACACAACGTCGAAGGAGGTCAGGATCTTGCGGTCGATGAGCCCCTCCTCGGCGGTAAAGTCAATGTCAGGATGCAGATCCCGCAGGAGGATCAATAGCTGTTGGAACGTCATCGTCTGTACTCCTTCTCTTCCAGGGCGCGCCGGTCGATCTTTCCGTTGAACAGGTGCGGGAGCTCTGCGCGCTGCTCGGTGCGGCTGGGGGTCATGTACCCCGGCAGCTTCACCTTCAAGCCCACCACCAAATCCCAGGGCTGGGCGGGGCCCGTGTAGAAGAGGTCGATCCGCTGCCGATCCGCCGCATACAGGCACACCGCCTCGTGGACGCCCTTCAGGCTCAGGGCAGCCGCTTCGATCTCCCCCAGCTCCACCCGGTGGCCCATGTGCTTCACCTGCTGGTCCCGACGGCCCACGAAGATGAGGTCCCCGTTCTCATCCAGCCGGCCGTGGTCGCCGGTGCGGTAGCAAAGCCCGCCGTGCTCCGGGTCCGCCGGGTCCGGGATCAGGGCCGCGGCGGTGCGCTCCGGGTCCCTGTAATACCCCGCCATGACGCACTTTCCCCCGATGACGATCTCGCCCTCGCGGGCGATGCGCCCCTCATCGTCCAGCAGATACAGCTTTGTGCCGGGGAAGGGCTTGCCCACCGGCACGGCCTTGGCCGGGTCCTGAGGGCCGATCACGGGATGATAGACGCTCATGCCCGTGCATTCCGTGGCCCCGTAGAGCTGGAAGATCCGGGCGTCGGGGCAGGCCTTCTGCCAGGCGGAAAGCTGCTTCACGGGCAGCACCTCGCCGCCGAAGCACATGAGCTTCAAATGCTCCGGCACCACGGCATAGAAGGTGCGCAGCCGGGACACCAGGCTGAAAGCGGAGGACACCCAGCAAAGGGCGTTGATCCCATGGTTGTTGATATATTGGATCAGGGACACCGGATTCACGAACAGTTCCCGGGGCAGCAGATACGCCGTGCCCCCCTTGACGATGACCCCCAACAGCTCCTTGAGCCAGGCGTCGAAGTAAAGGGGCGACTGGACGCCGAAAACGAGGCTTTCATCGAAGCTGAGGGCTTCCGGCAGGGTGGCGGCGTAATCGAGAAGGCTCCTCTCCCGGATGGAGACCCCCTTGGGCTCCCCCGTGGAGCCGGAGGTGAACACCACATAGGCCAGGGCGTCCTCCGGGCTTTCGTCCCGCAGCCGCTCCGGGCCGGGGAAGGCCGCCGCCCGGCTGTATACCAGATGCTCCGCGCCCGGGCACAGGCCCTCCGCCGCGGTCAGATTTTTCTGGTCCGCCAGGATGAACCGGGGGCTGAGGGTGCGGACGATGCGGTCCAACCGCTCCTTCGGCATCTGCTCATCCAGGGGCACGTAGAAGCACCCGGCCTCCATGATCCCCAGGAAGGCGGCGATCTCGGAGGCGCCCCGCTCCATGAGCACGCCCACGGGTTCCGCCGCGGCGCCGCTGTTGTTCAGACAGGCGCCCACGTTGGCCGCCGCCCGGCGCAGCTCGGCAAAGGTGAGGCCGCTGTCCCCATCCGAGAAGGCCGGCTTGTCCGGGAGCCGATCCGCCGTCGCATTCAAATAGGATAAAAAGCTCTTCATATGCATTCCCGTTCCTTTTGGCAGTTTTGCCGGTTCCCCTTGCCGGATGCCTGCGCCGATCCGCGGCAAGGCACAGGCGGCGGCAGGGTGCTGCCGACGTCTATCCCCGGCCGCCTTACGGTTCCTGGGCCACCCGATACTCGATGTACGCGATGCGCCTGACGTCGTCCTCGGTGTCCTGCATCGCGACGATCAGCTCCACCCGGCCGCTGCGGTAGGCATAGACGCCGTTGTCCTCCGTCCCGCCCAGAAGGTCCAGGAGCTTCTCCTCGTCATCATAGATCCGCAGGCCCTGGGGGATGGACACGGTGTCGTCCGTCACGGTGATGAGGGTGATCCTTGCCACGCCCTCCACCTCGTTCACCGTCAGCTGCACGCCGGGGTAGGCGTAGAACACGTCCTTGCCCACATAGGCGCAGCTGTCCGCTTCAAAGCGGCGGAGGGGCTCGCCCAGGGCGGCAAGCACGGGCGCCGCCTCCATCAGAGGCTCCAGGCGCACGCCCCTAAGTTCGATATACAGGTCCAAAGGCGCCTCCGGCTCCGTCGAATCGCCATCGCCCCCTTCCGTCCCGGACGAGGGTTGGACCGGGGCGGGAGCCAAAGGCGCATCCGTCCCGGCCCGGGCGGGAGCGGCGGTGGCCGCGTTGGGGTCCAGGTAGACCACGCCCGTCTTCCGGGCCGGCTGGGCATTTTGCGGGCCGCACCCCGCCAGCGCCAGCATCAGGGCGCCGATGAGGGCCAAAAGTCGTGTGGGTGTGTTCATCCTACTTCTCCGTTCTTCTCTGTTTCTCCTGCTCGTACCGCAGCACCAAATCGCCGTATCGGGCGGCGATCACTGGGTCCTGCCGCTGATCCGTGAGCAATCCCCGCTCGCTGAGATGGGCTCCCAGCCAAAGGGTGTATTTTTCCGCCCCGAACACGTTCAGGTGGACGCCGCCGTCATAGGTGTCCTCGCCAAGATCGATGCCCATCTCCTCCATGAGGGGGATGGCGTTGATATACTCGATCCCATGGACCTCGGCGTAATCGGTCAGCCACCGGTCCCATTGGTCATACCAGGCCGGAAGCAGGCAGGGGCTCTTCACCAGGATTAGGGCGATCCCCTTCTCCTCGCACAGGGCCGCGATCCTGTCCAGGTATTCCACCGGCTTCTCCCCGAAGGCGGCATCCTTCAGCACCGGCGCCTGGGGCAGCCAGGTGTAGGGCACCGTCTCCGTGCGCATGAGGTAGCCATTGTAGGTGAGTTCCGGCCCCGCAAACAGGTATTGGGCGTCCTCCGGCGTGAGCTCGAAGAGCCGGTCGTGATACCGAAGCAGGGGCACGTAATAGCTCAGCTCCGATTCCCCCTCCAGGAGGGACGCGCGGACGGCCTCGATCTTGTTCCTGCCGAAGCGCATGCCGTCCAGGGTCATGCGGTTGTAGGCCTCATTCTGGGGCTCGCTGTACCGCAGGGAGCAGATCGACAGCACCACCGCCCGGGGGGTCTCCTTCTGGAGCGCTTCCCGCAGCAGGTAGTAGCTTTGCCACATGAGCTGCTGGGCGCTGCCCCGGATGTAGCTGGTGGCGCCGTACTCCGCGTACAGGGCGGCCGGAGAAAAGCTCTCGTAGACCTCACAGTCGCCGATGAACAGCACCTGGTGGCCCTCCCCGGCGTGGGCATACCAATTCTCCACCATGCTGCCCTCCAGCGTCAGGCCGGAGGCGTATTTGGGCCGCACCAGCCGCCCCAGGCCCCAGACCAGAAGCCCCGTCAGCACCAGCACGCTCAGAGGCGCAAACCAATTCCTTCTCTTCTTCATCGCCTGTCTCTCCGTCCGCTCCATCCCGGGGGCAAGGGCTGCCTTCCCACAGGACGGGGGTCAAACCATATCCGATCCTTCCCGGGCGGCTCTCAGTTCCTGCCGCCCGGCCCCGATCGTGCTTCCCGCGCCGTGATCCCCCGCCTATCCGTGCATGTCAAAGGGGGTGGTGGGGGTGTCGGGATAGATGCTGTGATCGTAGCGCCAGAAGAACGGGTAGAGATCGTGGGCCTCCTCGGTGGTGAGCATGAAGCATTGGTATCGGCGGCTGGGCCCCTCGTTCAGGGGGTCGAAATGATACCAGCCCGTGCCCAGATCCACCATGAGCCAATAGTGGCGGGCGTTGCTCTTGCGCGTCACGAACATGACCTTGGCCCCGATCCGCTCCAGCATCACCCGGGCCGCGGCGCAGTAGGTGAAGCAGTCCCCGTGACGGCGGGTGAGCCCCCTCCAGGCCTCGCGCTTCCAGTCGTACTTGTTGGAGGTGTAGCCGAAGGTGAAATTGTCGTAGACGTAGCGGTAGATGGCGTAGGCCTTCTCCCCCCGGGTCATGTCATCCGTCACGATCCGGGAAAGCACTTCGTCCGCCTTGGCCGTGAGCTGCTCCTCGGACACGGTGGGCTTGCGAAAATGCAGCCGCACCTTCTTCTGGGCGGTGTTCCCCGCCCGGTCCGTGGCGCTGTAGATCACGGTGTAGGAGCCGGGGGTGTAGATGTCCACGGCGGAATTGTCCACGGTGAAGGTCACGTCCTGGGGCTCGTCGGCGTTGTCCGTGACGGTGACCTGGGCAAAATAGGCCACGGGTTCGCCCACGTACAGATACTGGTTGTCCAGCCCCGCGATCTGCGGCGGCACCATGTCCGGGACCAGCGTCACCGTCCCCTTGAGGACGGTCTCGTTCCCGGCGACGTCCACCCCCCGGATCGCCACCGGCTGGGGCCCCGCCAGGGTCCAGTCGGGCTCCTGCAGGTAGGAGAGGGTCAACGACGTTTCGTCCTCCGCCGTTTCCAGCATGGCCTCGGGGGTCCGGGGATGGTCCACATAGACGCTGAGCCCTTTGGGGAACGACAGGCGCGGCGGCGTGGTGTCCACCACGAAGAACCGCTGGATGGCGGGCACGTCGTCCACGGTGGCGTTCACGTCATAGCATCCCAGGTTCCTGGGCACAAACCAGGACAACTTCACCTCCCCCGAAAAGTTCCCGTCCAGCTCCCGCTGCCGGGCGGCGACCTGCTGCCCCGTCACGCCCCGGCGGCTGGCCTCCCAGACCAGGGGCGGCAGATCGGAGATCAGAACGGTGACGTCGCCTCGGGCGATGTTGCCCCCCGCGTCCGTCACGGTGACGGCGAAGGTCTGATACCCCTGCCGGGTCCAATCGGGCTCGGGATCAAAGCCGTAGGCCAGGGCCGAAGCGTCCCGGGCGCTGACCACCAGGCTTTCCGGCGTCAGGGCCTGGCCCGTTCGGACGCAGGGGATGGCGTCCGTGAAAACGCAGGCCGGCGGCACGGTGTCGCGGATCAGGAGGGCCGTCTCATACACCTGCCCCTCGGCTTCCACTTCGATCATATGGACCCCGGGCACGGATGTGTCCACGGCGGCCACGTCCGTCACGAATCGGCCGGTCATGGTGTCGTTGGGCAGGAAGGCGCCGATGGGCGGCACGGCCTCCCCGCACTCCAGGGACAGCCGGGACACGGGCCCCAAGACGGTGCAGTCGGCCGCCACGAAGCCCACGTTCCCCGACAGGTCCTCCAGCCGGACGACCACGGGCCACTCCCCCGCCTCATGGAACCGGGGCGCCTGCTCAAAGGACACGCCCACCAGCTGGGCGTCGGCCAGGTCCGCGATGAAGGCGTCGGGCCCCGCCTCCTCGTCCAGCCCCAATATCAACGACCGGCCCCGGGCCGTGGGGGCCACGGTGTCCCGGACCTGCACCAGGGCGATCCGGGGACCGTCGCTGCCGGCCACCAGGACCACCGCGTTCCCGGGATGGGTCCAGTCGATCTTTCCGGTGTCAAAGGCGTAGGCGCCCTCCCCGCCGTCCCGCAGCAGGACCGACGCCGGCGGGCAGCTGCCCGTGAGCTCCCATACCGTCACGGGCCGCACCTGGCGATAGAGCAGGAAAAAGGCCCCCGCAGGCGCCCCGATCAGCAGCAGCAGGCCGATCAAGGGCAACCACAGCCAACGGGCAGTATGCACTTGTCGTTCCTGTTTCTCCGCCACGGACGCGCCTCCATAGATTTACTTCATTATCATAGAAGAAAACCTCTCCGATGTCAATAAAAGGCGAACGGTTGAATTGTAAAACCGACCCGCGGTCGGGTTGAAAAGAGAGGAAAAAAGGCGTATACTGTAACAAATCCAACGCCATAAGGAGAGAAAAGCTATGCCCTGCACCACCATTCTGGTCGGCAAACACGCCAGCAACGACCGTTCCACCATGATCGCCCGCACCGACGACGGCCATTTCGACGTGAAGAAGCTCATCGTCATGGAGCCGAAGATGCAAAAGCGGACCTACAAAAGCGTCCTGTCCCATGTTCAGATCCCCCTGCCCGAGAATCCCCTCCGATACACCGCCTGCCCCAGCGTGGACCTTTCCAAGGGCGTCTGGGCCGCCACGGGCATCAACGCCGCCAACGTGGGCGTCACCGCCACGGAGACCATCACCTCCAACCCACGGGTCCTGGCGGCTGACCCCCTGGTGGTGTTTAAGAAAGGGAAGAAGCGGGGCGAGAAGGACGTGATCGGCGGCATCGGCGAGGAGGACATCGTGGTGCTGGTTCTGCCGTACATCCGCACCGCCCGGGAGGGTGTGCTGCGGCTGGCGTCCCTGCTGGAAGCCTACGGCACCTATGAATCCAACGGTATCGCCTTCAACGACGAGAACGAGATCTGGTGGATGGAGACCATCGGCGGCCACCACTGGATGGCCCGGCGGGTGCCCGACGATCAGGTGGTCATCGCACCCAACCAGTTCGGCCTGGACGGGTTCGACCTCAGCGACGCCTTCGGAGAGCAAAGAGACCATCTGTGCTCGGCGGACCTTCGGGAATTTATAGCGGAGAACCATCTTGATCTCAACCAGGACGGCCGCTTCAATCCCCGAAACGTGTTCGGCTCCCGTCGGGACAGCGACCATGTATACAACACCCCTCGGGCCTGGTTCATGGGCAGGTATCTGTGCCCCCTGTCCCACCGCTGGGAGGGGCCCGACGCCGAGTTCGGCCCGGAGAGCGACTGCATCCCCTGGGCCCTGACGCCCGATCGGAAGGTCAGCGTGGAGGACGTGAAGTACCTGCTGTCCACCCACTTCCAGGGCACGGACTTCGATCCCTACACCAATCGCGACACGGGCAAGCGCGGCATGTACCGGTCCATCGGCATCAACCGGACCGGCGTGGCCGCCCTTTGCCAGATCCGCAGCGACGTTCCCGAGCCCATCCGGGGCATCGAGTGGATCTGCTTCGGTCCCACCACCTTCGACGCCCTGCTGCCCGTCTATGCCAACGCGCCGAAGATGCCCGCCTATCTCTCCGCCGTGACCATGGACGTGTCCACGGAGAACTTCTACTGGTCCAGCCGCCTCCTGGCCGCCCTGTGCGATCCCCACTTTGCCCAGACCGTTCAGCCCATGGAGCGATATCAGGACGCCGTCTTCACCAAGGGCCGGCAGCTGATCCGCGAATACGACCGGAAAATGACCGACGCCGGCGACTTCTCCCTGACCGTGGAGGCCAACGATGCCTTGGCGAAGATGGCCCGGGAACAGACGCAGAAGATCCTCAGCGAGGCGCTCCAGGTGGCCAGCGAGCGCATGAAGGACGGCTACGACCGGGCGGACAACTGAATCGTCCGTCTTGGAGCCGCCGCCCTCCTTCGCCCTGTCCCGACGGCGGGAACGACGTAGGATGCCAATGAAAAAAACGAAAGGACCTCAAAACCAATGGCCGTGACGACGGAACGCTTCGGTACGCTGCAGGATGGGCGGGAAGCCCGCCTCTTCACCATCTCCACCCCGGCGGGGAGCTCCGTGACGCTGACGGATTTCGGCGCGGCGGTGGTGCGCCTGTGGGCGCCCGACAGCCGGGGGCGGCTGGCGGACGTGGCGTTGGGCTTCGACGATGTGGCGCTCTACGAGCGGGACTTGGGGAACTTCGGCGCGGTCTGCGGCCGGTTCGCCAACCGGCTCAGCCGGGCGTCATTGCCTCTGGACCGGCGGGTGTATCCTCTGACCCGGAACGACGGGCCCAACACCCTCCACGGCGGGGCCGTGGGGTTCCACCACAAGCTCTGGGACGCTCAGGTGCTGGGGGAGGACGCCGTGCGGTTCACCCTGTTCAGTCCCGACGGGGAGGAAGGGTTCCCGGGAGATCTGACCGTGGCCGTCACCTACCGGTTCTCTCCGGCGAACGTGCTGTCGCTGGACTACGAGGCCGCGGCCGGGGCGAAGAACACCGTGGCGAATCTCACGAACCACACCTATTGGAACCTGGACGGGGACACCTTCGGCAGCATCCTGGATCACAGCATCCGCCTCCACGCCTCCCGGTTCACGCCCACCAACGAATACCACGTGCCCGACGGCCGGCTCCTGCCCGTGAAGGGGGTCTTCGACCTCAGGGCCTATCGGACGCTGCGGGAGGGCGTGACGAGCAAGGACGAGCAGATCCTCCAAAGCAACGGCTACGACCACAATTTCCTGATCGACGCCTATGACGGCCGGGGCCTGGTGAAGGCCGCGGACCTGAAGGGGGCCGTTTCCGGGCGGCGGATGGAGGTTTGGACCACCCTGCCCGGCATCCAGCTCTACACCGGCAACCACTTTGACCGCCTGGCCGGCAAGAACGGCATGCGCTACAACAAAGCCGCGGGTTTAGCCTTGGAGACCCAGTTCTACCCCGACGCGCCCCATCATCCCGCCTGGCCCCAGCCCACCGTGAAGGCCGGGGAAACGCAGCGATCCAGAACGGAGTATCGGTTTTTTGCGGAGTGAGGGCGTTTTATTTGCCGCTTTTTCTCTTTATACAAAGGAGAAAAAGCGGCGCAAAAAGAGAAACTCATTTGGGATAATAGGGATGGTGGACAATAGCCATATCTCCCGATAAAAGATCTTTTGGGCACCTTTTCTTTCAGGGAAAGGTGCTGATTTTATTCTTTTCCTCATACAAATTCCGCATATATTTTACAACGCCTGTACAACTTTCCTGCTATACTTAATATCATGAAGAGGAATGGAGAGGGAACTAATGGCAAAGATACTGATCGTAGAGGACGAAAAGGCCATCAACGATTTGCTGAAACTGAATCTGGAGATGGTGGGCCACCAGTGCGTGTCCGCCTTCACGGGCAAGGAGGCCATCCGCACCGCCGGGGAGCAGGGATTCGATCTGATGCTCCTCGATGTGATGCTGCCGGACATGGAGGGCTTCGCGGTCATGGAGAAGGTGCGGGACGTGCCCACCATCTTCCTCACCGCCCGAGGCGCCACCACGGACAAGATCCGGGGCTTCGGTTTGGGCGCCGACGACTACATCGTGAAGCCCTTCGAGGTGGCGGAGCTCCTTGTGCGGGTCCAGGCGGTCCTCCGGCGGACCCACCGGGAGGAGACGGAATACACCATCGGCGACCTCACCATCCGCTGGGAGGCCCACGAGGTGTTCCTCCGCGGAAAACGGGTGGAGCTGACGCCCCAGGAGTTCACGCTCCTGCACATCCTCATCGAGAATCGGAACGTGTGCCTGAGCCGCCAGAAGCTCCTTTCCGAGGCCTGGGGCATCGACTTTCTGGGGGAGAGCCGGACCGTGGACGTGCACATCCAGAAGCTTCGGCGAAAACTGGACCTGGACGACCATATCAAGACCATCTACAAGAACGGGTATCGGTTTGAGGAATAGGGGCCTGTTTTCACGGGACGGACAAGCCCGTCCCCTACGGCACCATGCCGAACCTTTCGTGCCCTGCCGCAGCGCCCCACCGAAACAGCCTGTCCTCCTGAGCGAAGGGAGCGATGCTTTGCATCGCTGCGAAGCCGAAGGACCTCTGAACGCAAAAAGGCATCGAATCCATGAAACTCTGGCAAAAAACCTATCTGTTGTCCACCCTGCTCTGCGCCCTGATCCTCTATGGGTGCATGTTCGGCGTCACCGCTCCCGCCCTGTCCTCCGCCATCCGGGGCGCGCAGGAATCGTCGCTCCGGGAGGAGCGGGCCATTGCCGGCGCTTTGGAAAAAACCATGCTGGACGCGCCCGAGGGGCGGCAGATCCCGGTGATGCAGGCGTTTTTGGAATACTACGCCGGCACCGGCCTGTACTTTGAGGCCCGCCGGGACGAGGCGCTCTACAGCTCCCTGCCCTGCGCCGTGGACAAGGCGCCCGGGACCATGGGCTTTGTCCGGGAGCAGGGGCGGCTGTACCTCTTCGTCAGCGACCGGCTTCCTGCGGGGGTCGACTTCCTGTACCTGAAGGACGCGGCGGCCACGGACGGCCTGCTCCGCCGCCAAATCACTGCGGCGGCCCTCACGGGCACCTTGGTGGCCCTGTTCATGGGGTTGGCCCTCTACGTCCTCCTCTATCGGGTCAACCTGCCCGTGAGCCGCCTGGCCCACGAGATGCGGACCCCGCTCACCGCCATGAAGGGCTACGCCGAGACGCTGCGGGACGCCAAACTCACGGAGGAACAGCGGTACATGGCCGCCAGCTACATCGCCGAGGAGAGCACCCGGCTCTCGGACATCTCCGCCCGGCTGTTGACCCTCCACAACGCCCGGGAGGAAGCCACCCCCTTCGGCCCCGTGGACGTGGCGGAGCTCTTCGACCACATCCGACAAACCTACCCCACCGTCGCCTGCGAGGTCCGCTGGCCCACCATCTTCGGGGACAGGGCCATGCTCTCGTCCCTCCTCAACAACCTGGTGGACAACGCCGTGAAGGCATCTCCGGCGGGGGCGAAGGTGGAGCTGCGGGCCGCGCCCAACGTGCTCACCGTCACCGACCACGGCAGCGGCATGAGCGACGAAGCCCTGCGCTATGTGAACCGCCCCTCCCGTTTCAAGAAGCTCCACGCCGGCGGCGGCCTGGGCGTGCCCCTCTGCCACCAGATCGCCCGGGCCCACGGGGCCAGGCTGACCTACGCTCGAGGCGCAGACGGGGGCACCGTGGCCACCGTGACCTTTTACAACTCCCTTACAAGTTGATGAAGACTTCCTTACAAGTCCGGCTCTATACTGACGGTGTCAACTTGAGAAAGGAGCGAAACCCACATGAGACTCTTTTGGATGAAAAATAAAGTATTGATCGCCACCCTGGCCGCCGTGCTGGTGCTGGGGGCCGCCTTCTGGGGCGGGCTCAGGCTCTTTGAAGGGGATCGGATGCAGGACGCCTTCATCCGCACCTCCGCCGCCGAGGCGGAGGCCACGGCCAACACCACGGCAGGCCCCGGCGCCGCCGGGCAGACGGAGGCTTCCCCCGCGCCCACGGTCATGCCCGCGGAGCTGGTGTCCGATGACATCCTGAACACGGAGTGGAAGTATAAAGGCATCTTCCCCCGCATCACCCACATCTACTCCTACCAGGCCAAGACCTGGAAGGAGGGGGATGCGGTGGACGACGCCCTGGCCGACGCCGCCCGGAAGAAGGCCAAGGACGTCTACTACCTGCTGTTCAACGTGGGCGGGGAGAACCACGACTTCACCACCGCCGCCGTCACCCGGTACGTGGACGAGGCGGGCTGCCGGGAGAACGTTCTCCGGCTCACCGGCAAGGGCAACAGCTTCGCCTGCGTGCTTACGGAGAAGGATCTGAACCTGCTCATCGCGGACAACGCCAGGTTCCCGGCCACCGCGGCCATCCGCGAGAAGGAGGACGCCAAGGAGGTCGCCGAGTACTTGGGCGCCACCCTGGGCCAGGGGGTGGAGAACATGGGCGGCAGCCAGGATAGGACCGGCAGGTGGATGGAACGGTTCTTCGGCTTCGAGCTCAGCGACGGCCGCTGGATCACCCTCTCATACACCATGAACACCCTCTGCGGCATCCAGGTCCACCAGGACAGATACAGCATGCAGGAGGGGGTCTGCTTCCAGGCGGACATCCGCCACAGCCCCGAGGTGGTCCATCTGGTGGCGGAACAGAACTTCGTCCAGGGCAGCCCCAACGAGCCCGCCGAGGGCGACATGACCGTGGATAAGGTCGCGCTGCTGTACCGCGCCTTCCTGTCCGCCGCCAACGGTCGGGCCGCCGAGCGCCGGGACGCCGAGGGCAAGACCTTGGCGGAGCTGGACTACAGCTTGAAGGATTGGGAGATCACCTACTTCCTGGACAAGTCCGGCTACCGGGAGAACTTCTACCGCATCCACAAGGACGGCCTCGTGGACATGGACATCGCCGCCAAGTCCGGCTATATCGTCCATGCCACCTGCAACGGGCTCTACAACCCCGACGACGATCTCAAGCTCATCAACATCCCCTACGATGATATGGGCGGCGTGGAGTACCTCCACTATGTGAAGTACGTGGCGGAGCAGACCTTCGGCAAGGAGAACGTGAAGGAAGTGGACGTGAACGCGGTCTACGACGGCAACTATTGCACCATCGACGCCTACATGATGGACGGCCGCTGGTATGAGTTCTGCTTCGCGGGCGGCCGGCTCATGGAGATCCAGCACTACGCCACGGAGCGCAGCGACATCATGGGCTGGGGCGCCGACAGCCTCTACGTCAACACCATCACCGGCGAGGAGTTCTATCAGGAGTGGTAAACTACACTTGCCACAAGCCCCGCGGAAAGGAACCGCGGGGCTTTTTCTGTTTCCGATCCTGTAGGGGAGGGGCTTGCCCCTCCCGCTTTACACGCTCAATAACCGCCCCAGATACAGCGCCCCGGTCTTGAGGCTCTGCAAGGCGCTCTCCCCCAGGGCCGGGCCGCCCTCGGCGCTCAGCAGGAACACGCCGCCCACGGCGTCGCCTTCCAGGAGGATGGGCCCCCCCAACTGGGCGGTGAAGGGCGCCTCCTGGCCCTGGGCCAGGAGGGCGTTGCGCTCCTCGATCACCTGCCGCCCCAGCAGCCGCCGCCGCAGGTTGTCCAGCAGGGGCTTGTCAAGGAGCCACCGCCGCTGTCGCCCCGCCGCCGCTACGCAGGCCTCCTTGTCCGTCACCGCCGCCGTGAGCCCGAAGGCCCCGTTCAGGGCCTGGGCGTACTGCTCCGCCACGTCCCGAAGACCGCCCACGGAG
>JAEEGL016465728.1_pt1 | contig 15032 bp, 17 predicted proteins | sample 9134231 | NCBI WGS metagenome assembly JAEEGL01 (sample SAMN16246548, study PRJNA631951) | gut metagenome | biome: gut microbiome; feature: rumen; material: fiber-attached | host: Bos | place: Iran: Karaj | collected 2018-10 | reverse complement strand
TTGGTACCCCATTCCATCATAGCATTACCGGGATATGTAACACCATAATCTGTAGTAGGATCACCTATATCAGATAATTCTCCATTTTCTTTTTTATCATAATCATTAGGATCTAAATAATAATCTACAGTACCATCATATATTACCATACATGGTCTAGGCATAAAGAAAGCATCTATCCAAGAACCATATGAGAATTTATTATTTAAATAATTCATTTTAGCAGGTGTCATACCAACTGCATCTTTTAAATATGTTACTGCTTCAGAAGGGTCTGATTCATTACTGTTAATATGAAATCCGTATATTAAACCATAATTTCCAGACCCACCTGATGGATTTATCTTTTCTCCTATAATACTGGCCCCTTCTTTTATTGCTGATTTAATAGCTTGGCCAGTTTCATCTAATATAATAGGTTTTGTTACATTACTCATACTATATTTAAAGGAACCTCCTTTTTATTAATTTTTTTTTTTGAAATAATAATAAGATTTATTCTACTATTTTTATTAAATTTCTCTATTATTATTTAAAGAGTCATATATTAACTCTTTAAAAATAAACTCTAAATAAATTTTTCTAATATTATATAAATAAATGAATATAATTACAAACTGTTTATTGTTTTAGGGGGAACGAACTTCCCCCTCTTCGCACCTGCGGGTGCGAATTCACCCTCTTTAGGAGACTGGTTTTAATGAAAGGGCGGCGCCAGAGTTCCAGTAGGCATGACCGGCATCAACGCCGAGATGAACAACCCAACACCCGCAAAAAGCACCAGTGCCAGAGCGACCACCACGAATAGCATACCTAGTACCAGTATCTCTATAAAAGTAGTCACAATAATATTGAGATGAACTACCACCAGTAGCAGATTGTAAAAGATTATTATTACTGAATTTACATGATTTTATATAACCATTAACAGGAGTTTCTATAAGAGTATCTATATAATTTGTTCCATCTGTATTATAGCCTATGGCAGTTGTTCCATCTTCTTGTCCAAATGTATTTTTAATAAAATGATTATAAGTAGATGTATTAGAAGAAGATTTACTAATATGACCAGCATATCTTCTATACTGATTACCCCACCAGTTCTCCATACCAAATACTTTAACAGCTTGTTGAACACTAGTAGAACCCCAGAATAAACCAGAAGTTGCTAAAACATTTTTATTATTAGAATCTAAATAACGAGGAGTACCATCTGAATTATATTCATAAGCACCGGTATAGAGGACACCATTATTCGAGTATCCTGTTTTACCATTACCATTCATATTACCATTACCAAATACAAACTGAGAATCTAGAGATTTACCCATTAATACCAGTAGATTATTTATTAGCTGTATATCACTATATACTTCAGTAAACCATCCTATAGAAGCTCTATTATTGGATAAACCGCTACTTGGATAGGAAGACCAGTTTATTGCTGGGTTATTATTACATGCAAGAGTCCATTCTTTTGTAGCATCCGTATTTGAAAATCCACTAGGTGCAGTATCTATAGTACCATCATCCCAAGGAATTGTATAACTAGTATTATTGCCAGGACTATTCATAACAGGTCTTCTAGGTATAGATCTTAATCTATAATAAGTAGTACCATTATTTTTATAAGCTGTAACTGATCCATTATAAATTGGGGTATAGAAGTGTTTAACCATATTACCTTGGTTATTAATGAAAGGCCAAGCAGTATAGTCTTCATCAACCTGCCTGTTTGAAATATATACTGACCCTGACGTGGGATCATCTTCGTCAGGAACTACCTTGGTCCATATTTGTTGATCATTGGTACCCCACTCCATCATAGCATTACCAGGATATGTAACACCATAATCTGTAGTAGGATCACCTATATCAGATAATTCACCATTTTCTTTTTTATCATAATCATTAGGATCTAAATAATAATCTACAGTACCATCATATCTTACCATACATGGTCTAGGCATAAAGAAAGCATCTATCCAAGAGCCGTAAGCAAACTGGTTGTTTAGATAGTCCATTCTTGCTGGAACCATGCCTGCAGCGTCTTCAAGATAAGTTACTGCTTTATTTGGACTAGATTCTGAACTATCTATATGGAAACCATATATAACAAAATCATCTATAATACTACCATCTAATGCTGCTGCAATATTACTTGCAGCTTCTTTTATTCCTGCTCTAATAGCTTGAGCAGTTTCATCTAATAAAATAGCTTTTCTTACATTACTCATATATTAATTTATTAACCTCCTTGAAAAAGAGTATTTTTTAATGATATTATTTAATTAGTTAAACTCATAAAACTCAATATATCTAAAATAATTAGGTAGTCCTCTTATAATAAGAGGACTACCTTTTAATATTAGCAGATTCTATATATTAATTTTTTTATATTAGCCTATTTTAAACATATTTTAAACATTAAGTAGCAAATATAGCTTCTGGATATATAGTTTGATATACTTCATCTATATCTCCTGGAAAGAAGCTATTATATAACATTTGATTTAATTTTTGTATCTTACTCTTGTGTCGATCATATTTGCTAACGTATCTCTTACATCTTCTGAAGTTAATGTAAGGTTTTATGTACTTTAAGTACATATTATATACGTTAGTGGCTTTAACCCACCCAAGATAAGATAGTATTTGCCTACAGTCATAGATAGTAGGTTTTCTCTTTTTATAAATACGCTTAGCCTTACGCGTACTCTTCAACATAATAGACTTTCTTAAAATTACATGATCTCTGAAGAATCTAAATCCCATGAAATCGAGATCCCTTCCTAAATGTCTACTCTTAGTTGGATCTTTCTTTTTGTTATTATTCATCATATCAAAGCATTCTTTAGCATCAATTATATTTTCAGACTTAAGTTTAAGTCTCTTATCAATATAATCAAATCTAAATACTTGCCAATTTTCTTTAAGTTCAAGATCAAGCTTTATATTAAGATATTTAGATATAGCTTCTCTAATTCTATGAAGAGTTCTCTTATTAGATCCAAAGATTACCATATCATCCATATATCTTATATAATACTTAACTTTTAAGACTTCTTTAATAAAATGATCTAAACCAGTCAAATACATATTTGCTATCCATTGACTGGTATAAAATCCCAAAGGAATACCTTTATTCCCAGGAATCACATCTATTATTTTAAATATTATACTTAAGAACTTTTCATCGTGAATAAGATCCCTAAACATCTGTTTAAGTATATCATGATTTACATTATTAAAGTATTTTTTGATATCCATCTTAAGACAGTATTTTACATTTGAAGGATCTCTCTTAATCCACTTCTTTATAGTTTTCTTAGCTTTATGAGAACCTCTACCAGGTATACTACCATAGCTATGCTCATAAAACTTTGGAAGCAGAATAGGCTTCAGAATATTCACGACCATATGATGAACAACCTGTTCATGATCATTAGGAACAATAATCTCTCGTACTTTTCTATTAATACCATCATAAATTTTTACAGGTTTATGATAATAATTATGAAAATTATCATATTTTGCATATTCTAAGATTTTTGGAATCTCTTTAATCTTATTTCTACGAAGTTTTCTTGCTCTATTCTTCTTTCTTTTTGTAGATTTATTCTTAGTTGCATTCCAAAGAGCTAATTTACAATTCTCTTTTGTAATATATTGCTCATATAAATGATTATAAGATTTCATAAACCTATTCTAACCTCCTTTCATTTATATTTAGAATAAATCTATATAGAAACATCATAATTGCTTGATTCACTAGAGAATATTTTTCATATCCTCTCGTCCACTTTCGATAAACTACTTGCAGACGGCTCCTATGAGTTAATTTTTAGCAAGGGCTATGGATTAATCAAGGAATTAACGTGTTGAATTTGATATATAAAATACATCAAATCAGATATGAAATAAGGGCGGCGCCATTGTTCCAGTTGGTATTACCGGCATCATTTCTGAGATTAACAATCCAACACCCGCAATTAGCACCATTGTTAGAGTTACCACCACGAATAGCAATAACCTCCTTGAAAAACCCACAAGTCATATTACTCACCATACTACAATGATAAGTAAGTCTCAATATTGATCGCCAACATTCTAATCAAATAATTGAGATATCTTTCGATTAGACTTGAAAGGCTATCTATATAAATAGAATAGCAATACAGGAGACAATTTTTCAAACAACTACAATATTTAAAATTTATAAGATCATGTTGCTGGGATACGCTAGCGGTCATGATAAATAGATTACTAATAAAAGATTTAAATCTTATAATAATTTTCATATTCATCACAACCTTTCTTAAATTAGTAGATACAAATAAGTCTAATAAAGATAGTAGTTTTCATAATTATTACCTCTTTCTTAGACTAATATAAAAGAATATATAAATCTACTAATAATATTTTGTTAAAATGATAGATATGAACCAGTATTACAACCGTTAAGAAAAGCTGTAAAATTTATATAAAACCTTTTATTTATCCATTATAATTAAACTTTTTACATTATAATAATTATAATAAAAGGAGATATAGTATCTTGAATATTTTAAATTATACTATTCCAATAGAATTAATTATTTTTGGATTTGATGGTGTTATTGTAGATACAACAAAACTCTTTAAAAATTTTCTATTAAATATATTTCAATCACAAAACAAATCAAAAATACCAGCAAACTGTTTTTCTGATTGTAACAGACAACAACTTTGTTATATTCTGAGAAATAAATATAAACTTCCATATACAGAAGAAGAATTTCAGGAAATAATGAATACTTATTATAATAATACATATAATAATTCAATCAAGATTGATGATTGCTTTATGAAATACAGTCAATATTTAAGAGATATATTTATTAAGCAGGCTATATGTACAACTAATAGCCTTGATAATTTAAAAAAAGTTTTTAATAATGAAGAAAATTTTAAATATGTAGGATGGTATAATGATTATTATGAGATAATAGCCGATGAAGCAAATAAAGATAATTATAAAGAAAAATTAAAATATATAGCAGATAATCTTAATATACCATATAATAATTGCTTAGTTATAGATGATCATAAACTAGCTTTAACATCTGCTGTAGAACTTAATATGAAAGCTTGTGCTATAAGATCATCTACTAGTGATTATACAAAAAAAGATATAGAAACATTAGGTATAATGTCTATTAAGTCCTTTTCAGAACTTCTTGTAATGAATTAATAAAAAATAAAAGGTAGTCTTTTATATTAGACTACCTTTATTTTTAAATATAATCTTAAAAATGCTTAAATAATATATCATCAACTTATGAATAATAAAAAGAGAAAGGAATTTATTATAAATCTATGAGTATTATAATAGATAAAGATTATATATCTAATGCTATTAAATTTTTAGATTTTGATATTAATAATATAGATGGAAAAACCCATTATATAAATAAAAATGGTATATATGTGCCAAGGGTTACAGATATAATAAGTTATTGCTCAGATCAGGAGGGAATTATTTATTGGGCAAATAGTTTAGGATTTAGAAGACTTAAATATAAAGAAGAATTAGAAAAAGCAGCTTCTATAGGGACAAATACACATGAAGCTATAGAAATGTTTTTAAAAAGCAATATACAAATACAAAATAATATACCACTTCAAGGATTTATTAATTGGTTTAATTATATTAAATCAAATAATAAAATAGAAGTTTTAAAAATAGAAGAACCTCTTATAGGATCTTCATTTGGTGGAACTTGTGATTTATTAATATCTATAAATAATAGAATTTTTATAGTTGATTATAAAACAAGTAATAAAGTTAGAATAAATCATTTTATACAATTATCTGCTTACAGAGCATTATTATTTGAACTATATGGAATAGTTGCTGATGGTGTACTAATACTCCATTTAGATAAAAATGATCCAATATATGAAGAATATGTATTAGATTTTACAATTGATGATCATTATATTTTTATAGAAAATTGTTATAGAACTTTCTTATCTATGGTATACTGTTATTATAACACCATACATACTGAATCTTTATTTAACAATATATTTTATAAGGAGAAGATATGATGATGTCTATAGATTTATTTAGAGAAATATTAGAGTTAAAATCAAAGATGGTTTCATCTTTAAGTAATTCTACATTTAATTTATTATATAATTTTTATAAATTACATAGATTTATAAATAAAAATGTCATAAGACATAAAGAATCAATATCTTATCAATATATCTATAATTTTGCTGTATTCATAAATAATATATCAGAGGGAAATAGAATATTAAAAAAGATGAATAAAATAGGAATTAGTTTTACCAGTGAATGGCATAATAATTATTTAAACTTTTTTAAAATAATATATGTATTTGATTATAAAGATACTGTAGATATGTCTTATGAATATTCAATATACCCATCTATATCTCCAGGAGAAATTAAATTTGAATATACAGAAATGTATGATAATAAAGATATACATGAGGATAAAATATTCATAAACTCATTAAAACTAGATCCTCATAAAGATAATCTATATACAAAATCAGCAAAACACTTTCAAGCTTCAAATGATATAATTAATGAAGTAATAAAAATTTTCTTTGAATATTATATAAATGAATGTAAAAAGCAAGCAATTAGACACAGACCAATATTAAAATTTATATGGAGAAATGTATATGAATAAATTTATCAAATGGATTTGGGACTCAAAAAACATAGATGAAAAAAATATTAAATTATCTAAAAAGCATTATTATAGTTTTAAAAATTATATAAAAGATCTTGAACAAAAATCACCGGCATTTCAAGATTTATGGGACATTTGTGATTTTTTAAATATAATAGAATATACATATTTTTATGATAATACAGAGAAATCAGGATTTTGGTCTTGTGGGGAATTTGGTAATGGAAAAACCAGATTCAATATTATAGATAATAATTATAAAGTTGAAATAATATGTTTATTAGATGAGAAAGATCAGCATATTACAATTACTGTAAAGAAAATAGATTCAAATATAAAAATATCTGAATTAGAATTTAAAAAGGGTAATTGGGTATCTTATAGAACTGAATATGATGAAATATTACTCGATCATATAATATCAATTATATGGAAAAGATTTTTACCATTAGTAACTTCATACTATGAAGAAAATAATTATTATTATAATGCTAATTTAAAATATGGTTATTAATTTTGAGGTATGATATATGGATAATGAATATATTGACCCATTAAAACCAATAGATGATAATTCACCTTTTATATATTCAAGAGGAATATTAACATCTATACACATATCTGATATTCATTTTGGTTTACCGGCATGTACTGCTTTAGAAGAATATAATATTTTAATAAATCAATTTATAAATAAAATAGTCAATATTAATTTCGATATACTATCTATAGATGGGGATTTTTTTCATAAGAAATTCCCATCTTCTTCTGACACAATTCAATATGGGTTAATGTTTTTAGAACAATGTGTAAACTTATGTAAATTAAAGAATGCTACTCTTATTATTATAGCTGGCACTCCAAGTCATGATGCTGGTCAGCTATCTCTATTTTATCATTATTTATTAGACAAATCTGTTGATATTCGTATTATAGAATCAGCTCAGTTTATTCATGTTAAAGGGGCAAAAATATTATGTATGCCAGAGGAACATGGTAAACCTTTTAGTTATTATTATCATTTATTATATAATAACGGGGAATATGATGAAGCATATATACATGGAACCATTAAAGGATCTATATATGGATCAGACATTCCTACATTAAATTCACCAAAAACACCTATTTTCTGCATAGATCATTTTACAAACTGCAATGGACCAATAATAGCTGGTCATGTTCATAAGGCTATGTGCTTAGAAAAATATATGTATTATACTTCTAATCCAATTAGATTTCAACATGGAGAAGAAGAAGAAAAAGGATTTATGATATTGTTTCATAATCTAGACACTCATATGCATTATGTACATTTTGAACCAATAAAATCATTTTTATATTCTACAATAGAAATTAATTATCTTAAATACAAAGATCCTAATGAAATTATTACTTATCTAAATAATCTTAAAGAAAATGGAATAGATTATATTAGAATAATATTTTCAAATATACCACCAGAAACAGAATTGATTATAAGAGATTATTATAAAAATAATAAATATTTTTCTTTTAAAGATAACGCCTTTGAAAAGAGAAATCAAGAAATAATTAATATGAGTGAAGATATAAATGATAAATACTCTAATATGGGATTTCTATTAGATCCATCAATAGATGAGTATTCAAAATTTGTTATGTTTATAAATTATAATAAAGGAGAAGATTTCATAACAGTTGACAAACTGAAAAAGGTACTATCCGGTAAAATATAATTTTATAATATAAGGGGAATTGAATTTATGGTAAAGTATTTTGAAGCAAAAGAAGAACCTAAGAGACCAGATAGTATGTATTATACATTATTATTTAAGAAAGATAATAATCTTATAGCTGTAGGAATGCTGAATAAATTAATAAAATATATTCCAAAGAAATTATACGAAGAAAAATATAAAAGTGGGTTTTTATCCATTATGAGATTTTATATTGATCATTGTATAGAAATGGGTAAAGAGTCTTTTGAATATGATGAAATTGTGGAATCTTATACAGAGATAAAGGAGTTTAGAAAAAACCCATATAAAGTAGACACATATTTTGTAGATATAGATACAGTAGAAAGCAGTTCTGAAGAAGAATATGAAAATTTTGTTAGAAATGTAGTACATAAATACGTTAATAATAACGGATATGGTGTAATAGATTTTGAAGTTGGTGGTTTAAGATCCCATAGGCCTTATGGTACATCAATTTCAAATGGAAGCGGTAGATATGAAATAAAGAAAAAAGATGAGCAAGAATGGATAGCGTCTTTATTTAAAGATAAAGATGATGATTAAGTAAATACTTAAGATCAAACATTTAATTACACGAAAATAGATATGTATATTGTTTGGTGGTGAAAAATAGATGGATTATGAGAGGCAAATAAAATATTCTCAACCATTAATAAATGATAAAGATAAATTAGAAGAAATATCACTTGATATTCAATTATTGAATATGATGTGCAGATATATAACCTCTAAAAACTTAACTGTTAGAAGAGGTCAATTAATTAATATGAGAAATTTTATATATGAAATAGATCCCTATGTCTATAACAATGATAAAGATAAGCAATCTAGAGTAGACTTCATTAAAAAGGGACTAGAAGCTAGATTAGTCTATAACTTAACAGACCCATATACTATTATTAAGCATATCAATGGTGGTATATTTGATGATAGTGTTATAGATTTAAATAATTATCAAGAGCTAACAGATTCTGAAATATTATGGTTAAATAACATGATATCAGAAGCTCTTAAATTTAAAACCCTTACTCATTTAGCAAAAGCTATGTATAATACATGTGGAAAATTCTTAAATTCTGATTATGGATCAAAATCAAGAATATTAGAAGAATTTGAAGATATAAATAAAAGGGTTCAAAATGAATTCAGGAAATCAAGATCTGAAGATATAGAAGAGTCAGAATTTTCTTTAAGATCTGGATCTTTTGAAAATTCTATTTATGATATACATAGATCTCTTACAAGTCCAAGAAATTTAATTATGACCGGAATGCAGGGTCTTAATGAATTACTTGGAGGAGGATTGGAAGCTGGTAGAGTATATGTGTTCTTTGGATTACCAGGTGAAGGAAAATCTACTATATTACTTAATCTAGCATATCAGATAAAAAAATATAATAAAAGATATAGAACAAAAGATCCTACAAAAAGACCATGTATAGTTCTATTAACCATGGAAAATAAAATAAAAGAAACTGTAAATAGATTATTTAATATTATATCTGCAGGAGATAGTTTTAAAAGACATTCTCCTGATGAAATAATAGATATTTTTAAAGGGCAAGGAGAATTATATTTATCAGATGATTCTCCAATAGATATTTATATTAAATATAAACCATCTTTTTCTGTAGATACAAGTTATTTATATACATTAACCGAAGATCTTGAAGACCAAGGATATGAAGTTATATGTATGATTCAAGATTACATTGGTAGAATACGATCTATTGAGCATTCTCAAGATACAAGAATAGAGTATGGTAATGTAACAGATGAATTTAAAGTATTTGCAAGTATAAAAGATATTCCAGTGGTTTCAGCTTCACAGTTGAATAGAGATGCAAGTAAGCATATAGATGAGGGAAGATCAAAAAATAAGGTAGATCTAGTAAGAACTATAGGTAGAAGCAATATATCCGAATCAATGTTAATATTAAATAATATAGATGCAGGATATATAATAGCTCCTGAATTTACTAAAGAAAATAGAAAATTTCTTGGAGTTCAAAAAATAAAAACAAGATTTGAAACCAGTAAATTAGATTATATATATCTTCCTTTTAAAGAAAATAATGAAATATCTTTAGAAGAAGATTTTGGCTTTGCTGTTCCTCTATTTAAGAAGACTCTTATGGAGGGCCTCACATTTCAGACAGCTAATACTGCTACACAATCTGTTTATCATAGTAATAAAATAAATGAAATTGGTAGTGGTATGAAACAAGATACTGAAGAAAATATATTTATGAAATCTCAATTTTCAGGAAGTAGTAGTTCTGTAGATTTGGGAGCCGTTCTTGGAGATGGTATAGCACATAATTCTCCATGGAATAATACGGAATTAATAAATCCTTTAATTGAAGAGGAATATACAGATCTGATATATCCATTAATATAAATAAATAAAGGTAAGCTTATTATAGCCTTACCTTTATTTTTTGTGGTTCTTCTAAATTATTATTTTTGATTATATATTACATTTTAATTATATATTATAATAGTAGAATAATTACAGAAAGGGGATTATATTTTTGAAAGTTAAAGCCGTTAGAGTCAAAGCAAAGAAGACTCAAGATGAAGAAAAGCAATATCTTAATTATAATTATATTGATATTGCTAAAGCTGAAAATGAGAGACTCAATACGTATAAACTTGATCTCAATGACCATCTGCTTGACAGAATTAGATTTTATGAAGAGACACTTACTGAAACTCGTACCGAACTTGGTGAGACTAAACATCTACTAGAAGATGCCACTAAAAAATACAATGATATTAAACTTAGATATGATACTCTTAAAAAGAGATACGATAAAATCGTAGAGATTGTTGCTCCAGTTGATTATACAGTATCATGTGATGGATATATGACTAAGGTAAAAGATCTTATCTCTAAAGATATTCTTAATTCTGAGAAAAATCATAAAGATGGAAAATATTCATGGCCTCCTCAATTACATAGTATGGATAAGAACAATGGTTGGTGAAAATAAACAAAAATATAGTCTTTATTTAATCCAGAGGGGTACTTTTAAAGATCTTTCCAAGAAAGATTCTGAAAGACCTTTCAGAGGAGTTATTGATTATGATTATATGGGATCTGCAGAGTTTGAATTTGGCTCTGTAAACAGGTCTTTTAATAGAATGATTAGAGCATATAAAGATGATAGATTGAAGCATATCACTTCTTCTATTAAGAGTATTAATGATGTCCCACTTCAGATGATTTATGTTGATCATTATGATAGCGAGGATTCTAAACTAGTTAAACCATATGATTATGTAAATAAAGTCATTGGAGGATATGATCCCACATATCCTCAATTTGACATTACTGAATATATCAATGAAGTGAAGAGATATATTGAAGGTAATGATCCAAGCAAAATCTCTACCTATATTCTTAAAGAGGATATTTCACTTCATCATAGATGCTATAAATACTATCAGAACTATGAAAGAAAAGAGTATCTTGAAGAAGAGATTTATGCTATCAAACATCGTACTCAGCCATATCATCATAAAAAGGATGATTTTTGGTTTGATATTTCTAATGATGTAATGATGTTCTTCTCTGCTCAAGATAGAGTTGATCTGATAATGAAAGAGTTCTCCAAGTATCTTAGTAAAGATGAATAATAAGAAAGAAGAATAATAATGAAAAAAGTAACATTTGAAATTATTCATAGTACACTTACTGATGAACAAGGAAATGATGTTGATACTTATGAAAGTATTGATATAATAAAAGAGAATGGGGATAGATTTTCAAATATTGAAACTCTTGATAAGTCTATTCTTATAGATGATAAGTTTGTTGGTTTATGTTGGAGTGCTTCTACTGTTAAAGATCTTTTAAAATTTCTTGAAATTGAATTTGATGAAAAAGATAGTGTTAAAAAAGAAACATTTTAATTAATATAGAGAGGTAGTCTATTTTAGACTACCTCTTTTTTTATTTATAATTCCCATATTTGCTAAGATTCATATATTCACTATTATAGATAGAAGTCAGATACTTCTGCATATCATCTCTAGATAATAGCTTAATAATCTTACTATCAAATTCTCCCTCTTCCATCATGTCATTTAGAATAAGAATGATATAATAAACTTCAGGATTACCATATAAATCCTCAGCTAATAGCTTAGGTTTATATTTATATCTTTGAAACTCATTATCTGTTAATTGAGTTGTAAAAGCATCTTTGAGCATATTCTCCTGGTAATCCCAGATTACATTATATAGTGGAAACACTGCTTTACTACCATCTTGTAAATTAAGCTGTGTCTTATATGAGAATTTATTATAGTTAGGATCATTACTGATCTTACCAACTGATATTAACAGTTCAACAGTAGTTGTGTCTTTAACTTTCACCTCTATATCAACTCCTATAGAAAATTTAATATATTAATAAAAAGTTAATTTATATATTATAGATATAAGAAATAGTATGGGGAGGTTTTATATTTAATGGCAACCAAGAAAAAACCTGATACTAAGAATGAAGATATTAATAAATTATTTTTACAAGAAGTAGGTCTTGATCTTACGAGTGATGGACATATTGTAGATCAAGATACTTTTAATACTATACAGATCAAGAAGACTGATACTGTCTTTAAAGGATATGGAGAAAATAATAAAGGATCTATAGAATTAGATCCTGCTAAAAATAGTAAACATGCAAAGATACTATTTGATTATTATGTAAATAAATTAGCTGATAATGATGAGATTGAAGCTTTCTCATCATACAATTCTTATATAACAGATGAAGCAACAGCTAAGGGTATTATTGAATGTAAATCTCCAGATAATGAAATCATGAAAAGTGGAGAGTATGTAAATGAGTCTCTTAGATACTTAGATACTATCATGAGACTTAATGGAGATCCTTCTCCTGATATATCTAAATTAGATAGAACTAAAGAAGAATTTGATAAGATCAGAAGAGCTGAAGATAGAGCTAGAAAAGCTGAGATTAAGAAAAGAATGGAAGCTCGTAAACCTAAATATGAACCTGGAAGTGAAGAACAACGTCAAGCTCAGCTAAGAGCTATACGTAGAAATATAGCTGCTAAGAATGGAAAGTGAGGTAGCAAATGGGTCTTGAGAATAGAATTCCTTGTAAGACATGTGGATGCGAAATATATAAAGACGAAATGAAATCAAAAGAAAATGGAGAATACTCTTGTTGTGTATGGTATATGGACAATTGTATTATTGAAGGAAAACCTGTGAATGATTGCCTTACATATAAAAATATTATGAACAATAAGAGATATATAAATAACAAAAAGAAGGTAATAGAAGAATGAAGAAGAAAAACAAAAGAGAAGAAGATGATACTATCTCTATAGATGATATTTCATCACTCTATAAAGAAGTAACAACAGCAGAAGGTGACTGGGAAAGAGAGAATAGAGCTATGTCAAGAGCTGCTGATATGGATAATGAATATATTCAGAATATTATAAAGAATCATAAGATTGAATATGATAGATTACTTAATATAGCTAATCAAATGTATACATGGATATTCACACATACTGCAGATCATGTTACTGCTTATAAAGAATGTGGATTAACTGATGAAGAGATCTATGTTATTGGAAGTCTTTAATAATCAAATAAATGGAGAGAAGAGTTTATGAATATAGTAAAAATTATTTTAACCATATTAGAAGCTTTATTCTGCATAGTTGCTATTCTTATAACAATTGTTACTATAAGAAGACACTTCAATAATTCAGATTCTTATAATACTATATGTGATTCATGTAGTCATTTAAAATATAGATATAAAAAGAATAATCACTTCCATAAATTTAAATGTGATGGAGATGCAAGAGGAGAATCATTTGACATAGCTCCAGAATATTGTAAATATTATTGCAAACGTGAATCTAATGATAATAATAACAAAAAAGTATTGAATAAAGAAGATTTTTATTGGGGAGAATAAATTCTATGGGTAAGAGTATTAAAATAAAAATAGATGATTGGTATGATTTACATAAACCATATACTGTAACTCTCAATACAGGAGTTACAGTTCTTGTTGGAAAGAATGGATCTGGTAAAACAACTTTTCTACAGCAGATCCAAGAGTATTGTAAAGATAATAACTATGAGTTTTATTACTATAGTGATGTAAATAGTGGTAGAGGAAATGGATTGAGTGAAGCTTTGTTCCATAATAATATGGAACGACTTGCAACTCTATTCATGGCTTCTGAGGGACAGAAAGTATTTGAGAACTTTTCTAACTGTCTTCCTAAAATGGGGACTTTTGTTCACAAATTGAAATTAGACACTCCTGGGTTTATACTATTAGATGCTATAGATTCAGGTCTATCTGTAGATCTTCTTAGAGAGTTAAAAGATTTCTTTAATGAAGTTTTAGTTCCTGATTGTAATCATGAGAATAAAGAAGTCTATATTATTATTAGTACTAATCAGTATGAGTTTACTATAGGATATCCTTGTATTGATATAAAGACAGGTAAATACATAAAATTTAAATCATATGAAGATTATGTAAAATTCATATGTAAAGAAGAGGAT
>JAEEGL011208967.1_pt1 | contig 15032 bp, 12 predicted proteins | sample 9134231 | NCBI WGS metagenome assembly JAEEGL01 (sample SAMN16246548, study PRJNA631951) | gut metagenome | biome: gut microbiome; feature: rumen; material: fiber-attached | host: Bos | place: Iran: Karaj | collected 2018-10 | reverse complement strand
ATACGACGTCCTCATGCGCCACCAGCTCTCGGTAAGCGAGGAGATCGGAAAGAGGTGCGTCGGCACCGTGCTGAAGGTCCTTTGCGAGGACTTCGACCCCGTCAGCGGATCGTGGGTCGGCAGATCCTACATGGACGCGCCGGACGTCGACGGAAAAGTCTTTTTCACCTCTCCCTCCGGCATGAAGTTTACTGTCGGCGAGTTCGTCGACGTGAAGATCACGGAATCTCTCGACTACGACCTCGTCGGGGAAAGCGTGTTCTGAGCGATGCTTAGCGTTGACGTCCTCTTTTCCTCAAGCCGCGGAAACTCCGCGCTCGTCAGATGCGGCTCATCGCAGATCCTCATCGACTGCGGCAGGAGCGCAAGGGCGGTATGCACGTCCCTGAGAGAGCTCGGCACCGGCATTGAGAATATTTCAGACATTTTTATTTCCCACGAGCATTCCGACCACATTTCCGCCCTCGACAGGATCTGCGCCGGATGCGACGTTCCCGTCCACATGACGGAGGCGAGCGCGGCGGCAAGGGTTTATCCGTTTGAAAAAAACGTCGTCGTCCATCCTCTCGTCTACACGTATACCGCGGGGGAGATCACCGTCTCCTCCTTCCCGCTTCCGCACGACAGCGCCGCGCACGTGGGCTTCGTTATCGAAGACTCCTCCGGCGACACGTTCGGGATCGCGACGGACATGGGGCACGTCACGGATGAGGCGATAGAGAACCTCTCCCGGTGCCGCCGGGTGATGATCGAGGCGAACCACGATATACAGATGCTCGAAGAGGGGTACTATCCCCCGTTTTTAAAAAGAAGGATCCTCTCCCCGAGAGGACACCTCTCGAACACGGACTGCGCCTCACTCGCCTGCACCCTCGCCTCGCGCGGATGCGAGGTCATAGCTCTTGCGCATCTCTCTCCCGAGAACAACGTTCCGGGAATTGCGTACTCCGAGATCCGCGCATCCCTCGACGCCGCCGGATACGGAGACTGCGAGACGGTCGTCGCCGACCGCGATTTTACGCTGCACGTCCCGGACGGCCCGGGTGCGGCGCGCAACAAGGACGTATCATATGCTGAAAATTAAGATCATAGCCGTCGGCTCTCTTTCAGAACCGCACTGGAGGGCTGCGTGCGACGAATATAAAAAGAGGCTTACAGGCACGGCGTCCGTGACGGAGGTCTGCCTTAAGGAAGAAAAGCTGAGGGGCGACCCCTCGGACGCCGAGATACGTCGCGCGCTCGACGCGGAAGGCGAGGCGATCCTTCGCGAGATCCCCAAAAAAGCTCTCGTCGTTCCGCTCTGTGTGGAGGGGAGGCAGTTCTCCTCCGAGGCGCTCGCGGAAAAGATCGATAGCGCGATGTCGGCGGGGAAGAGCGAGATATGCTTTATCGTCGGCTCCTCCTACGGACTGTCCGACAAAGTAAAGAACGCAGGAGACTTAAAGCTCTCCATGTCCGCGCTCACCTTTCCGCATCAGCTTGCGAGAGTCATGCTGTACGAGACGGTATACCGCTGTATATCGATACTCTCCGGCGGGAAGTATCACAAATAACAAAAATAATACGAATAATTAATACTTTGCACACTTGATTTTATGTAACGGGTGTATAATATATTTAAAGTCCCGGTCAAACGGAAGCGCGAAAAGGCAGTATTATGAAAAAGATCGCCGTCAAAGATATCAAAAACAGAATAGCGGCGTTCTTCAAACGGCTTCCGCAGACACTCAAAGAGGCTCCGCCGAAGGCCGCCGCACGCTATAAAAAGTGGCTGTACGCCGAAAAGAAAGAAAAGTCCGCCGCACCGGGAAGGGCCGGCGCGCTTATCATCGGCGCCGCACTGCTTCTCTTCGGTCTGTACTATATCGGAGTTTACGACTTCGATCTGTTAGAGCGCCCCGAGGCGTGGAAGGATAACCCGGAAAGGCTCTTTTCCATATGGCGGAAAGAGGCCCCCGAAGAGTCAGACGGCGACGAGAGCGCCGACACCGGGGGCGACGAGGGCGAGGCGGGACCGGATACCGTCAAGAGCGTTGAGATCGAATTCCAGGGCAGATCGACCAGACCCGGAGGAGAGGGCGCGGGGATCTCCGCCGTTTTCAAAACGAGGGAGGAGCTTGCCGCCGAGGGTTACTACCTGACGGACGCGACCTTCGACCCCGCCTCAAGCACGATCGGAAAGATCGATTTCAGCTTTTCTCTCCCGTCCGAATTCTCATACAGAGACATGGCGACCAGGTACTGGAACGTGACGACGCACACCGACGGCGTGGCGTCTACCGTAGAGGACACCGTCACCCGCGTCGAGCGCCCGGCGATATATCTTTACATGGGATACGTCATTTACGACGACCGCGGAAAGGCGCTCTACCTTATCGACCGCAACGGCGCGGTGCTGATGAACTACAACGAGAACTATCTTCCCGCGTTCGCGAGGGACAGGGCGGGCAACCCGCTCTTCTACACCACGTACAACTACTACGCGGACGTCCCCGCCTCGTACGAGGTCGACAAATACGGCGAGGAAACATACACGTACAAGTCCGCGTATCTGACGGGCAAGAATTACTATACTCTCTCATACGGCGGCAACTATTTCGTCTCCTCCGACTATATAGAGGAGAGAGACGGACGGGGACTGAATTTCGACTTCCCCGCGTCCTACGGGCTCACCGATTCGGCAAAACTCCGCATCGGGATCATGTCGCCGAAGTATTCGACGTTCCTCGACGGTCATTCCGACTACGTCAACTTCATGAACTGGAATTACTATTATCCGTACGACGCCGAAAAGCCCGTGCTCGCCGATATCCTTAAGGCGAAGAAGGAATACGAGGAGAAAAAGATCGAAGAGATCGCAAAGAAGAAGGCGGAGGAGACCGCCGAGAGCACAGAGACCGCAACGGGAACGGCGGATACCGCCGCGGACACCGCGCCCGAGACGAACGCCGACGGCACTCCGAAGGAGCCAAAGGAAGAAGAATTCAAGATCTCAAATTATCTGCCCTACTCGGCGGCGTTCAACTACAGAGAGGGCTACGCCACGGTCGTTACCGACAAGGTCGACGAAGAGGCGAGGTATCACGTCGAAGAGGTCCGCGTAATAAACGCGGCGGGAGACGTGATGTTCAACTCTCAGAAAAAGTATCAGAACAAGATCCTGAACGCGTACTGCAGCGACAGATTCATGCTCCCGCTCTCAAAGGGCGAGGAGAGCATCGGACATATCTATTTCGACCACGGATATATGAGACTGCGCAAAGTCTCGTACGATCCGTTCCAGCTTAAAGAATTCAAAGTGTTCAGGGTCAATATGGACACGGACGTTCTCGTTTCGCCGAACGGAAGGGAGTTCCCGATACCCGAAGGCTACACTCTGAAGGGGTACTCCGACGGAGTGCTCACCCTCGAGAGGGGCGGCGTCTTCGGCTACATGAACGTTGACGGGATATGGATCTCGGAGCCGATGTATAAAAACGCCGCCGCGTTCCACGGAGGGCTCGGCGTCCTTACGAGAAAAGACGGAACGTGCGGAGTCGTCGACACGACCGGCACGATAATAATCCCGTTCCGCTACTCCTATATTTCGAACCGCTCGGACGGGCTGATCGCCGCTTATTCCGAATCGGAGGGCTGGGTGCTTTACGGAGTTTTTGCGAAATAAAACGAAAAATCACACGTCGAACGGAGACGGACACAATAAATGAAAAGCGATAACAGGACTTTCGACGTCATAGTCGTCGGCGCCGGGCACGCAGGCATTGAAGCCGCGCTCGCCGCGGCGAGGCTCGGCCTTTCGACCGCACTCTTCACGATCGGACTTGACGGAGTTGCGAATATGCCGTGCAATCCCTCCGTCGGAGGGACGGGTAAAGGGCATCTCGTCTTTGAGATCGACGCCCTCGGCGGAGAGATGGGATACGCCGCCGACCGCGTAACGATGCAGTCGAGAACGCTCAACACCGGAAAAGGCGCGGCGGTGAGGTCGAAAAGAGTCCAGGCTGACCGCCATATGTACTCTCTTTACATGAAAGAGACTCTTGAAAAGACCGAAAACTTATATCTGATACAGGGCGAGGTCACGCAGATACTGATCGACGAAGCCGCTGCCTCCCGCCGCGTCGCGGGCGTCGTATGCGAGCCGGGCGGAGAGTTCTTTGCCCCCGCCGTCGTTATCTCGACCGGAACGTATCTCGGAGGGGAAACACACGTCGGACACGTCAAGCGTGCGTCCGGCCCCGACGGAATGCTTCCCGCCCGCGGACTGACCTCATCCCTTGAGAAGTACGGAGTGCGGCTCCAGAGATTCAAGACGGGCACTCCCCCGAGGATCCACCGCCGCTCGATAGACTTCTCCGTGCTCGAGGAACAGCCGGGTGAGGAGTACATAACCCCGTTCTCCGTCAGAACAGACGAGGCGGCGCTGAACAGCATAGAGCAGATCCCGTGCCACATCGTCTATACGAACGAAGAAACGCACAAAACCATCCTTGACAATATCCACCTGTCCCCTCTGTTTTCGGGACAGATACACGGCACCGGCCCCAGATACTGTCCGAGCATCGAGGACAAGATAGTGAGGTTCCGCGACAAAGAGCGCCATCAGCTCTTCGTCGAGCCTATGGGGCGTCACACGGACGAGATATATCTCCAGGGCTTCTCGTCCTCTCTCCCCGCGGAGGTCCAGTATAAAATGCTGCGCACTCTGCGCGGATTCGAGAACGCCGAGATCATGCGCTTCGCCTACGCGATCGAGTACGACTGCATCGACCCCACACAGCTTTACCCGACTCTCGAATTCAAAGAGATCGGCGGTCTTTACGGTGCAGGTCAGTTCAACGGCTCGTCCGGATACGAGGAAGCCGCCTGCCAGGGGCTCGTCGCGGGGATCAACGCCGCCGCGAAAGTCGAGCGCCGTCCTCCCGTCGTCCTGCCGAGGTACTCCTCTTATATAGGAACGCTCATCGACGACCTCGTTACGAAGGGGACCGCCGAGCCCTACCGGATCATGACCTCGCGCTCCGAGTTCCGGCTGATGCTCAGACAGGACAACGCGGAGCGCCGCCTCGCCGAGTACGGCAGAGCCGCGGGGCTGATAGACGACGGGCGATATTCCGAATATCTCAAGAGACGGCGCGACGTCGAAGACGAGATCGAGCGGTGCCGCGCGACGACCCTGCCGCCGAGCGAAACGGTCAACGCCATACTGACGTCGGCGGGAAGCACGCCGATATCGACGGGCGTCAGGATGGCGGAGCTGATCCGCCGTCCGCAGATAGAATACGACATGCTCGCCCCCGCGGATCCCGACCGCCCGGCGCTCTCTCACAACGAGCGGCTGTCGGTGCAGACCGAGATCAAGTACGAGGGCTACGTAAAGCGCCAGCTTGACGACGCCAAGAAGCAGGAAAAGCTTGAGGAGAGACGCATCCCCGACGACATCGACTACGAAAAGATCGGGGGGCTTCGCATCGAAGCGGTGCAGAAACTCTCAAAGATACGCCCTGCGTCGATCGGCCAGGCGTCCCGCATCTCCGGGGTCAGCCCGGCAGACATGTCCGTTCTGATAATCTATCTCACGGTAAAACACAAGAACCATGAAAAATCAAGCGCCGGAGGCGAGATGCCCGGCGGAAAGGATAATAAAGATGAACAGTAAGGAAAAAAACCTGAAGACACAGACCTTCTCGATCCACGACGAAAAGGACATGCCGATGAAGCAGGTCCTGAAGACAGTCTATGAAGCTCTGATGGAAAAGGGATACGATCCCATAAACCAGCTCGTGGGTTATATCATTTCCGAGGATCCGACTTATATCACGAACCACAAGAACGCGAGAAGCCTTATCAGAAAGATCGACCGCGACGAGCTCATGGAAGAGCTCATAAGAAACTATCTGAAAGTTTGATGGCTCTGCCCGAAGTAACTCTTGCGCCGGGGATAAAAGTCACCCGGCTGTGCATAGGTTCTCTGACAGTCAGCCCGATGCAGGCATCTCTTCCGTTCGAGCGCGCCGCAGGCGTCCTCGCCTACGCCTTCGACCGCGGGATCACGTTCACCGACACCGCGCAGTATTATGAGAACTATGACATCATACGGCGCGCCCTCGAAAAGTGCGCCGACCCGTCTCGCGTGCGCATCTCCACGAAGACGTACGCTTACTCAAGGGAGCTCGCGCAGCGCGCCGTAGAAGAGGCAAGACAAAAACTCGACCGCGACGTGATAGACGTCTTCATGCTCCACGAGCAGGAATCGTACGAGACGCTGCGCGGGCACATGGAAGCTCTCGACTATCTGTTCGAGTGCAAAAGCCGCGGCATAATTAAAGCAGTCGGCGCCTCAATGCACCATATCGCCGCAGTACGGGGCGTTGCGACTCTTGCAAAGCGCGGCTTCAGGCTCGACGTGATCCACCCGATATTCAACAAAGCGGGGATCGGCATCGCCGACGGCGGCGTTCCCGAAATGGCGGATGCTATACGCGAAGTCCATGACATGGGGATCGGCGTTTTCGGGATGAAAAGCCTTGCGGGCGGACACCTGTACTCGAGCGCCGCGGAAGCATTCGACTTCGTTCTCGACAGCGGGATCGTCGACGCGGTCGCGGTAGGTATGCAGTCCGAGGAAGAGATCGACGCCGACATCTCGTATTTTGAATCGAGGACCTTCCCCGAAGGGGCGAAGGACGCGCTCGACAGAAAGACGCGGCGTCTTTTCATCGAGGACTATTGCGAAGGGTGCGGAAGATGCGCCGAAAGATGCGCCCAGGGGGCGCTGAAAGTCAAAGAGGGAAGGGCCGTCGCAGACGACTCGAAGTGCGTGCTTTGCGCGTACTGCTCAAAGGTCTGCCCTCTCTTTGCGATCAAAGTAATTTAACGAAAGACATCGAAAAATGATCAAATACATCGATCCGGGAACGGGGGATCCGACTGTCCCGAACGGGCCGTTCTTCGCCGCTCTCGGAAATTTCGACGGAGTCCATCTCGGGCACCGCAAGGTCATCCTCGAGATGATAAAAGAAGCGCGCGCGGCGCGCGCGGCCGCGGCGGTATGGTCCTTTAAGGACGCCCCGCGCGGCGATGCTCCGCGCCTCGCCGGAGAAAAAGAAAAAGCCGCCCTCATCGCCTCCCTCGGCGCCGACATTTTCGCGGCGGAGGATTTCGGGGCGGTGTGCGATCTTTCTCCGGAACAGTTCGTAAAAGATTATCTTAAAAATATAGGCTGCGCGGGCGTCGTGTGCGGATTCAACTTCCGCTTCGGAAAAGGCGCCGCGGGCGACACGAATACTCTCTCCGATCTTTGCGCAAAAGAGGGACTGTTCTTCAAATGCGTCGATCCCGTGCTGATCGGGGGAGAGGTCGTTTCCTCGACGAAGATCCGCGAGTTGCTCGCCGAAGGCGACGTCGCCTCCGCCGCGGTCATGCTCGGAAAGAGATATTCCGTCTGCTCTCCCGTACTTCACGGAAGAGGGCTCGGCGCGAGGTTCGGCTTTCCGACGATAAACCAGAATTTCGACCCCGGCGCGGTCGTTTTGCGCCGCGGAGTTTATTATACGCTCACCGATATTGACGGCGTGATATACCCGTCAGTCTCAAACGTCGGCTCCCGCCCTACGGTCGGGGGACACGTATGCAGACTGGAAACTCACATACCCCGCTTTGACGAAGACCTGTACGGCACCTCGCCGGAGGTATCGTTCGTTGAATTCAGACGTCCCGAGAGGGAGTTCCCGTCGGAGGCGGAGCTCATATCGGCAATAAAAGAAGACGCTGCTTCTGCAATTGAATTTTACTCAAATAAAAAATACGCGACGGGAGGATATGACGGTGAATAACAGAATAACGAAGAAGTGCGCGTCGGTCCTTCTTGCGCTCGTTATATTATCCGCGTCGTTTCTGACGCTGGCGCTCCCGTGCGGCGCGATCGATCCGCCGACCGTGGAGAAGATCCAGGCGGCGTACGTTTCCTGCATCGACACGGGCGACGTCCTTTTCACGTACAACCCCGAGGCCGAGGTGTTCACCACCTCGTCGACGAAGCTGATGACCGCGATAGTCGCGATCGAAGAGCTCTCGTCAAGGCTCGACGAAAAGATAACGGTCACGAGCCAGATGCTCAGCGAAGTCGCGGGAAACAGACTCGGACTTCAGGCGGGGGAGATCGTATCGATCAGAGACCTCATCTACATACTCGTCACCGGAGGAAACAACGACGGCGCGTACTGTCTTGCTTATCTTGCCGCGGGCTCGGTTTCCGATTTCGTCGAGAAGATGAACGCGAAGGCGCAGCTGCTCGACGCGCACAACACGCACTACACGAATCCGACCGGAATGCACGACGAGCTGATGAAAACGACGGTGACGGACACCGCTAAAATTGCAAACTACGCGTGGAAGCTCCCTCTGTTCGTCGACGCGTCCTCGCTCCAGAAATATCCGATGGAAGCGACGAACATGAGCGACGCGCGCAACATATACAACAGAAACTGTCTTATTTCAAAATACTACTCCGCCGACTATTTCAACAGCTCGTGCAGCGGTCTGAACGCGGGAAGCACCCCGCAGGGCGGACACTGCGTGATAACGGTCGCAAAGGACGAGGACCTCAGCTATCTCATAATCGCGATGGGCGGAGAATCGACTGACGAGAAGATCTACTCGTACGCGAACGTACAGACGCTGATCGACTGGGCGTTCGATTCGTACGCGCTGACGGACGTGCTCGTCGAGAGCCGCGTCGTGTGCGAGATGCCGGTCTCCCTCGCTTCGGCGGTCGACTTCGTGACCGTCGCGCCGGAGAAAACGGTCTCGGTATTTCTGCCGACGGACGTCGACGTGGCAAAAGAGATAGAATACAGCTGGTCGACCAAGGACGAGGTCCTCGAAGCTCCGCTCAAGGCGGGGCAGATCGTCGGACAGATCTCCGCGACGTACAAGGCGCCGGGGGAGGAGGAGGCTAAAGTCCTCGCCTCCTGCAACCTCGTCGTGACGTCCGACGTCGAGGGAAGCGAATTCCTCAGCGTGCTCGACCGCATCGAGAACTTCACGAAGAGCGTCGGCTTTATCGCGGGCGTGATCTTCGCCGTGATCGTCGCGGTGGTGATCGTCCTGTTCAAGGCGAGAAGAAAGAAGAGCGCGTCAAACTATAACGGCCGCATCTGACCGGATGACGATTATGATAACTATTACGTTTACAGGAGAATAAAATGAGCATCGAACTGAAAAAAAGCACAAACGGCATCGACGTTAAGGGCCCCGTTCTGACGATAGTCATGGACGGCGTAGGCCTCGCGAAGGACAACGAGGGCAACGCGGTCAAGCGCGCGTACACCCCCACTCTCGACAGACTTATGGCAAATTATCCCACGCTCACCCTCAAAGCGCACGGCACCGCCGTCGGGCTTCCTTCCGACGACGACATGGGCAACTCCGAGGTCGGGCACAACGCTCTCGGCTCCGGTCAGGTGTTCGCGCAGGGCGCGAAACTCGTTTCCAACTCGATCGAGAGCGGAAAAATGTTCACTTCCGCCGCATGGCGCGAGATAACAGACGGCGCGAAGGGACACACCCTTCACTTCCTCGGACTGTTCTCGGACGGCAACGTCCACTCCCATATAGATCACCTCAAGGCGATGATCGAAGGCGCGAAACGCGACGGAGTCGAACGCGTCAGGGTACATATCCTCCTCGACGGACGCGACGTGGGAGAGACTTCCGCGCTCGAGTACGTAGAGCCGTTTGAGGAATTCCTCGCATCCCTTCGCGACTCCTCGTTCGACGTCCGGATCGCCTCCGGCGGCGGCAGAATGAATATAACCATGGACAGATACGAGGCAAACTGGGCAATGGTCGCAAAGGGCTGGCGCACCCACGTGCTCGGAGAGGGAAGATATTTCCCGAGCGCAAAAGAAGCGATCGAAACGCTCCGCGCAGAGACCGGAGCTATCGACCAGGATCTCGATCCGTTCGTTATCGCCGAGGACGGCAAGCCCGTCGGAACGATAGAGGACGGAGATTCCGTCGTATTCTTCAATTTCAGAGGAGACAGAGCGATAGAGATCTCCAAGGCTTTCGAGGGCGGCGCCGATTTTGACAAGTTCGACCGCGTCCGCGTGCCGAAAGTCACGTACGCCGGAATGCTCGAGTACGACGGCGACCTCCACATACCCTCGCGCTACCTCGTCGCTCCTCCCGAGATCACGAACACTATGGGCGAATATCTCGTCTCCGCGGGAGTAAAGCAGTTCGCCATGTCCGAAACGCAGAAATACGGACACGTGACGTATTTCTGGAACGGAAACAGAAGCGGCAAGTTCTCGGAAGAGCTCGAAACCTACTGCGAGATCCCCTCGGATATCGTTCCGTTCGAGCAGCGCCCGTGGATGAAGTGCGCCGAGATCACCGATAAACTGATCGAGGTTTTGAAGAGCGGTGAATACAAGTGCCTGCGCGTCAACTTCCCCAACGGAGACATGGTCGGACACACCGGAAACCTCGAGGCGACTATCTGCGGTATGGAAGCGCTCGATCTCCAGCTCGGCAGGATCCTTCCCGTCATCGACGAGCTTCGCGGCGTCGCGCTCATCACCGCCGACCACGGAAACGCGGACGAGATGTACGAAACGGACAAGTCCGGCAACGTCAAAGTCGGCAAGGACGGAAGCCTCAAGGCGAAGACGAGCCACACGCTCAACCGAGTCCCGTTCATAATCTACGACAACTTCTACCGCGACTCCTACTCCGTCAGGGCGGACGAGGGCGCGTTCGGGCTCTCGAACGTCGCCGCGACCGCGGTAAACTTCCTCGGTTTCGACGCTCCCTCCATGTGGGACGAATCGATGATAGAACTCAAATGAATCTGCCGCGGGGACTTGAAGAGTCCCCGCGCACTTTAAAACCGTATATATAATATAATGAAAAAAACAATAAAAAAGATCGTCAATTTCATAATAGGACTTCTCGCGGTACTGACGCTCACGAATTACGTTGTCTACCTGATCCACCTTATCGCGTTCCCCGAGCAGCCGCTCGCGTTCATCATCACATTCTGCGTGATCGGCGCGATACTCCTCCCCGTACTTTTCAGAAAGCCCGTCAAACGGCTGCTCAAAAAGACCTACCCGTTCTTCAAGGGAGTCTGGGCGGTATGCCTGCTCTTCTACGTCGTCTCGTTCTCCGTGATGGCCGTCGGTATTTTCTCATCGAGCGAGACCGCGCCGGAGAACCTTCCCGACAAAACGGTGATCGTCGTCTACGGGGCAAAGGTCAACGGAACAAAAGAAGCTCCGACTCCGGGGCTCTTCCTCAGATACAGACTGAACCGCACCGCGGAAATAATGAAAGAGTCTCCGACCTCGGTCTGCATCGTCTGCGGAGGAAAAGGGGACAACGAGCCGTGCGCGGAGGCGGCGGTCATGAAAAATTATCTCATATCCGCGGGGATAGATCCCTCGCGTATCTTCGTCGACGACGAATCGAAAAACACGATCGAGAACATCGACAACGCGATGAAGATAATAGAGGACGAAGGGCTGTCGGATTATTCCGTCGCCTGCCTCACCACCGATTATCACCTTCCGAGAGTCCGCTTCCTGTGCGGGCGGCAGGGACTTGACGCCGATTTCTTCTATTCGGCGAAATCCCCTAACTTCTTTGGGCTCTGGTCGGGGCTCGTCAGAGAATATATGTCATACGGGAAACTCGTCCTGACGGGCCACCTTTGATATGAAATGATCCCTTCGGTATTGCTCCATGCAAACTGAAGGGATTTTTATGATGTCAACAATAGAATTATTTTCAACTATGAATTGCTTTTCTTTTTGTTTTTCATTCGGTATAATGTAACCGTAAGATCTTACAAACCAAATTCAATTTGTAAGGAGAAGCAATATGACAACAGTAGGTCAGAGAATTAAAACCTTCAGAACGAACAGCGACATCACGCAGGCGGAGCTTGCGGGGAAACTCGGAGTTTCGATACAGACGGTCTCAAAATGGGAGTGCGACACCGGAATGCCGGACATCATCCAGATAGTCCCTCTTGCACAGATCCTCGGCGTTTCCGCAGACGCGATACTCGGCGTCGACGGAGACGAGCAGGGCTATATCGACGAGGTACTCGGTGCGTTTCGTGAAAAATGGGGCAACAAAAAGATATCGAGATACGATCCGGATCAGTATTATGATATGTTCACGACGTTAAAGGGCATTTTGAAAAGATACCCGATGAACTATCTCGTGGCTATCGAGTGTGTGAGACGCGGACGCCGTATCCTTCGCCTCACCGTCCACGATCATATCAAGGCGCCCGACGGATGCAATATCAGCCACCTGTACCGAGATATAAAGAAGATCTCAAGGTCGATCATCGACTACGACACGGATCTTTGGAGAAAAGCTGAGGCGAAGAAAGAACTCATAATTTGCCATTATATTATGGGCAACGACGAGGAAGCGGAAGCCGAATTCGAAGGTATGCCGCCGAAGGAAGAGTACGATACCCTTGTGTCTTCCGCTATAGTTCGTAACGACAGAGCAGGACACATAGACGCAGCAAAGAAGAAGTTTTCTCATTCCGTATGGGATCTTCAGTCCGCATTCTGGCATCTTGCAAACGCATATTCCGTATGCGGCGCCGAAAAAAGAGAGGGGGCAAAGGAGATCATAAAGAAAGAGATCGATATCTTCGAGTCTCTTGAAGGGTTCATGGACGAAGAGTCGCGCCTCGACCGCCTCAGATTTGCGTGGATACATCTCGGAAAGCAGTATCTCCGGGACGGAGACTTCGACGACGTGATAAACTGCGCGGAAAAGCTCACGGAGTTATGCGAAAAGCATTACAGAAGCGTAAAGAGCAACGCAGGCGAGGGAAAGTATTTCGATCGTTCTGTAATAAAGACCGGAATGGAGATCTTCGATCGCGAGGAGGATTATTCGCTTGATCTTCTGGAGCTCTACGACGAGTGTGCAGACCTAGAAGGAAACCCGGTAGTAACCGATCCGAGATTCAAGGCGTGCCAGGCAAGACTTGAAGCGCTCAAATAATTCGTATCAAATAATTACGGCGGGTGTCCCTTTTGAGACACCCGCCCATTTTCCTTTGTTTATCTGGGAAAGATCAAAGTAGTCAACGCTTTTCTTTGACCTTCGGTAGGAACTGTCAGTTTTCCGTTGCCGAGCAGCGTTTTAATACAGTGAAGCAGGAACCAGCCGTCGGAATTGAAAACGTACTGAAGCTCAAACTCTCTGACCTCGCGGAGGTGTTCCGGAACGGAATCGAGCGAGGCTTTTATATACTCTGCTTTCAGTTCGTCGAATTCCGCCTTGTGACGTTCTTTGATCCTGTCGCCGACGGCGATAAGTCTGTCCTTTATTTCTTTATTTGCAAGGGAGACCGTCTGCCACGATACTTTGAAATCACCGTCATAGTCTCCGCCCGTTTTAACGAAACCGCATTCGGCAAGGAACGCGTAATCTTCTTTGGAAAGAACGCCGCACTCCTCTTCATTCTTTAACAGGGCGAGGATGCGTTTTGCTTTTTCAAAATACACGGTTCCGTTATCGGCTCCGCGATCCGACCACTCGCTGTTTGTCTGCCAGAGCACTTTGCCGCCGTATTCGCTCCACATCGGGCCGCACCAGTTCTTCATATAAACGTAATCCGAAGGAAGCTTGATGTCCTCGGGAACGACCGTCGCGTGAATGATATTGAATCCTCCGTCGGGACGTATTGTTGCGACTTTTTCAAACTTTATCCGCTCGTCCATCTGATCCTCTCCCGACCATGCCGAGATGAACGGGATAAGAGTCCACAGAATAAAGTTCCTGTCTGCACGGAACGATGACTTAAGATCTATCGCTCCGTCCGTCTGGTTGCAGACGATATCGGGGTCGTCGACGATGCCGCTCGATATCAGTTCGTCGTACAGTTCGTTTGCAAAGATCGCGGCCGCCCTTTTATACGTCTTGTCCTGAAGGATCAGAAGATCTTCCGTCGGCTCGTCGATGATGAAATTGACGATGTACTTATCCTTCTGACGCTTAAGAAGTCCGTATTTTTCAAGGCGTTCGACCTCGCTTTCAACGTACACCGGAGAAATGCCGAGATCGTCTGCTATTGCCTCAACGCTCTTTGCCTCACTGCGAGCGTCATAGCAAATGTTTTGCGATACCGCGGAAGGGAAAAAATCCTCGGTGGATTTCGTGCCGGAACTGCCGCAAAAGCCGACGGTATCAAACTTGATCGGGTTGAATTTGAGTTCACTTGAATATCTCATCTTGTCAATACCTCTTTTCAGTTCTTGTTTTGCTTCGAACAGATGCCATTTGACAGTCCCGAGAGGTATTCCGAGCTGTGACGCGATCTCGGATTGCTTCTTGTTTTCGAAATAATACGCGATTATTATGCGGCGCTGCGTTTTCGAGAGATATGCGATCTCGCTCTGCAGGCGCCTCAGAGAGCCCTCTTTATCTTCGTCGTCAAACAAGTCTTCCGGATCTGCGATCACGTCGGAGATCTCCTCCAGTGATACGCCGACTCCGCTCTTTGCCCTGTCGCGATAATACATTGAGAGGGCGTTATGAGCGACGGTCCAGATATACTTTGACACGTCTTCAATATCATCCCGTGCTATCAATGTCAAATACGATTTAAGGATGATCTCCTGAGACAGATCCTCCGCGTCGTATGAGCTGCGGCACCGCTTGAGCGCAAAGCCGAAAATCGGTTTTAAGTATTCGGATATGATCCTTTCGGCGTCATGTGTCGTCATCTGTTCTTCCTCTTTGATTTTTGAAAGCTTTCACCAATATAGATGCAAAAACCGAAAAAAGGTTGGCGGATCGTCAAAAAATTTTACCGCCGGGCTCGGCGGTAAAACGATGTGTCTATTCCAGCCTTTCGCGGTTCCTGTCGATGAAATCCTGAAGGATTATCGTCGCGGAGAGCTCGTCGACGGAGGATTTGCGCTTTTTCCCGCGCACGTTCGCGTCGGACAGGAATCTGTGAGCGGACATCGTCGTCAGCCGTTCGT
>JAEEGL010058898.1_pt1 | contig 15032 bp, 10 predicted proteins | sample 9134231 | NCBI WGS metagenome assembly JAEEGL01 (sample SAMN16246548, study PRJNA631951) | gut metagenome | biome: gut microbiome; feature: rumen; material: fiber-attached | host: Bos | place: Iran: Karaj | collected 2018-10 | reverse complement strand
GAATATCCATAATTATCATTCTTGTTTTTGTTGTTTGTACTTTTCAAATGACAGGATGCCGTACAAAACAGAATGTTCCAAGTGATGAGCAGATTATAACCAATACATTATTATCTGATTACGAGAATCATGCAAACGATATAAATACATCAAATCATGCTAATAGAGTAATAATTTATCTTTTTGATAGTGAATCACAACACATATTGAATTCCATTGACAATGAGCTTCTGGTTGATTTATTTAGATCTCACAATGACGATATTATTAATAATGATATTTACAAATTTTCATATGATTATTCGTTTATGATAGATGGAGAGAGATGGGACTATTGCTCAGAGTCCGGTGCTTTCTGCAATAAATCCAAAAATCAAAGTTTTATTGTCTCTAAATCGGAGAAAAATGAAGTAAATACAATTATACAAAGCATAAGCAAACAAACCAGACATTGAGAGTTTATTGCAGTTTAGGCTTCAAATTTAGAGGAGGCACTATGAAAAAAATAATTTTAGTTTTTTGTGTGCTAGTGTTTTTGTTAGCCAGTTTTGCTCCTTGTTACGCGGGCTCGGAAGAAGAATCTATGGTGTATGAACACGGAGAAAAGCTAGATATAATATATGAAACGATTCAAAAAGATTCATATGATTTACATCTGGCCCTTAAATATAGTTCGTTAAAAGTGTTGAAAGAATCAATTACGCCAGTGTATGAGGTAGATTTGCTTGGAACTGCTCGATCTGGGGAAATTACCATAATTCCAATGTGGCGCAGCCATACTGGGTTGCTCGGAGATGGCGTAGGAAATGTTTATACAGCAAAAACCATTACTTCTGATGGTAAATTTGGTGGAAATATAATGTTCTACATTGAGAACGGAGTGGCATATAATATGATATATTCGCCTTCCGAATATTCACCAATGTGGTTCGAAAATGGGTATCATTATCCGGCTTCTGCAAGTTATGCTGATCATGCCAAAAGAATTGCAGCTGTTCTGAAGGAGAAGGATATGATTTCTCCGCACGATGTAAAATATGTAGTTGCCGATACAATAGGCGAGTTTTTCTATGTTGATAATGCTGCGCACAGTGTTTTTGTATCGGTAGGATATATTTCAAATAATGAAACGGGCAACGTTTTAACAGACTACTATATAGATGAAACAGGGCTAATAAATCTTGCAAAAGAGTATTCTCAAAAACGCGAAGACCTTTTAAATGAAAAAGCATCATGGGAAGCCAGTCATCCTGGAGAAATCTGGTTCAAAGCCGGAGCATACGGGCTTTCACCGATTATGAGCGACTGTAGTAGTGTTGACAATATTATTGATATCACTGATTACTTGAATATTGATATAAAAGCGATGCAGGTCAGTCAAGAATCAGATATTTCCAATATAATTAACAATACAAAAGGGAAAGCACATTCGGGATTAATTATTGGCATCATTTCAGGAACTGCACTAATAGCAATGATAATTGTTATTTCTTCAATTTACGTAATACGTCAGAAGAAACCTGCTTTAGATAGTTAACCTATAGCTTGAGGATCAAATTACTCTTCAAAATCTCTTCAGCGATTCGTTCTACCGTGTAAATGAAGTAGTTTTTTGTAATTAGAATGGAAATGGCGCGACAACAGAAGAACAGAATTACGTTGGCCGGCTTGTTAATGATGATCCGGTATACGGAGAAAGACTTAGAGAAAAGAAAGAAACGCTCCTGACGGAGGTGCTTTAACCGCTATTATTCTTTGCGCTAAAAAGCGGAATGCGTCGAAACAATGAGTCGAAACAATGACATAAAAAGGCTCAACAGCAGCGAACCGAATGATAGCACGAATTTTGGGTCTCATGTAAACTCCCACCGGAATCAGTTCGCATGAGACCCAAAATTCTTAGCTATTCATTCGGCTTCGCTAAAGATAAGCCAAAGATAAGAAGTTGAACCTTCGTTATCAATCGAATTCAGCGCAGAACGGGACGGAGATGTTGCCCGTGCCGGAGCAGAGGTTCGCGGATTCGGTCGAGAAATAACGGAGCTCCGGAGCGTAACGCACGCCCTGAGCGTTTGCAACCTGTATAGTGACCTTATTGCCGTCGATCACCGCGTCCGCCTTCTGCCACTTGCCGTCGATTTTGACCTCAAACCCCTGGGGTTTTGCCCCGTCAATCGTCTTGAGACCGCCGCCCGCATAGCTGTAAACGACGACGACCTCGTTCTCGTCATACATCACTTTTGAGGGGACGGGATTACCTGTGTCCTCAATCTCGCCTACGCCGTAAAGCAGCGACGCGGCCATTTTCGCGCCTCTCTGACCGAGTTCGAATTTGTAGTACGGATGAGCGCCGTCAGCGTCGCCGTCCTTCCAGCCCACGTCATAAGACGGTATCACTTCGTAGTTGCTGATGCTGCCGTCGATCTTTACTTCGGACTGTGCGAAGCGCAAATCGGGCACTGCGTTCCATACTCCGTCGAGATTCACTCCGCCGCTCTGATATCCATATGACGTCAACTGAACGTTGAGGAAGAGCAGGTCGCTGCCGAATTTTACTCTGTAGTCTTCGACAAGGATCTTGAGCGCGTCGCTGTAGTCTTTTGAGAAGAGTGCGTTGGATTCGCCCTGATAGAATATCATTCCGGTTATTCCGACGTGGGTGAGGGGCGCCATGAAAATGTTGTAGATGCCGCAGGGCGGGATGGTGAAGTTGTTGAGCGTGAGGCTCTGGTCTTTGATGGTCTTCGGGAAAGCGGCGTTGGCTTCGGGTGATGCGAGGAGAGAAAGGGGAGCGCCGCCGCACGCGCCCATTACCATACCTATCGGTACGTCGGGGTTCAGTGTGTACAATTCTTTTGCGAAGAAGTAGCCGAGCATAGAAAAACTGTTGCTCGCAGAGTTTCCATAAACGCGTTTGCGCTCAGCCGTCTGCCATTTGGTGTTGCGCATAAAATCGGATTGAGGCTCTTGCATGCGCTTAACGCCGGTGGCGTTGAGCACGTTCCAGTTGATCTGCTGGACGATGCGGATGTCGTCGTCTGCAGAGGCGTTGTCAAGATAGTCGCCGTACAGGGCAAGTATGTCTTTTCTGGAAGGGTCAACGGTGCCGAAGAATGTCAGGTCTGCGTTGCTCTGTCCGGATACGATCCAGATGTCGCCGACAATAACGTCTTCGTATTCTACTTCTGTGCCTTCGGCGCCGTGGACAATAATGCTGTGCCCTTTTTCTTTGCTGGCCGGCAATGTCCCTTTAAGGCAGAAGCAGAATTCTCCGTTTTCTATCGTTCCCGAGCCTTTCAGTCCCTTGAATTCGGCGGCAACGACTTTTCCGTTTTGTGTTTCCGGTGCGGTGCCCCATATTTCGATCCTGCGGTCTCTGGGTACGATCATGTTGTTTACGAAATATTTTGCTACTGTGAATTCTTCGGCTGTTCCTTCCATGAGCGTGTAGTCCTCTATTGTTTTTGACGGTTCCGGAGCTTTGGTCCCTGGTTCGCGTGCCGTTTTCCATGTTGTGTATTTTGAAGGCTCTTCTGTCGGTTCCGTTGATTCGGAGTCTCCCGGTCCGGACTGGTCGGCAGGCGATTTTGCGCAGCCGGCAGTGAGAAGTATTGCAAGCGCCATCAGTATGAGAGCTGCTCTTCTAAACGTTTTCATAAAACCCCTCCGGTTTCTTTTTTTGATGGTCAAAGTATATACCATTTTTATTTCTTCGTCAATCCGGGAGACCTGGGCAGGAGAAACGGTGCTGAAACGGGGGACAGAGACCGCCGAAACGGGGGACAGAGACGCGTTTCAAATTATTACGCATTATTACCGGAGCCGGAAATGTCCGGGAAAAAACCGGAAAAATCCGGAAATATCCGGTAAAATGCGTAATAATCACATCTGTGCGTCTCGTGCTCGATGCCGCGCCCTTAATAAGTAACATAATATGGGGCGCGTGCGAAACGCGTCTCTGTCCCCCGTTTTAGCGGTCTCTGTCCCCCGTTTCAGCACCGCTTCAGCCCGGTTGCGGAAAAAGCGGTTTTATAGTATAATAAACACACCCTGCGCGACACTTCAAAAGCCGAAAAAACGCGCCGCGCAGAAAATAAAAAGGACCAAAAACAGAAAGGTGTTGACCATATATGGATTACGTAGAAGCAGCGTCACTGCTCGGATCATCGATTGCCCTTTCGGGAGAATTCCAGACCTGGAAAGAAGCGGAGGCCGCGCTTGTTATTGACCCCAAAGCCCAGACGCTTATAAAGGAATACAAAGACCTTCAGGTGCGTATGGTCGAAGGCTCGCGCCAGGACCTTGCCAAAGAAGAACTCGAGCGCATCCGCGACACTCTTATGGCAAAACAGCAGCAGCTGAACGAATACGAAGTAACCAAAAACTATTTTGACGCTAAAAAAGGCTTCGAAAATATGATGAGCACGGTCAATGACATCATACAGCATTATCTCGAAGACGGCGGCGGATGCACAGGCTCATGCCAGACGTGCGGAGGCTGCCAGTAATCAGAGGCTGCCAGTAATCAGAGGCTGTCAGTAATAGGCGGAACTCCTTACGCGGCCGCGAATTTAATTATTATTTAAAACATTGAAACGGAATCGACACGATGGGAAAAAGCATTACGAGCGGTGAAAGCGGCGCAAACAGACCCGGCAAAGGCTCGGGATCCATTGCCGCGGGAGATCTGCCCTCAACACCGATGATGAAGCAATATCTCGAAATGAAGGCGCGCTGCCCCGACAGCATTCTTTTCTTCAGACTGGGCGACTTTTACGAAATGTTCTTTGACGACGCAAAAACCGTCTCCAGGGAACTCGAACTGGTGCTCACCGGAAAAGACTGCGGCATGGCTGAACGCGCCCCAATGTGCGGAATTCCGTACCACGCCAGCCTCTCGTACATAAGCCGCCTCATTGCCAAGGGCTATAAAATATCCGTCTGCGAACAGATAGAAGACCCGGCGCTCGCCAAGGGGCTCGTAAAGCGTGACATAATAAAAGTGTACACGCCCGGCACTGTCACGGACGAAAACATGCTCGACCGCAAGTCAAATAACTACATAATGTGCGTGTACGGATTCAGAGAGATGTACGGTATAGCCGCGGCAGACCTTTCCACAGGCGAGATGTACGTCACTTCGCTTACGGTAGGAAGCACGTATAACAGACTCTGCGACGAGATCGCACGCTTTGCCCCCTCGGAATTTTTGCTGAACGAATCCGCGCCCGTAAAAGACAGGCTCAAAAACTACCTGAGCGAAGTCACGAGGGCATTCGTCGGAACGCTTCCGGACAATAATTTTTCGTCTCAGCGCGGCTTTGAGCGTTTCGTGCGCGAAACGTCAGGTCTGAAAGCCGGGGCAAAGCCGAAAGAGGCCGAACTGCGCCGCCATGAACTCGGACTCGGTGCGTACGAGGCGCTGATGGATTACCTCGAAGGCACGCAGAAGGTCAATCTCGACCGCATAATGACTCCGAAACTGTACACGGTAGCGGAATATATGGCCGTTGACGCCTCCTCCCGCCGAAATCTCGAGATAACCGAAGTAATGCGCGACAGGTCGAAGCGCGGAAGCCTTTTGTGGGTACTTGACCGCACCGCCACTGCGATGGGCGGCAGAACGTTAAAACACTGGATCGAACAGCCGCTGATCGACGTTGACGCCATAAACAAACGGCTCGACAGCGTCGGGGAACTGAAAGATGCATTCATGACCAGACAGACGGTGCGCGAATTCCTCGACGGCATATATGACATAGAGCGCCTGGCCGGAAAAGTATCGCTCGGGACCGCGTCGCCGAGGGACCTGGCCTCGTTGCGCTCGTCGCTGTGGAAACTGCCTTCCCTGAAGCAGACGCTCGGCGAACTGAAAAGCACACTGATAAAAGAATGCGACGCGGATATTGACCCGATGGAAGACCTGGCGGAGCTGCTGGATAAAGCGCTCGTGGACGACCCGCCCATGCTCATGAAAGACGGAGGGTACATCCGGAAAGGGTACAGCGAGGACGTTGACCGCCTTCGCGAGGCATCGGTGAACGGGAAGGACTGGCTCGCAAGGCTGGAGGCCGAGGAGAAGGAAAAAACAGGCATAAAGACGCTCAAAGTCGGTTATAACAAGGTCTTCGGCTACTACATCGAAGTCTCCAATTCGTTCAAGGAAATGGTGCCCGATACGTACATACGAAAACAGACGCTGACCGGCGGAGAACGCTATATAACCGAAGAACTGAAGAGCATGGAGGATACGATCCTGGGCGCGCAGGAGCGTGCTTTAAGGCTCGAGAGCCAGCTTTTCTCGGAGATACGCGACCGGGTTGGTGAGAGAGCAGGCGGACTTATGTATACGGCGAGGGCGCTCGCGGCGCTGGATGCGCTTTGCTCTCTGGCCGAAGTCGCCGACCGCGAAAATTACTGCCGCCCGGAGGTGTGCGATTCCGATACGGGCGAGATCATCTTAAAAGACAGCCGCCATCCTGTCGTAGAAAAGATGCTGCCGCCGGGAGATTTCATCCCGAACGACGTGACGGTAAATTCAGGCGACCACCGTATGCTCGTTATCACCGGACCTAATATGGCTGGTAAATCCACTTACATGCGCCAGACCGCCCTGTGCGTGCTTATGTGCCAGGCAGGCAGTTTCGTACCAGCTTCGTACGCCCGCGTTTCTGTGGTCGATAAGCTCTTTACGCGCGTGGGCGCTTCCGACGATCTCGCGTCAGGCCGCAGCACGTTTATGGTCGAAATGAGCGAGGTGGCAAACATTCTTCAAGGCGCAACCGCCAAAAGTTTTCTTATCCTCGATGAGATAGGGCGCGGTACCGGCACTTTCGACGGGCTGTCAATAGCCTGGGCGGTGCTCGAGTACATCCACGATACTGTTGGAGCGCGGACAATGTTCGCCACGCATTATCATGAGCTTACCGAACTTGAGGAGCGGATGGACGGCGTTAAAAATTACTGCTCAGACGCAGACAGGACGGGGGACAATATCGTTTTCAAGCGCAAGATCAAGCGCGGGGCCGCGGACGGCAGTTACGGCGTAAGCGTGGCGGCGCTGGCAGGCATTCCCAAAACCGTGACACTGAGAGCGCAGGAACTCGCTGACAGACTCGAGAGCGAAAGCCCGGGAAAGAGCGGCCCGAAGTCATTGACCGGACGCGGCAGGGGGAAAGGCAGGAACGCCCGTTCCGACGATATTTACGACGGAGGCAGCCCGGATCTGATCGCGTACACGGCAAATACGGTGATGCAGGACGAGATCATTGACGCACTCAAAAAAATGAAACTTCAGGAAATGACTCCCATTGAGGCAATGAATGAACTATACAAGCTTCAACAGAAAGCTGCAGGCAGGGCCTGAACGAAGGAGTGAAAACACAATGACAGTAAAAAAAATACTGACAATCATGATTACTTTTGTAATACTTGCCGCGACGTTTACTATTTTAAGCTTTAGCGCCAGCACTGAAGAATCTCTGAATCCGCGCTGGGAAGAAAATCAGGGCGTATGGGATCAGAAAGAAGGTGCCACAGGGTACGAGATCATTCTGTACTGGTGTACCTGGCAGCCTGTTTTAAGGGAGACGGTGACTGACTCCAGCTTCGATTTCACTCAGTACCTGCACCCGGGCTACAATTATTCTTTCGCGGTGAGATGGATCAAAGGCGAAGAGGCGGGAGACTTCGAATCTGTTGAAAAGGGAGAGATCCCGGGGGATCCGGTGAACATTACTCTGTATTACGAGCCTGAAAGCAACTACATTTACTGGGAGCCAGTCGAGGGCGCTGAGTATTATGATCTTTGGATATGCGACGGCGAAGAAGTCTCGATCAGCACTGCGTTCGGTCTGGATGCAGAAATCACCGAATATAATGCTTCGGAAGTCGTTTATAATAACGGGAACGGTAGCTATACCGCACTGATCAGCGCATATAAAGACGGCCGGGGCAATGAATTTGCGCGCGGAAAGGCCGAACCTGCCCAGCTTTCAATCACACAGGATGATTTTCCTTCGCTGATTCCATCCGAACTTACTCTTGAAGTCGAGCCGGGCGAGACCGGGACTTCCGGGAACGTCCTTGTAAAACTGGGCGGTAAATACATTCATAGCGGCGATAGTTATTTGAAATTCGAGATCACGGGCGAAGATGCAGACAAGTTCTTCGTAGATGCATTCGGCCCGTACAACTACGCCGAACTTTACGCCGCTTATAACCGTGCGGTAAGTTCGGTCCAAGGTACGCCTCCGGGAGAGTATCACGCTGTGCTTAATCTGTTCTACGATCCTTCCGCATCCGGAAAGCACTGGAAAGAGGCCGGATCATGCGCGCTTACGCTTATCGTAAAGTCCGAAGAGAGCGGAATGCAGACGATCGAATCTGTAAAATGTACTTTTCAGGTTCCCGAATCCGGGGCAAAGATTGAAAAAGCCGTTTCGGCAGAGCCGGATAAATACAGCGTTGCTTCGATATGGCTCGATGCGAGCGCGCCCGACCAACCGCTTTCAGAAGACGCGATCTTCGAGGCCGGAAAAGACTATATACTTAGAGTATCTTATCAGGCGAATCCCGGATTTGAATTTGCCGCTGACGCGGTTTATTATGCGAACGATATGACTGCTGAAGATTTCTTTATCCACAGCGATAACGCAAGCGTCCTCACCGGCGCTCTCTGGAGGTTCAAGTTAGACGCACCTGCAACAGATGAACCGCAGCCGACTGACGAACCTCAGGCGACAGACGAGCCTCTCACTACAGACGCACCTGCTGTAACGGACGTACCGGTGAACAGTGGGACTGATGCTCCGGACAATGATACTGTGGCGACCGCTGCTCCGGAAAGCGGAAACAACGTTAAGGAAGCCGGCGGCAATAAGCTGGGGTTCGGCATACTGATCGGAATGATAATCACGCTGGGCGTGCTCGGCATAGGCGCGGCGTTATTCTTCATTCTCAAAAAAAAGAGGGGTAAATAATGGCTGATCTCTCAAGACACGATTTTCCAAAAGGATTCAAATGGGGCATCGCGACGTCCGCAGCGCAGATCGAAGGCGCCGCATTCGAAGACGGAAAGGGCGCTGAAATATGGGACGTATTTTCACGGACTCCCGGAAAAACTTTCGGAGGACAGACGCCGGAAATTGCCTGCGACTACTATCATAAATATCCGGAGCAGCTCAGAATGATGAAAGAACTGGGCTTTAACTCGCACCGCTTCTCGTTCTCATGGGCGAGAGTCATGCCGGACGGAACGGGAAGGATAAATCAGAAAGGCGTTGACTTCTATAAACGCGCAATAGATGAGATGCTCAGGCTTGGGCTGATGCCGAACGCCACGCTGTATCACTGGGATCTGCCGCAGGAACTCGAGTACAGGGGAGGCTTCCTGAACAGAGACATTGTCAGCTGGTTCACGGAATACGCGGGCTATATGTTCGAAACGTTCGGAGACGTTGTCCCGATGTGGGCAACGTTCAACGAACCCATCGCCACGTACGTCGGTTACGCTCTGGGCGCTTTTGCCCCCGGGCGGAAGCTCGAAAAATACGGGCGGCAGGCGAACCATAATTTGCTGCTCGCCCACGGCAGTGCGGTAAAAAGGTTCAGGGAGATATTCGGCGAAAAGCGCGGCACGTTTGACGGTAATGGCCCGAACGTAGGTATCGTTATCGACGTGTGGCACCATCACCCCGCCCGCCCCGACGAACCCGCGGACGTCGCTATCGCCGAACTTGAGAACGAAAAAGCGTACCGCTCGTATCTGAATCCGCTCTTTAAGGGCGGCTATTCCGGCGCGCTGCTGAAATATATGGCGGAAAACGACTGTATGCCCGAAATACGACCCGGAGATTTCGAACTTATGCGCCAGCCGCTCGACTTTTTCGGGCTCAATTGCTACAACCGCGTGGTGGATTCCGCAGATCCGGAGTGCGTGCGCAAAACCGTGGAATTCGCGGGCGGAAATTATATGGACAACGGCGCCGAGTTTTACCCGAAGGCGATCTATGACGCGCTTCATAATCTTAAGGAAAATTTCGACGTGGATATACCGATATTTATCACGGAGAACGGCACCTACAACTGCGAGGAGACGCCTGTCACAGAACCTGACGGAACGGTCCGCGTGCACGATAAAACTCGCGTTAAATATCTTCAGGGCTTTATCTCGTGGCTGAAAAAAGCGATCGACGAGGGTATCGACGTGCGCGGGTATTATCTCTGGACGCTATTGGACAATTTTGAGTGGACTGCGGGCAATTCTATGCGCTTCGGCCTTGTGCGCTGCGACTACGGCGCGGACAATTATATTTTGAAGGACAGCGCGTATATGATGAAGGAGTTTTTAGCATGAAACCGGATTTTGATGATACCGGAATCAGGCCTTTTGCGAGAGAGGGCCTGACTCCCATGAGAAAAAGGGAACTGATCGAAGCGGCTAAAGCGGTTAGGGAGAATTCGTATTCCCCGTATTCGAAATATAAAGTCGGCGCCGCGCTGCTGGCAGTGTCCGGTAAGATATACAGCGGGGCTAATTTCGAAAACGCCGCGTACGGCGCGGGAACGTGCGCAGAACGCGTTGCCCTCGGAGCCGCTCTTTCCGCCGGAGAAAGAAAGTTCAAAGCAATATGTGTGTGCGGCGCTGACGCATCCATAACGCCGTGCGGGATCTGCCGCCAGGCGCTGGTCGAATTCGGAGATATTGACGTCATATGCGTCGGTGAAGACGGGGGCGAAACGAGTTCGTACCGGCTTTCGGAGCTGCTTAAGGCTTCGTTCGGCCCGGCGAATCTCGGGTAACACAACTAAACGATCTGCTCTGGAGTATTTTGCGAAGAATCGCGGCTTTTTTGAAACGGAGGACGGTCAGGATGCGGATACATATTATAGCGTGCCGGATTTTCGCGAGAGAACTCAGCTATTATGCATCGAAATGCGATAACCAGATAGACATAACCTGGCTGGGACGCGGCCTTCACAACACTCCGGAAAAGCTGCGGGAACGCATAATAAATACTATTGACGACATTTACCGCCAGCTGGATGACAACGAACTCGAGCGCAGACCTGATTATATTGTCCTCGGATACGGCCTTTGCTCGAAAGCTGTCGCGGGCGTAAAATGTAAAGAGATACCGATCGTTGTCCCCAGGACAGACGACTGCATCGCGCTGTTCATGGGCTCTCAGGAACGGTATATGGAAGAGTTCAATACGGTGAAAGGCGCATACTGGCTAAACAGCGGCTGGATCGAGCAGAGCGCGAGGCTATTTGATATAGACGATTTTAAACGGCGCAGATGGCTGGAATATGCCGAGAAGTTCGGCGAGGACAATGCCGATTATCTGATCGAAGTGGAGAGCAGCTGGGAGAAGAATTATTCTACGCTCGGCTATATCCATTCGGACGTGCATGATTCTGCCGCGAATCTTGAGATGGCGAGGGCGCAGGCCGTGGAGAAGGATTGGACGCTCAGGGAAGTGGACGGCGATGACCGCATGCTGCGCATGATGGTCGACGGCACCTGGAACGAGGCCGAGTTTTTAGTGCTGAAACCGGGTGAAGTCATCGCGCCGGATTATACGGGGCTGAAGCTGTGTGCGGTCAGGGATGAGTGAGCGTCGTACGGGAAAGTGTGGAACATATGGAACAGATCATTTTGATACCGGCGTATGAGCCGGACGAAAAACTTGTAGAATTTGCTTCGGAGCTGAAAGAAGCCGGCATGGAGGCGCTGATCGTTGACGACGGCAGCGGCGAAAAGTGCGCGCAATTATTTGAAGCGTGCGAAAAGCTCGGGTTCTGTGTTGTCCATCATGAAGTGAACAAGGGAAAAGGCGCGGCGCTTCGGACCGGTATGCGGGAGATCAAAGAACGTTTTCCGGACGTGGAGCGGGTAATTACGGCGGATTCCGACGGCCAGCACACGCTGGAGAGCCTTAAGAAAGTTGCCGACGCCTGCCGCGAAAATCCTGCCGCGCTCGTTCTCGGCGGCCGTTTCCGCGACGCAGACAATATCCCGTTCAAGTCGAAGGTCGGCAACGGCTTTACGCGGCTGGCCTTTAAAATTGCCACCGGACTTTCTATCCAAGACACCCAGACCGGCCTTCGCGGCTTTCCGGCGGCCAGTATCCCGGATATGCTGAATGTTAAAGGCGACAGGTATGAGTACGAAATGAATATGCTGCTGTCTTTGAAGGGCTGGGGGATGCCTTTCGTCGAGGTACCGATCGAGACGGTCTATATCGACAATAACTCGGGGACCCATTTTCACCCTGTGCGCGATTCGTTTAGGGTGCTCAGTCAGATCTTTAAGTTTATCAGCGCGTCCGTCATTTCATTCGTGGTGGATTATCTGCTGTATATGCTGTTTTTATACGCGATCTGCCCGCTTATCTGGCATTCGCCGCTGCCGTCGTTTGCAGTTCCTGTGTCGTATATGGCGGCCAGAGTGTTAAGCGGCGTCGTGAATTATCTGCTCAACAGCCGCGTAGTGTTCAAATCCTCGGGCATCAGACAGGCCGTGGGTTATGCCGTTTTGTGGCTGATCATATTAGGCCTTGGTATGCTGGGCTCGTATCTTATTCGCGACCTTCTGGGCTGGCCGGGGCTCGTGTGCAAGATATGCGTTGACATGCCGCTGTTCATACTGAGTTATTTCGTACAGCGGGAGATAATTTTCAAGAAAAAACGGGCGGTGAGCAGCAAATGATATGGGACGATTCAGGTACTGCCGTTTACCTGTTCACAGGCCATTACGGCAGCGGTAAGACTGAGACAGCGGTGAATTTTGCCCGCTTTTTGAGGGAGCGTTACCGCCGTACCGATCCGTCGGGGGAGCACAAGATAGCCATGCTGGATATGGATATCGTGAACCCGTTTTTCCGGTCGGCAGACGCCCGGGAATTTCTGGAAGAACTTGACGTTCGGGTGGAGGTGCCTCTCTACGCAAATACAAACGTGGATATGCCGTCATTGCCGCCTTCCATGGGAGCGTTGATCAGAGACGAGTCGTACGACGTAATAGTTGACATCGGAGGCGACGACATGGGAGCCAGAGCGGTGGGCTGCTATTCCGACGATATATTGACGCGCCGGTATTTCAGATATTTCGTGTTCAACAAACGGCGGCCATTCACCGGAACTGCAAAAACTGCGCTGAAGATCTACGACGAGATCAACGGCGTGTCGCGAGTGCCCTGCGCGGGAATCGTGAACAATACCAATCTGCTGGAGGAGACGGACGTCCCGCTCATCCGGGAGGGACTTTCAGAGGCGATCGAATTGGGCAAACTGCGGGGCGTTCCCGTGGCTTTCTCTACGGTTCCCGAAGATTTGTACGACGAACTGCTTTCGGCCGGTGATAATGCATTTAACGCGGACAACGTCATTCCGCTTCGCAGAACTGTTAAGAGGTTGTTTTAAATGCCAGATAAAATAAGAGGCAATACCGACGGCCTGAAGGCGGCGCTTTTAAGGGCGACGGAAGAGTATATTGATAACTGCTTCGGCCCGGGTGAGTTCGCACCGGAGGAGATCGTTGACGTCCAGACCGCGTTTACGGCGGAAACGGGCAGGGAGATCGCGTTCGTGCTTGACCGCCGGAATTACGTGCGTGAAATAAGCGTAGGAGATAAGGTACACGTGGACGCCGCGTTGACCGGCGGAAAAGACCGTGGATTGTCCGGGACCAGACTCCTTCACACCCATCCCAACGGCACGGTGACCGCCTCGGAGCAGGATCTGGAGACCCTCACGCGCTGCCGCCTCGATGCAATGATCGTGCTTGGAGTGGCGGAAGACGGTACGCTTACCGGCGCCAGCGCATACGTGATCGATCCGGAGGATCCGGACAAGACGCTCCGGGCTGGTTCGTACGTGCGAGAGCAGTTGGACCGGTTCGACGGTGTATGGGCAATGGTCCGGGAGATCGATGCCGCGCTCCGGGTTCGGGACGCTAATTCTGAAGTGGAGGCCGGCGGGATGGAACGGGCCGTGCTGGCGGGAGCGGTTCCTGAAAAGGCCAATATTATAGGCGGCGATAATGCTGTTTTGGACGAGCTTTCGGAGCTGGCCAGGACCGCCGGGGCGGTGGAAATTGACCGCGTGACTCAGCGCCGCGACAGGCCGGACGTGAAATATTATTTGGGAAGCGGCGCCGTTGACAACATCAAAAGCAGCGTGCGCACGAACCGGGCGGATCTGGTGATATTCGACGATGAATTGTCCCCGTCCCAGATACGCAACTTAGAAAACGCTCTGGACGTGCGGGTGATCGACCGCACCGCACTTATACTTGACATATTTGCCGCGAGGGCGAAATCGGCGGAGGGTAAGCTTCAGGTAGAACTGGCTCAGCAAAAATACAGGCTTCCGCGGCTTACCGGTAAAGGCACCGAGCTTTCCAGACTGGGCGGCGGTATAGGCACGCGCGGTCCCGGCGAGACCAAGCTGGAGACCGACCGCAGGCACATCAACAGGAAGATCCATATTCTGGAGGCCAGGCTGCGGGAAATGACGGAGCGGCGCGAGGTTTTGAGGAAAGAGCGTCGCAGGAAAAACCTGCCTGTGATCGCGGTGGTGGGTTATACGAACGCCGGAAAATCAACGCTGGTCAACGCTTTGTGCGATTCTGACGTGTTCGTGAAGGATGAGCTTTTCGCCACCCTGGATACGTCGGTCCGGAGACTCAAAGGGGCTAAAAATCAGGATTTTTTGCTCGTAGATACTGTAGGATTCATACGGAAACTGCCCCACGACCTGATCGAGAGCTTCAAGGCGACGCTCGAAGAGACGGTGTACGCAGACCTGCTGCTCCACGTTGTTGACGCCTCCGATCCGGATTGCGACGGGTGCATTGACGCGGTGGAGAACATCCTTGACGAGATCGGCGCAGGCGGACGGCCGAGGTATCTGGTGCTGAACAAGTGCGATAAATTGGGTGCGGGTGACGAGGTGTATATTTCAGACCGGGCGAAGCATACCTACGGCAAAGTCATGCGTGTGTCAGCGATCACCGGCGACGGCCT
>JAEEGL010023351.1_pt1 | contig 15032 bp, 14 predicted proteins | sample 9134231 | NCBI WGS metagenome assembly JAEEGL01 (sample SAMN16246548, study PRJNA631951) | gut metagenome | biome: gut microbiome; feature: rumen; material: fiber-attached | host: Bos | place: Iran: Karaj | collected 2018-10 | reverse complement strand
TCATCGACTTCGCCACCCGCACCGGCTGCGACTCCCTCGCCATCTCCATCGGCACCAGCCACGGCGCCTACAAGTTCACCCGTGAGCAGTGCACCGTAGATCCCAAGACCGGCCGTCTGGTTCCCCCGCCGCTGGCTTTCAACGTGCTCCACGAGATTGAGAAGAAGCTCCCCGGCTTCCCCATCGTGCTCCACGGTTCCTCTTCCGTTCCCCAGGAGTATGTGGACATGATCAACGAACTGGGCGGCAAACTGCCGGATGCCGTAGGTATTCCTGAGGAGCAGCTGCGCGAAGCCTCCAAGAGTGCCGTCTGCAAGATCAACATCGACTCCGACAGCCGTCTCGCCATGACCGCCGCCGTGCGCAAGGTCTTCCACGACAAGCCCGGTGAGTTCGATCCCCGTAAGTACCTGGGCCCCGCCCGCGACGAGATGAAGAAGCTCTACATCCACAAGATCGTGAATGTGCTGGGCTCCGACGGCAAGGCCGAATAATTCCCGCTACAATACCGGCCGGTAGTAGTGCAGGGAGTCGGCCACGGCAGAGCCATCCAGGATGGACGCCAGGTCTTCCAGCACCAGGTCCGGCCTCACGGGACCCGTTTCCCAGAACAGATTCCCTCCCCCCTCAGTGGTGCGGAGGGAATTGTTCCATATATGGGGGATGGCGAAATCGGCAAAGAGCGGATTAGCGCTCAGGAGTTGTTCCCGGGTGTTGCACCAGCCCGTATTGAGCCAGAAATCCGCCTCCCGGGCATAGCCATAGGCCTTTTCCAGGGAGATGGTGGCCGATTCCCGCTGGCCCGGCACGGCGCCCAGTACCTCGCCGCCGGCATCCCGGATGAGGCGTGTCATGTAATTGTCGCCGCCGGGGATGTACCAGATGTCGGCATAGGGAATATTCAGCAGCACCTTGGCCCCGGAAGGCTCCCGGACCAGCGCGCGATAGCGGTCGCGCACGGCGCGGAAGACGGAATCGGCCCGGGCACTGCGGCCCGTGAGGGCGCCAAACAGCTTCACATACTCCGCCCGGGCCAGGGGATGGCTCTCCAGGTGTTCGCTCAGGACCACGGTCCTCACCCCCAGTTCCCGGAGTTTTCCCAGATACGGCGGCTCCACGGCCGATACCAGGTAGGTGAGCAGCACATCGGGCCGGGTCCGGAGGATGGCTTCGTAGTCCAGGGAGGCATCGTATCCCAGTTCCTCGGCCTCCGGCACCGGGGTACCCAGATAGGACAGGCCGGAAACGCCCTTCACGCAGGACGTGGCGCCTATGGCATCCAGATAGCCCACATAGGAGGAGGACATGCACAGGAGGCGCTCCATGGGGCCGCGGAGCGTATCGGCCCCGCCAGAAGGAGAGAGGACCACCACGGTGGCGGAGTCCAGCGTCTTGAACCAGCGGGCATATTCCATTTGCGGCGCCCCTTGGGGACGCGGGCCGCAGGAGACCAGCAGAAGCAGCAGGAGGAACTTGGCGAAATGGCGCATAATTCGTAATTTTGCACACAAATATAATACATAAACTGATTATTCGTGCCCATGCACACCCGCGAAGAAAAAATAGAGGCTTTCGGCCGGCTCCTGGACATCATGGATGCGCTCCGGGAAAAATGTCCCTGGAACGCAGAGCAGACTTTTGAATCCATCCGTCGCCTGACGGAAGAGGAAGTGTACGAACTCAGCGACGCCATCGTCGCGGGCGACCGCCAGGCCACCGCCAAGGAAATCGGCGACCTGCTGTACCACATGGTGTTTTATGCCCGCATCGGAGAGGAAGAAGGCGCTTTTGACATTGCCGATTCCATAGACAAGATCTGCGACAAGATGGTCTTCCGCCATCCGCACGTCTTTGGTCCGGAGGCCGGGAAACAGACCACCGCCAAGGAGATTGCCGACACCTGGGAACTGGTGAAGGCCAAAGAGAAAGGCGGAAACAAACGGATCATGGCCGGAATCCCCCAGGCCATGCCCGCCCTGCTGAAGGCCCTGGCCATGCAGGAAAAGGCCCGCGGCTGCGGCTTTGACTGGCAGCAGAAGGAGCAGGTGTGGGACAAAGTGCTGGAGGAATACCGGGAAGTGGCCGATGCCGCCGAAGAAGGCAATCCCAACCACCTGGAAGAAGAATTCGGCGACTTGCTGTTCGCCGTCATCAATGCCGCCCGGCTCTATGGGACCGATCCGGAGACGGCGCTCAACCGCAGCTGCGAAAAATTCCGCCGCCGCTTCACCTATCTGGAAGAGCAGACGCTGCGCAAAGGTCTTTCATTTAAAGACTTAAGCCTCGCCCAGATGGATGCCGTCTGGAACGAGGCCAAAGCAAAAGGCTTGTAAAGGAAAGCTATTTAATCAGGTTTCCCAAAATGCTGCGGGTAAGTTCCCGCGTCAGGGTGGTCGTAGCACTCTTGGTGGCACGCTTCACCATCTTCTCCCCGGTGCTGGTCTTTGAAGTGGACTTCTTGCCGGTGACCTTGGACGTGACAGCATCGGCGGCAGCGGCGGCAGCCACACCCGTGATGGCCGTAATCACCGAACGGAGCACCTTGGAGCCCATGCCGCTTCTGGCCTTCTTGGCCGCCTGCTTCTGCTCCCTGGCATTTTCTTTCTCCAGGCGGGCCGCTTCTTTCTCGGCGGCTGCCTGGGCCTCCAGTTCGGCCTTCTGCTTCTGGACCTCGGCATAGGCGGCCGTCAGGATCTCATAGGCGCTTTCGCGGTCGATGGCGTGGTCGTAGCGGCCATACAGGCGGCTGCGCTTGATGCAGTCGGCACGCTGGCTTTCCGAGATGGCGCCAATCTGGCTCAGCGGGAAGAGGATTTTGGCACGTTCCACGATGGCCGGGGTGCCTTTTTCGTCCAGGAAGGAAACGAGGGCCTCGCCGGTCCCCAGTTCGAGCAGCGTCTCGTAGGTCTTGAAGGCGGGGTTGGCGCGGAAGGTATCGGCCGCCACCTTCACGGCTTTCTGGTCCTGCGGCGTATAGGCGCGCAGGGCATGCTGGACGCGGTTTCCCAACTGTCCCAGGATGTTGGACGGGATGTCCGTGGGGCTCTGCGTAATGAAGTAGATGCCCACCCCCTTGGAACGGATGAGGCGGATCACCTGCTCAATCTTGTCGGTGAGTGCCTTGGACGTGCCCTCGAAGAGCATATGGGCCTCGTCGAAGAAGAACACCAGCTTGGGCAGGTCCATCTCGCCCACCTCGGGCAGGGTGGCATACAGTTCACTGAGCAGCCACAGCAGGAAGGTGGAATAGAGCTTGGGCTGGAGCATGAGCTTGTCGGCGGCCAGCACATTCATGATGCCTTTGCCACCCTCGCACTGCAGCAGGTCGTAGATATCAAAGTCCGGCTCGCCGAAGAACTTATCGGCCCCCTGGTTCTCCAGGGCCAGCAGGGCGCGCTGGATGGCCCCCACCGACTGCGTGGACACCGTGCCGTACTTGGTGGTGTATTCGGAGGCGTTCTGCCCCACGAAATTGAGCATGGCGCGCAGGTCCTTCAGGTCAATCAGGAGCAGGCCGTTGTCATCGGCAATGCGGAACACGATATTCAGCACGCCGGTCTGGGTCTCGTTCAGGTCCATCAGGCGGCCCAGCATGTCCGGGCCCATCCGGGAGATGGTGGAACGCATGGGATGTCCCTGCTCCCCGTACACGTCGAAAAAGCGCACCGGGCAGCTCTGGAACTGCGGATTCTCCAGGCCGAATTCCGGCAGCCGCTTCTCGATGAAGCCCGACAGGCGGCCGGGCTGGGAGATGCCGCTCAGGTCCCCTTTCATATCGGCCATGAAACAGGGAACACCGGCCTGGCAGAAGGTCTCGGCCAACACTTGGAGGGTGACGGTCTTGCCGGTACCCGTAGCACCGGCGATGAGTCCGTGCCGGCACGCCATCTTCCCCACCAGGGAAATGGGGCCGTTTACGCTATGGGCCACATACAGCCCTCTTTCGTCATGGAGCATATGTTATAAATTATTGGTTATCAGCCGGTTGACGGCCAGCGCGGCACTTCCAGAGGCAGAAGAGCGCGGCGGCGAGCACGAAGGTGCCCAGGCCGATCCAGGGGGCGGTGGCGGCGGGAAGGCCCAGGCCCACCTTGTCCACCAGGATGAAGGTGGTGCACACCGAGGTCATGAACAGGGCCGGGAACAGGGTCACGAAGTACCACAGGCCCTCCTTCTTGCGGGCCAGGTACACCGTGAGGGTCCAGAGGGTGAACACGGCCAGGGTCTGGTTGCTCCAGCCAAAGTAGCGCCAGATGGTATTGAAACCGTTGGCATCGGCAATATTGAACCAGAGCAAAAGGGCCGATACCAAAAAGAGCGGAATGGCGATGTAGAGGCGCTTGGCCAGACTCTTCTGCTCCAGTTTCAGGAAATCGGCAATGATGAGGCGGGCGCTGCGGAAAGCCGTATCGCCGGACGTGATGGGAGCCGCGACCACGCCCAGCAGGGCCAGGACGCCGCCCACGACACCCAGCCAGTGCCGGGAAACCGCCGTCACGACGGAAGGAGCGGCAGAACCGGCCGATATACCGACCTCGGCCGCGCCGTCGCCAAAGAAGAACCAGGAGGCGACGGCCGCCCAGACCAGGGCCACGAGGCCTTCCGTAATCATGGAACCGTAGAAAACCGGACGGCCCAGCTTCTCATTCTTGATGCAGCGGGCCATGAGCGGGCTCTGCGTGGCATGGAAACCACTGATGGCGCCGCAGGCGATGGTGATGAACAGGCAGGGGAAGATGGGCTGGTTGGCGACGCCGGTCTTCGCAGCCCAGCCGGAAAGGCCGTCCCACAGCTCCGGCATGGAGGGCCACTTGACAAGGAGGCAGACCAGCAGGCCGGCCGCCATGAAAAGCAGCGCCACCGCAAAGAAGGGATAGATGCGGCCGATAATCTTGTCGATGGGCAGGAGCGTGGCCACCACATAATACACGAAAATGACCCCGATCCAGATCATGATGGCCGTGCGGCCGCCGTCACCGGCGAGGTCGCCCAGGATGAGGGCCGGCGAATACACGAATACCGCGCCCACCATGGTGAGCAGCAGGATGGAGAACACCAGCATCACGGTCTTGGTGGTCTTGCCCAGATAGGTTCCCACCAGCTCCGGCAGGCCGGCGCCCCCGTGCCGGATGGACAGCATGCCGCTCAGATAGTCGTGCACGGCCCCGGCGAAGATGCAGCCCAGCACAATCCACAGGTAGCTGGCCGGGCCGAACTTGGCACCCATGATGGCGCCGAAGATAGGACCGGTTCCGGCAATGTTCAGGAACTGGATCATGAACACCTTCCAGGTGGGCATGGCAATGAAATCCACCCCGTCGGCCTTTTCCACGGCCGGCGTCTTCCGGTTCGGGTCCGGGCCGAACACCCGTTCCACAAAAGCCCCGTAAACCAGATAGCCCAAAATCAGAGCAGCAATGCTGATAACAAACGATCCCATTTTCTAAGCAGGCAGTATCATTCAAAAAAACTAAAATGCACGCGGCCGTAATGGCGTTCTTTCACAAAATGCGGATGGGAGGTGAAGCTGTGCTCATCCCCGTGTTCCAGGATGAAATAGCAGCCCGGATGCAGCAGATCCAGCGAAAAGATCAGGTCCGGAAGCCCGTCCAGCCCGTCCAGGGCATAGGGCGGATCGGCAAAGACCAGGTCGAACTTCTCGTGACAGATGGGCAGGAAATCGAAGACATTGTCCCGCACCATGGTTACGGCATCCAGCCCCAGGCGCGCAGCTTCCTGCTTGATGAACGTGGCATTCTCGCGGGCCATCTCCACGCAGTACACGCGCCGGGCCCCGCGCGAAGCGAACTCGAAGGCGATGGAACCGGTGCCCCCGAAAAGGTCCAGCACCTGGAGGTCCTGGAATTCATACTCGTTGTCCAGGATGTTGAACAGGCCCTCCTTGGCAAAGTCCGTGGTGGGCCGGGCCTTGTAGCCGGCCGGCGGAAGGATCACTTTCCCTTTCAGTTTTCCGCCGATGATTCTCATAGCTGGACCACGGATTTGAAATAGCGGTACAGGGACATCTGGGCATCCATTTCCAGCGGCGTACGGAAGCACAGGGTGGAAACCTCCGGATTGAGCTGGAGCTGCTTGAGCGCCAGGAAAAGGAAGTACTCGGCCGTGGTGAAATCCGGCGCGGCGAAGACATTGGCCAGGCGGAGGCTCTTGCCCTGGGCGATGACCAGGTGCAGCCAGCCGTCCCGCCAGGACGCCACCATCTTGTTGTATTCGGAAAGCTCTTCCAGCGCCGTCAGGAGATAGTACATCTCCGGCAGCACCTTCACCGGCTCGCCCGAAGCGGGCAGCACCGTCTGGGAGAGCACCTTGGAGAGAGACTCGCCGATGGTATTGGAATACACCAGCACGGCCCCGGTGCCGGGAACGTTCACCCACTCCACGTAATCGCCTTCTTCCAGGGCGGTCACTTCCGCCAGGGCGACGCGGGCCGCGGCCGGATTGAAGAAAGACTCGGGGACCAGGGCCACCTTGGGGGTGAGCAGGGAAATCTCCACCCGGTCATAGCGGCGCTGGAACTCCGGCGTCGTGAAGAGGCGTTCCGAACCCAGCCAGGCCGATGCCTGCACCTCGGACGGGGTGACGACCTTAAAAGAATATCCACTCAAGGAAACTTGAATGGATATTCCCGAAATTGATGTTTGGATGCGGTCCATCCGGACTACTCCCAGTTACCCGCGTTGTTGTTGGGGATGGAGATGCTACCCACCTGCAGGCCTTCGTACTTGTTCTGGTCCTTGCGGGCGGCATCCAGGTTGATGCGCAGCTGGTTGTCCAGCCCCTTGCAAAGGGCACGGTAAGGCATACGGGCCTCGAACAGCGGAACCTGCACGCCGGACACCTTCTTGATCACAGCCTCCATCTCGGTCTTCTGACCGCCGGAGAACGGGATATAGTACAAGGAGTCGATGCAGAAGTCCGGACGGCTGTTGAAGAGGGTGTCACGCACCGGGATCTGGGTAGTAACAGAGAACACCACACGCTGGCCCTGGGCATAGGCTTCCTGCAGCTTGGCGGTGAGTTCGGCGCCCTTGAGCTTGCGGTTGGCCTTCTTGATGGCCTCCGTATTCACCACGGCCAGGGAGTCGTCATTGGAACCGATCTGCATCACGATGTCCATCTTGCCGGTCTCGTAGAAGAGTTTGAGGGAATCCACCGAAGGACTGAAACGGCCATAGGAGCTCTTGAAAGCCTCCTGGAGGGTACGGATGTCTTTGAGGCGCTGGATGCCCACCTTGGAGCGGGCCGCCACTTCTTCGTTGAATTTTACCGGTTTCTGGATGCTGGCGACCGTGGCCCAGGCGAGGCCCACGATCAAGCCGGCCAGAAGGATTTCAAGGACGATTTTGAGTGCTTTGTTCATTATTTTGTTGTTTTACATTTTTCATAAGTTCCGACAAAGTTAACAAAATGATTTCTCAAAAGCAATATCTTTTTGTAAATTTGCCCTCGCAAAACAGCGTGTCATGTTCCCTTGCCTGAGACAAGAAGGGCTGCGCCGTCTGGACACTCTCCTGGAGGGTGCCGCGAAAGTCACCGTGGTGGGACACACCCACCCCGACGGCGATGCCCTGGGGGTCACGTCGGCCCTGGCCCTATACCTGCGGAAAACCCGCGGGAAGGACGTCGTGTGCCTGTTTTCGGACACGCCGGCCGACAACCTCCGCTTCATCCTGCCCCCGGAAATTCCCTTCCTTTTCCACGATGCCGATCCGCAGGCCGCCGAGGCCCGCATCCGGGAAACGGAGCTCATTGTCCTGGAAGACTGCAACGGTTTCTCCCGCACGGATGCGCTGGCTCCCCTGCTGCAGGCATCGAAGGCCCGCAAGGTCCTCATCGACCATCACCTGAATCCCGAATCGGCCGATTTCGACCTGGTCTTCTCCACCCCCGACGTTTCCTCGTCCTGCGAGCTCCTCTACTGGCTCCTGAAAGGCCTGGGCGGTCCGGTTTCCGTCCCGGTGGGGACGGCCCTGATGACCGGCATGACCACGGACACCAACAACTTCGCCAACTCCGTCTATCCTTCCACGCTCCAGATGGCGTCGCAGCTGCTGGAGCTGGGCGTGGACCGGGACAGCATCCTGCAGCACCTGTACCAGGAATACCGGGAGAACCGGGTCCGGATCATGGGATACATGCAGCACGAAGGCATGCAGCTGCTCCCGGAAGGCGCCGCCTACATGATCCTCACCCGGGCCATCCAGGAACGCTTCGACCTCCGCGAAGGAGAGTCCGAGGGCCTGGTGAACGTGCCGCTTTCCATTGCCAACGTGCGCCTGAGCGTCCTCCTGAAGGAGAACGGGGACCATTTCCGGGTGTCCGTCCGCTCGAAGAAAGGCACATCGGCCCAGCAGCTGGCCCAGCGCTACTTCCATGGCGGTGGCCATGAGAACGCAGCCGGCGGCAAACTGCTCATCGGGGCCGATATCGCTTCCCCCGAGGAGGCGCCCGCCTATCTTGTCCACGTCCTGAAATCCTTCCTTGCATGATGAAACGTTCCACCTGCATATTCGCTGCCGTCCTGCTCGCCGCCGTCTGGGCCCTTTCCTGCTCCAAGCAGGCCGTCCAGACCACCTATGACAAGCAGACCACCAACATCGAGAAGTTCCTGGAGGCGCAGATGAAGGCCGATACGAACGCCCGCCTTACGCTGAGCGACGGGGCCTACCGCCTCATCCTGCACGACACCCTGCCGGCCCACCGCGATTCCCTGCGGGAAGGCGGACGCGTGTCCCTGCACTACGCCTGCTACACCCTCACCTCTTCCTCCGTGAGTAAATCGAACCTGATCGCCACCAATCGGGAGTCCGTGGCCAAAAGCGCCGGCTGGACGCTCTCGGACACCGCGCAGTTCAAGCTGGACACCCTCCGGCTGGACGGGTCGCTGCTGGAAGGCCTGCGGCGGGGCCTGCTGGGCGTGAAGGCCCAGGACGAAGGATACATCCTCTTTAATGGCAAATATGGCTTCGGCAAGAAAGAGCACGGCATGATTCCTGCAAATGCTGCCCTGGTCTATCAGATATGGATTGAACAAATTTACAATGACTGATCTTTTGAGAAAATACGGCATTCCCCTGGCCCTGGGCGCCCTGGCCCTCCTTCCTTCCTGTGCCAAGGACAACAGCCCCTCCACCGGGGAAGTCTCCCGCCAATACCTGGAACTGTGGATGGCCGAATACCATCCCGGCGTAACGCCCAAACAGGAGAACGGCATCTACATCCTCTCCGACGAACCCGGCACGGGTGCCGCCTGGGACAAGTCCAAGGCCTATACCCAGGCCCGCGTCACCATCCGCACCCTCACCGGCACCATCACCTCCACGGACGATGAGCGCCTGGCCCAGCAACTGGGCACCTGGGTGCAGGGCAATTATTATGGCCCCGGCGTCTATGCCACCGGAGAAGGCTACATGCCCGCAGGCGTGGACGCCATGCTGGAAGACATGCGCATGGGCGGTACCCGCACGGCCGTCATCCCGGCCTGGCTCACCACCACCTACCGCTATGCCACCATGCAGGATTACATTGACGCCGCTACCTCCTCCACGCATTACATCTACACCATCACGCCCGTATGCCAGATCGAGGACCCCGTCCGCTGGGAAAAAGACAGCCTCACCACCTACGTAAAACGGCATTACGGGGCCCAGGTCAAGAGCCGGGCCGTAGGGGAAGACATCCCGGCCGACAGTTCCTTCTACTTCGTGTCGGACACCACGGCCTTCATCGGCCTGGAGAAACTTGCCTCGGGCGCTTCCGTGAAGCTCAACTACACCGGACGCCTCCTCAACGGGCAGATCTTCGACACCACCGACGAAAGGACAGCCAAGGATGCCGGCATCTACAACCCTTCCCGGACCTATGAACCGGCAAGCGTGACCCTGGCCTCCGAATACGGCGACATCACCATGGGCGGCAGCAACAAGCTGGTCAAGGGTTTCAAGGCCGGCCTGTTCTCCATGCACTGGAAAGGCCAGAAAGCCGTTGTCCTGTTCACCTCCCCGCTGGGTTACTCGACCAGCGGCCAAGGCGACGCCATCCCCGGCTACGCTCCCCTGCTGTTTGAACTGGAGTTCACCGAGGACTAGCCCATGAGCAACGCCGCAGCCCCTACCGAACTGGGCACCAGACCCGTAGGCGCCCTCCTCAGACAATACGCCATCCCCGGCATCATCGCCATGACAGCGTCCTCGCTGTACAACATGGTGGACAGCATCTTCATCGGCCACATCCCCTCCGTGGGTTCCCTTTCCATGGCCGGTCTGGCTGTCACGTTCCCGCTCATGAACATCTCCACGGCCTTCGGCACGCTGGTGGGCGTGGGCGCCTCCACCATGATTTCCGTGCTGCTGGGCCAGAAAAACTACCCGGTGGCCAAACGGGTCCTGGCCAACGAGGTCACGCTGAACGTGATTTCCGGCTTCCTGTTCACCCTGGTCACCCTGCTGTGGATGGATCCCATCCTGCGCTTTTTCGGGGCCAGCGACGCCACCCTCCCCTATGCCCGCAGCTACATGACCATCATCGCCCTGGGGAATGCGGTCACGCACCTGTACTTCGGCCTCAACAACATCGTGCGCTCGTCGGGGAATCCCAGGCTGGCCATGGGGCTCACCCTGTTCACCGTGACCTCCAACGCCATCCTGGACCCTGTTTTCATCTTCGTGCTGGGCCTGGGCATCCAGGGAGCGGCCATCGCCACGGTGCTGTGCCAGCTCATGGCCCTCACCATCACCTTCCGCTATTTCCTCAATCCGGAGCGCTTCCTCAACCTGCCCCGGAAAATCCGGGAATACCGGGTGGACTGGCGCATCGCCAAGGATTCCCTGTCCATCGGCATGGGTCCCTTCCTGATGAACCTGGCCAGCTGCATCGTGGTGCTGTTCATCAACCAGCAGCTGGTAAAATGGGGCGGAGACCTGGCCCTGGGTGCCTTTGGCATCGTGAACCGGATCACCTTCCTCTTCGTCATGGTGGTCTTCGGCTTCAACCAGGGCATGCAGCCCATCGCCGGCTACAATTACGGCTCCCGGCAATATGGGCGCGTGCGGGAAGTGTACCTGAAAACAGCCCTCTGGGCCACCCTGGTCACTACGCTGGGCTTTCTGGTTTCCGTCTTCCTGCCCCGGCCCACCGCCAGCATCTTCACCAACGACCCCGCCCTGCTGGACATGGCCGCCAATGGCCTGAGGCTCATGAACATGGTCTTCCCCATCGTGGGATTCCAGATGGTCACCACCAACCTGTTCCAGTGCCTGGGCATGGTGAAAAAATCCATCTTCCTCTCCCTGTCCCGGCAGCTGCTTTTCCTGCTTCCCTGCATTTATATCCTTCCCGCCCTCCTGGAATCCGACGCCGGCGTGTGGTACAGCTTCCCCATCTCGGACTCCATCTCGGCCATCATCACCGCCATCCTGGGACTCGCCCTGCTCCGCAAGCTGGGACGGCTCAAGGACGGAGACGACCCTTCGGTGCTGGGAAGCCAGATCTGACGACCAACCATGAAAGACGCCATGCATACCATCATCAATGTCGGCCGAAGCTTCGGCAGCGGCGGCGGTTATGTGGGACAGGCCCTCGCCCGCAAGCTGAATATCCCCTTCTACGATAACGAACTCATCTCCCAGGCGGCCGAGGAAAGCGGCTATTCCAAGGACCTGTTTTCGGGCGGGGAAAAGAAGCGCAGCATCTTCTCGGCCTCCAGTTTCTTCACTTCGGGCCGGATGAGCTACCTGGACAGCGCCTACGTGAACGACGACCTCCTGTTCAAGGCGCAGAGCGAGGTCATCCGCAGCATTGCCGAAAAAGGAGACGCCGTAATTATCGGCCGCTGTGCCGACTATATCCTCCGCGACCTGCCCTGCCTGAATGTCTTCGTGTGCGGGCCGGAGTCCTACCGCATCCAGCGCCTGGTCGAGAACGAGGGCCTGACGGCCGAGGAGGCCGAAAACCTCATGCGCCGGAAGGACCGCACACGGGAAACCTACTACAATTACTACACATTCGGCGCCTGGGGCGTGGCCTCCAACTACCACCTGTGCGTGGACAGTTCCATCCTGGGCATCGAGGGGACGGCCGACCTCATCATCGAATTCGGCCGGCGGGCTGGACGCATCCATGTCTAGCCGCCTCATCCGCATCGTCCTGCTCCTGGCGCTCCTTGTGGGCGCGGGCTGCCTGCTCCTGCGGGGGAAGGAAGAACAGCCCCTGGTCCCGGCGGCCCCGGCCTATGTCCAGGACCTGAACGCCACCCTGGAGAACGGGATGTCGGAAATCCCCGAACTCCGGCGCCTGGACCACGCCATTGACAGTTTCATGCAGTTCTGGTCCCTGCACGGGACCTCCCTGGCCATTGTCCGGAACGATTCCCTGGTCTATGCCAAAGGCTACGGCATGGCCGATGAAAGAACCCCCATGACCCCCGGCACCTGCTTCCGCCTCGCTTCCGTGTCCAAACTGCTCACGGCCATCGGCATCATGCGGCTGCAGGAGGAAGGGAAACTCTTCCTGGACACGCCGGTTTTCGGCCCCTGCGGCATCCTCAGCGAGTACGATCCGTGGATCCGGGACGAGAACTACTATCTCATCACGGTGGAACACCTGCTGCGCCACCAGGGCGGATTCACCGCCCGCGGCGGCGACGTCATGTTCTCCACCCTCACCTTCATGCGCAACCACGGCCTGAGCACGCCCCCGTCCCCGTCGCTGCTGGTCCAGAAGCAAGTGGCCAGGCGCCTGACCTTCGAGCCCGGCACCTGGCAGGAGTATTCCAACTTTGGCTACCTGCTGCTGAGCCTGGCCATCGAGAAGGCTTCGGGGCTGTCCTACGAGGATTTCATGCAGCAGGAGGTCTTCGGTCCGGCCGGCTGCCTGGGCTTCCGCATCGGCGGGAATTACCTGTCCGACCGCCTGCCCGGCGAAACCCGCTATTACATGCAGCCCGACAGCGAACTGGTGCCTTCCTTTGACGGACGTTTCGCCAACGTGGAGAAGTGTTACGGAGGCAACGACGTCACCGGCCTCCTGGGCGCCGGCGCCTGGACCGGGTCGGCCCCGGAACTGGCGCGGCTGGTTTCCTGTATAGACGGCTACGGGCCCATGGAAGATATCCTGGACCCGTTCTCCGTGATGCAGATGACGCATTATGTGGACGATGACACCTATGCCCTGGGCTGGACCGACTGCAACCAGCTGGGCGAATGGACCCGGACGGGCTCGTTCTCAGGGACATCGGCCATCGTGAAGGTCTATCCCGACGGGCAGTGCTGGATCCTGGTGAGCAACACCTCGGCCTGGCGCGGCGCCCGCTTCACCAAGGACATCTCGGCCCTGTTCCGTAAACTGCGGGCCCGCTTCGGCACCCGGCTTCCCCACCGCGACCTCTTCCAGGAGGCGGCGGCCGTCTAGAAGCCGTTGGCCAGGAAGGCGGCCTGGACGGCACCGATGCGCCGGTACCCGTCCTCATTCATGTGCAGGCGGTCATCCATGTAATACTGGGACACGTTGAAACGGTTGATTCCCTGCAGGTTGAACTGGTCCAGCACCGGTATGCCATAATAGGCGCAGCAGTCTTTCTGTCCCTGGATATACTCGGCAAAGGTCTTCCCCGTGGCATTGGGCGAGTTGGAGAAGGGGTTGTTGCCGGCATCGCGGTTGAAAAAGCGCAGCGAGGTGAAGAAATAGATCTCGGCCCGGGGATTTTTCTCCAGCAGGGTCTTGATGCAATAGTTGATGCCGCCGCACTGGGTGTTGAGTTTGGCGGGGTCGTAGTTGTCAAAGATGGTATAATCCTGCCAGGTGCCGCACTCCTTGCCTCCCATGTAGTCGTTGGTGGAGGCCCAGAGCACATAGATGTCAAAGACCCCGGCCGAATCCACCTGCCGCTGCAGCGTATAGCCCTGTTCCAGGGCAAACCCAGCACCGCCCACGCCATAGGTCACGACCTCGGCGCCCAGCAGGTTGGCCCACTGCTGCTTGGCCGCATCCGACTCGGGATTCACGGAAAGGGAGCCGCCAAAAACAGCAATGCGCTTGCCGAAGTTCTTGCTGCTCCGGTAGGGACTCTTCAGGGTGGCCAGCCGTTCCGGCTTCAGGGTGTGCTTCTTCGGTTCGGGCACACGCTGTCCCGTCAGGATGAGCGCGCTGGCGAGAAAGGCCAGGATGAGGAGGATACGTTTCATGGCTTATTCCATTAATTTCTTGTATTTGAAGCGTTTGGGTGCTGCATCGGCCCCCAGGCGAAGCTTGCGGTTGGCCTCGTACTCCTGGTAGTTTCCTTCAAAGAAGACCACCTTTCCCTCGCCTTCATAGGCCAGGATGTGGGTGGCGATACGGTCCAGGAACCAGCGGTCGTGGCTCACGACCACGGCGCAGCCGGCAAAGCCGTCCAGGCCCTCTTCCAGGGCGCGGATGGTGTTCACGTCCACATCATTGGTGGGTTCGTCCAGCAGCAGCACATTGCCTTCGTCCTTGAGGGTGAGCGCCAGATGCAGGCGGTTGCGTTCACCGCCGGAAAGGACGCCGCACAGTTTCTCCTGGTCGGCCCCCGAGAAGTTGAAGCGGGACACCCAGGCACGGGCGTTGATGTCGCGTCCGCCCATCCGGATCCATTCGGAATTGCCGGCAATGGTCTCGTACACCGTCTTTTCCGGATCGATCGTGCGGTGCTGCTGGTCCACATAGGAGATTTTCACCGTATCCCCGATCTCGATGCTGCCGCTGTCGGGCTGCTCGATGCCCATGATGAGGCGGAAGAGCGTAGTCTTACCCGCACCGTTGGGGCCTATGACCCCCACGATGCCTGCCGGCGGCAGTTCGAAGGACAGGTGCTCGAACAGCAGCTTGTCGCCGTAGGCCTTGGACACGTCGTTGAACTGAATGACCTTGTTGCCCAGGTGCGGACCGTTGGGGATGTAGATTTCCAGGTTGGCTTCCTTCTGTTTGGCATCGGCCGATGCCAGTTTCTCGTAGGCACCCAGACGGGCCTTCTGCTTGGCCTGGCGGGCCTTGGG
>JAEEGL016725428.1_pt1 | contig 15033 bp, 10 predicted proteins | sample 9134231 | NCBI WGS metagenome assembly JAEEGL01 (sample SAMN16246548, study PRJNA631951) | gut metagenome | biome: gut microbiome; feature: rumen; material: fiber-attached | host: Bos | place: Iran: Karaj | collected 2018-10 | reverse complement strand
CCACGCTCTGGATGTACGAACTCGCGTCCGACGTCGAGGAACTCGAACACCGCCTGGACAAGCTGCTCCTGCTCGGAAGCAAGGGAACCACCGGCACGCAGGCGTCCTTCCTCGAACTCTTCGGCGGCGATCACGAAAAGGTCAAGGAACTCGATCGGATGATCGCCCGCGACCTCGGTTTCCCCGGCACGGTCGCCGTTTCCGGGCAGACCTACTCCCGCAAGGTCGACGCCAACTTCCTCGCGGTGCTGTCGGGCTTCGCGCAGTCGGCGTATAAGTTCGCGAACGACCTGCGCATCCTGCAATCCTTCGAGGAACTCGAAGAACCGTTCGAGACGCACCAGATCGGCTCGTCGGCAATGCCGTATAAGCGCAACCCGATGAGAAGCGAGCGGATGTGCGCGCTCGCGCGCTACGTCATCGTCGATTCGCTCAACCCGGCGCTGACCGCCGGCACCCAATGGTTTGAAAGAACGCTCGACGACTCGGCGAATCGCCGGATCTCGACGGCGGAGGCGTTTCTCGCCGTCGACGCCATCCTCAACATCTATATGAACGTCACCTCCGGCATCGTGGTCTACGACCGCGTGATCGACCGGCGCGTCCGCGAGAAACTCCCGTTCATGGCGACCGAAAACATCCTGATGAAATCGGTCAAGGCGGGCGGAGACCGGCAGGCGCTCCACGAACGGCTTCGGGTCCATTCCCACGCCGCCGCCGCGCACGTCAAACTGGAAGGCGGCAAAAACGATCTGCTCGAACGGATCAAAGCCGACCCCGCCTTCCCGATCAAAGCCGAGTAGATCGACGCCGTGCTCGACCCCGCGCTCTACGTCGGGCGCGCCCCCGAACAGGTCGACGAGTTCCTTTCGGACGTGATCGACCCGATCCTCTCCCGCTATCCCGACGCAAAACTCGTCGGCGAACTCAACGTATAAGAAAAGACGAAAATAAAGGAGAACGAAATGGCAAATATCTTGGAGGGAATGTCCCACACGTTCAGCGAGTATCTTCTCATCCCCGGCTACACCGACGAGAACTGCATCCCCGCGAACGTCTCGCTCAAAACCCCGCTCGTGAAGTACCGCCCCGACGAGGAGGAATCCCCGATCACGCTCAGCATCCCGATGGTCTCCGCGATCATGCAGTCGGTTTCGGACGACCGGATGGCGATCGCGCTGGCGAAGGAGGGCGGGCTCTCCTTCATCTACGGCTCGCAGAGCATCGAGGACGAGGCGGCGATGGTCGCCCGCGTCAAGAACTACAAAGCGGGCTTCGTCGTCAGCGACTCCAACCTGAAACCCACCGACACCCTCGCCGACGTGCTCGCGCTCGTCGAGCGGACGGGGCATAACACCGTCGCCATCACCGAGGACGGCACCGCCAACGGTCGGCTGGTCGGCGTGGTGACCGGGCGCGACTACCGCGTCAGCCGGATGTCCACCGATCTGAAAATCTCGAGTTTCATGACCCCGCTTGAAAAACTCGTGACCGCCCCCGCGTCGACCTCGCTCAAAGAGGCGAACGACATCATCCGGGATCACAAGCTGAACTCCCTCCCCCTGATCGACGAAAAGGGAAGACTGTGCTACTTCGTTTTCCGCAAGGACTACGACGAGCACAAACAGAATCCGCAGGAGATGCTCGACTCGAGCAAGCGGTATATGGTCGGCGCGGGTATCAACACGCTCGACTACGAGAAACGCGTTCCCGCCCTGATCGCGGCGGGCGCCGACGTCCTCTGCATCGACTCTTCCGAGGGCTACACCTGCTGGCAGAAGAAGACGCTCGACTTCATTCGCGAGAACTACGGCAACGCCGTCAAGGTCGGCGCGGGCAACGTGGTCGACCGCGAAGGGTTCCTGTTCCTTGCGCGCGCGGGCGCCGACTTCGTCAAGATCGGTATCGGCGGCGGCTCGATCTGCATCACCCGTGAGCAGAAGGGCATCGGACGCGGACAGGCAAGCGCCGTAATCGAGGTCGCGGCGGCGCGCGACGAATACTTCCGCGAGACCGGTATCTACGTGCCGATCTGCTCGGACGGCGGTATCGTCCACGACTACCACATGACGCTCGCGCTCGCAATGGGCGCCGACTTCCTGATGCTCGGTCGGTACTTCGCCCGCTTCGACGAGTCCCCGACGCCGAAACTCCAGGTCAACGGCACCTACGTCAAGGAGTACTGGGGCGAGGGGTCCAACCGCGCCCGCAACTGGCAGAGATACGACCTCGGCGGCAAAGCCAAACTCTCCTTCGAAGAGGGCGTCGACTCCTACGTCGTCTACGCCGGCTCGCTCCGCGACAACGTTGCGAAGTCGCTCTACAAGGTCAAATCCACCATGTGCAACGTCGGCGTTCTGACCATTCCCGAACTGCAGAAGAACGCGCGCATCACGCTGGTCTCGGCGACCTCGATCGTCGAGGGCAGTTACCACGACGTCACTTTGAGAAGTACGGCGAACATCAAGAATTAAGACAAAAAAAGGAAAACGGCGGCACCGATCGTGTCGCCTTTTCCATATCGGGCAGGGGACAAACCGAATAAAGGATACGGTACATGAAAACTTTTGAAAAAGTCAAATTCAACGGCACGTTCCGGGTGTATCAGCAAAGGGTGCTCGACAAAGCGGACAAATACCTTTTGGACGGACGGATCAACGTCGTCGCCGCGCCCGGGAGCGGCAAGACCATACTGGGTCTTGAACTGATCCGTCGGCTGAACGCGCCCGCCGTGATCTTATCGCCCACTACGACCATCAAGTACCAGTGGGGCGCGCGGTTCGCGGGCAATTTCCTCGAAAAGGGCGAGGATCCCGCAGAATACTTCTCCTACGATCTGCACGAGATCACGCTGCTGAACTCGATCACCTACCAGGCGCTTCATTCGGCGATGGATCACGCCCCGGTCGAGGAAGACGGGGTCACGGTCGACTATTCCGACGTCGATATCTTCCGGATCATCAAGGAATACGGCGTCAAGACCATCTGCCTTGACGAGGCGCACCACCTGCAGAACGAGTGGCAGAAAGCGCTTGAAAAGTTCCTCGACGGGATCGGTCGGGACGTGAAGATCATCGCGCTGACCGCCACCCCGCCCTACGACGCGGGGCAGATCGAATGGGAGCGGTACGAGCGTGTTTGCGGCCCGATCGACGAGGAGATCTTCGTCCCCGAACTGGTGAACGACAAAACGCTGTGTCCCCATCAGGACTACGTGTATTTCAACTACCCGACCAAGGAAGAGACCGCGTCGTTCAAGGACTACCGGAGCAAGGTCGTCACGGGGCTCGACGAACTGATGGCGCTCCCGATCTATCCGAAGGTCTACGAGTATATCGCTTCGCAGTACCAAGAAGATCGGGAAACGCTCTACGAGAACACGCGGGGCGTCATCGCGACGCTGATCCTGCTTAACTCCTTCGGGATCGCCGTCGACGAGACGATCGTCAAATCGTTCACCGGCAAGAAGAAACTCCCGGGTCTTACCGTCGAGTTTTCCGAGAGGGCGTACCGCTTTCTGCTTGAAAGCGACATCTTAAACGAAGACGAGAAGAACGAGATCCGCCGGGTCCTGAAGGGCAACGGACTGACCGAGCGGGGGCAGCCGGTGTTCTCCTTAAAAGAGAACGCCAAACACAAGTTGCTCAGTTCCGTCGGGAAACTGAAGAGCATCACCGAGATCGTCAAAAGCGAGAGCGGCAACCTCGGCGACGCGCTGCGCCTGCTGATCCTGACCGACTACATCAAAAAAGAGACGGTGAAGGATCTGTTCTCGGGCAAAACGCCCTCGGACGTCAGCGTCGTTTCGATCTTCGAGTGTCTGGCGAAGAGCGATCCCTCGTACCGGATGGGCGTGCTCTCCGGCGGGCTGATCATCCTTCCGACCGATTGCAAGCAGTACCTTGAACACCTCGGCGCGAAGATCACGCAGATCGGGGATACGAACTATTCGGAATTCTCGTTCGGAACGGTCAAGAACAAGGACAAGGTCGACGCCGTGTCCGAACTGTTCGAGCGGGGGATCATCCGGATCCTGATCGGGACCAAGGCGCTGCTCGGCGAGGGGTGGGATTCGCCCTGCATCAACACGCTGATCCTCGCCAGTTTCGTCGGGAGTTTCATGCTCTCCAACCAGATGCGGGGAAGAGCCATCCGGATCGATAAAAACAATCCGAACAAGGTGTCGAACATCTGGCACCTGGTCACCCTGGAACCCGACTACGTTTTTGAGGACTCGGCGCTGAACGCGCACGCCCTGAAGCGGCAGACCGATTTCGACCGGATCGTTTCGTACGACTACGAAACGCTTGAGCGGCGCTTCGAGTGCTTCACCGGTCCCAACTACACGACGGGCGAGATCGAGAACGGGATCGAACGCCTGACCGCCATCCGTCCGCCGTTCGACGAGAAGGGCGTGGAACGGATCAACCGCGAGATGCTCTCTCGCGCGATGCAGCGGGACGATACGCAGAGTAAATGGTCGACCTCGCTCCAATGCGGCACCAAACTCACCGAAGAGATCTCGGTCCCGAAAGAGACCGTCATCAAGCCGGTCGTTTTTACCAACTACCTTGCGCTGGTGATGCTTTGCTCGGTTGACGCGGCGGTCATGGCGGCGGAGTTCGCCGCCCTGAAGACGCTGGTCGGCGTTCAGAACGCCCCCGTCACGCGGCTCCTTCCGGGGCTCGCGCTCCTCGGACTGCTGTTCGCCGCGACGATCGCGGCGGCAAAACAGGCGAGAAAGATCATCTTGCATTCGACCCCCCGGAAGACTATGACGCACCTGGCAAACGCGCTGCTCAAGACGCTGCAGGAATGCAACATGATCGAGTACCGCGCATCCGTTGTGTCCGGCGGAAGCGACGTGTCGGTGTACCTGTTGCTCAAAAACGCGTCGACCTACGAAGCCAACCTGTTCAACACGGCGGTAAGCGAAATGCTCTCCCCGATCGACAACCCGCGCTATATCCTGATCCTAAAAAAGCGGGGGCGCCCGTGTTACAAGCAGTCCTACGCCTGCCCCTCGATCCTCGGGCAGAAGAAGGAAATGGTCGAACTCTTCGCCGACAACCTGACCGGACGGATCGGCGATTTCGCGATCGTCTACACCCGGAACGACGTGGGCAGAAAACTGCTGATGAAAGCGAAAAAACACGCGCTGATCTCAAAAAGCGAAAACCAATCGCCGAAACGCAGGCGGAGAATCGCCCGTTTCGAATAAAGCGACCGCCGCACGGGGCACCGTGCGGCGGCGGTATTATTCGTCTTCTCCGAACATCCGGTCGGCGGCGTTGTCGACCGCTTCGGCGCATTTTTTGCCCGCCTTTTTCACGGCGCGCTTCGCCTCGTTCCGCTTGAAATACAAGAGCGTTCCCGCCGCGCCGAATCCCATCGCCGCCGCGATCCAGAACACCGCCATCGGCGAACAGCACTCCCGCCGTTTCTTTCTCTCTTTGCACAGGATCATATTCGACACCTCTTTTTTGTTCTATTGTGTCCGGAACGCGGTTTTTCTATACCGAAAAACGACCGTTGGCGTTGCAACGCCGACGGTTTTCGTGTATAATGGATTTGAGGGACGGGTTTTTCATTTTTTTGAAAGGTCGGAAAAAGTATGCAGGAGAACAGTCGGATCAGGCTCTACCGGGGAAGCGTGTTGGACGTTCCCGCGGACGCGATCGTCAACGCCGCGAACGAAACCCTTCTCGGCGGCGGCGGGGTGGACGGCGCGATCCACCGGGCGGCGGGTCCCCGCCTGCTCGAGGAGTGCAGGACCTTAAACGGTTGCGAAACCGGGCGCTGCAAGATCACGAAAGCGTACGATATCACGTGGGCGAAGTATATCGTCCACGCGGTCGGTCCGCGCGTAACCGACGCGGGCGCACCCGAAAAACTGCGGGGTTGCTACGTCGGCGCCCTACAACTCGCCGCCGACAACGGCTGTTACAGCGTCGCGTTCCCCTGCATCTCGACGGGCGTCTACGGCGTCCCGATCGACCTCGCGGCGAAGACGGCGCTCGCGGCGATCGCCGATTGGCTTAAAGCCCACCCCGCCCACGCGATGACCGTCACCCTGTGCTGCTACCGTGAGGAAGAGTACCGGATCTACAAAGAATTGCTGCCCGCCGACTGAACCGTTTTTCAAATTGCGCCAGCAAATGCCCCGGCGATCGGAAACGTCTTTTCCTAACCGCGCCAGCCCCGTTTACGGGCGCGCGGGGGTGAGTGCGGAAGCCCCGTTCTCGTCCCGAAGGTGTACAATCGTACTCCGAGAGGGCGAGAACGGCGCTAGAAAAACGAATATAAAAAAGAGAAAAGCGCCTGCGTTTGCAGGCGCTTTTCAACCTTAAATGCGTTATGCTGTGCGGAGCGTCGGTACAGGGCAGGGTGCTTTCACAAATCCAAACGATCCATTCGTTTTTCGATCCGTGCCGCCTACCGCGTGCCGTCTGTCACCGTCATTCGACGGTGACAGATTTAGCAAGGTTACGAGGCTGATCCACGTCGCACCCGCGGGCAAGGGATACTTGATAGGCAAGCAGTTGCATCGCCGTCGCCAGCGCGATGGGCGCGACGGTCTCGGGGCAATCGGGGCAGACGAAGGAGATCTTCGCCATCTCGCGAAGTTCGGTCGTACCCCCCTTGCCGGCGGCGAAGACGAAGAGGTTCGCGCCGCGCGCGACGACTTCCTTCATATTGCCGACCATCTTCTCGCGGATCGCGGCTTCGCTCGAAAGAGCGACGACCGGGGTGCCCGGCTCGATCAGCGAGATGGTGCCGTGTTTGAGTTCGCCGGCTGCGTACGCCTCGCTGTGAATGTAGGAGATCTCTTTCAGTTTGAGCGACGCTTCGGCGGCGAGCGTGGAGTCGAAGAGCCGACCGATGAAGAACATATCGTCCTTCTCGGCGATATCGGCGGCGATGGCTTTGAGTTCGTTTTCGCGCGCAATGATCTTCTTGATCTCGGCGGGAAGCGCAACGGTCAGAGCGGAGACGTACTCGCGGGCGGTCGCGTCCGAAACGGTTCCGCGAATAAGACCCGTCCAGACGCCGAAGAGCGTCATCAGCGCGGTCTGCACGGTGTACGCCTTGGTGCTGGCGACGGCGATCTCGGGTCCGGCGTAGGTGTAGAGCACCGCGTCGGATTCGCGCGCCACGGTCGAGCCGACCGTATTGACGATCCCGAGCGTGAAGGCGCCGGCGGCTTTCGCCAGGCGGAGTGCGGCGATGGTGTCGGCGGTCTCGCCCGACTGCGAGATCAGGATCACGAGTTCGTCGGGTTCGATGACCGGATTGCGGTAACGGAACTCCGAAGCGATCTCGGCGGAGGCGCGGACGCGCGCGACGCGTTCCAGGACGGCGGCGCCTTCCAGCCCCGCGTGGTACGCGGTCCCGCAGGCGACGATCCGCACCGAGCGGATCGCCTTGATCCGGTCGGGCGACAGCCCTTCAGGGGCGAAATCGGGGATCCCGTCGGTGATGCGGGGGAAGAGCGTCTTCTTGACGGCGTCGGGTTCCTCGTAGATCTCCTTGTGCATAAAGTGGGCGTGCCCGCCGCGCATCGCGGCGGCGAGATCCCAGAGCGCGGTCTGCGGCTCGCGCTTGACCTCGGCGCCGTCGGCGTCGTAGACCGTCACGGAGTCGCGGGTGATCCTTGCGACGTCGCCGTTCTCGAGCGCGAGGTAGCGGCGGGTATAGGCGAGGATCGCCGTCACGTCGGACGCGATCAGGTTCTCGTTTTCGCCGAGCCCCACGATCAGGGGACTGTCCTGCCGCGCCGCCCAGATCTCGCCGGGCTTGTCGGCGAACAGGATCCCGAAGGCGTACGAGCCGCGGATCTTTTTGAGCGCTTTGAGGATCCCCGCAAGGCGGTCGCCGTCGCGGGTGCAGGCGTCGATCAGGAGCGCCGCCGCCTCGGTGTCGGTATCCGACTTGAAGGCGTAGCCCTGCTTTTCGAGTTCGAGTTTCAGTTCGCGGCTGTTCTCGATGATCCCGTTGTGGACCAGCATCAGACGCTCGTTCCCGTGGGGGTGCGAGTTGACGTCGGTCGGCGCGCCGTGCGTCGCCCAACGGGTGTGTCCGATCCCGCAGCGGGTGTTGACGTTCTCCTCGTTTGCGAGTTTGTTTTCGAGGCACGCGATTTTGCCCGCCGATTTGACCGAGCGGAGCGCGCCGCCTTTTTCGAAGAACGCGATCCCGGCGGAGTCGTACCCCCGGTACTCAAGCGCGTGAAGACCGCCCAGAATGACCGTGTCCGCCTTTTTGGGACCGGTATAACCGATAATGCCGCACATACAGTTTCTCCTAAATCAGATTTTCCGGGGAACGACCGTGCCGTCCCCTTTCAGAATGGAGCGTTCGGGGATAAATCCGCGAACGCGGGAAAGCGGATAGATGATGGTGTCGCGCCCGACGACAGAACCCGGGCAGAGCACGCTGTTGCACCCGACGTCGACGCCGTCGCCGAGGATCGCGCCGAGTTTGCGGAGCCCGGTCTCGATCTTTTCGTCCCCGGTTTTCACCGAGACGTTGCCTTTGTCGCTCCGGAAGTTGGACGCGACGACCCCCGCGCCCATGTGGGAACGGAAGCCGAGGATCGTGTCCCCGACGTAGTTGTAGTGGGGGACTTGGACGTTATCAAAAATCACGGCGTTCTTGACCTCGGTCGAGTTGCCGACGACGCAGCCTTCGCCGACCAGCGCCGAACCGCGGATGAAAGCGCAGTGCCGCACCTCGGTCCCGGCTCCGATCACGGTCGGTCCCGCGATCAGGGCGGTGGGCGCGATCTTGGCGCTCTTATGTACCCAGACCTCCGGCGCGATCTCGTCGTACTCCTCTTTGGGAAGGGAAGCGCCGAGTTCCCGGATGAAGTCCTTTAAGGGAGAGAGGATCTCCCACGGGTAGCGTTTGCCCTCGAACAGGGGGGCGGCGAGCGTGTGCGTCAGATCCAACAGTTCCTCGATCTTCGGGATCGCCATCGTTTTTCTCCTGCGGCGGGAACCGCCGTTTTCGTCGTCGTTTTTGCGGTCGGAACCGTGCCCGTCCGCTTTGCATAACCTCTTATAATTATACCACCGGGCAGGACGTTTGTCAAGCGCGGATAAAGAGACCGCCCCCTTGTGGGGGCGGTTTATTCCTCGAACATCAGGTCGCCCGAGAGGTGCCCGGCAAAGCCCCCGCGCGTCTCGCAGAGAACGCCGTCCTCGCTCTCGAGGATCGTGAAGGACGCGTTCGGGAACCAATCGCTTTCGTTCATTCGTTCGACCGTGCCGAACGCCGCCCGGCAGTGCAGGCAGCGGATCGGGGTGGCGTGGGTGACGGCGAGCACGGTCTTGCCGGGATAGGTAGCGACGATCCGGTCAAAGGCGTCGCCGATCCGGACGTAGAGTTCGCGCATACTCTCGCCCTCGCCCGGGCGGCTGTTCGCGGGATCCTCCCGCCAGATACGGAAGCACTCGGGATAGAGCCGGGCGATATCGTCGAAATGTACCCCTTCCCACTTGCCCGAGTAGATCTCGCGGAGCGTGGGATCGGGCAGGATCGGAAGACCGAGGGCAAGGGCGGTCGGCAGGGCGGTCTGCATCGCGCGGAGCAGGTCGCTCGAGAGGATCACGTCGGGCTTCGGCACGCCGCCGTTCGCGATATATTCGGCACATTTTTTCGCCTGCTCGAGACCGAGCGGGGAGAGGGGCAGTTCGCTGTGCCCGACGTAGATTCTTTTCAGGTTCCCTTCGCTCTGCGCGTGGCGGAGCAGGATGACGGTGGTCTTCATTTGTTCGGATCCTTTCGCTTGTTCGTCTCCTATTATACCCGTTCCGCCCCGCCGACGCAAGAGGGGAAAATGCTTTTCTTTGCTCTTTTTGCCTTTTTTTCGCGTGAAGTCCTTTTTTGTCCCTCGGGGTTGCATTTTCTACCCGAGTATGATATACTGTATTTTAAGAAACTATGTCTCCGCGCAAGCGGATCGGATTGATATAAAGGTGCCGCTCATGAAGAAAAAACAGAACCGGGAGGCGATGTTCTCGGCAAGGAAGCAGGTCCTGAATATCGGGCTTGTCGTCCTGATCCTCGTCGTCACGTTCGTCTTCCTGTTTAACAGCCTCTCGGATTTCAACGATCCGGGATCCTATAAAGAGTTCCTTCGGACCACCCGATGGTGGATTCTTCCGCTCGGTCTTGTCTGCCTCGTCCTCTCGGTACTGTGCGAGGCGCGCAACCTCGGCATGATCCTAAAACTGATCGGACACAGAAAGTCGATCAAGGAATGTACCGTTTACGCCTCCTCCGACCTCTACTTTTCCGCCATCACCCCGTCGGCGACCGGCGGACAACCCGCCGCCGCCTACTATATGACCAAGGACGGCGTACCGCTCTCGCAGTCGTCGGCGATCCTGGTCCTGAACGTCTCGATCTACACGCTCGGACTGCTCGTGATCGGGCTGCTCGCCCTGTTCATCCGCCCCGACTTCTATTCGGGGTTTGACAAGAAAGAGATCCTCTGCTTCTGGCTCGGGATCGGGTTCCACGGGCTTCTGATCCTGGCGTGTCTGGTCTTCATGTTCTCGAAGCGGATGGTCCTTCTGGTCGGGAACCTGGTGATCCGGCTGCTTTCGGCGCTCCACATCTTCAAGGACCGCGACGCCAAACTCGCCTCGTACCGCGCCTCGATCGCCAACTACCGCGCGTGCGTGCAGATCATACGCGAGAACCCCGCGATCATCTTCCGATTGCTGTTCTACTCGGTGATGCAGCGGGTGCTCCTGATGCCCATCACCTACCTGGCCTTCCTCGCCTGCGGCGTCAAGGTCGGCTTCGTCGATACGATGGTGATGCAGGCGTACTGCACGGTCGGCGCGTCCGCCATTCCGCTCCCCGGCGCGGTCGGGATCTCCGAGACCCTGTTCGTCGATATGTTCTCGGCGTTTCCGGCGTTCGCGGGGCAGAACTCGCTTCTGATGTACGTGATGATCCTGTCGCGGAGCGTCTCGGGTTATCTCGCGATCGTCTTCTGCGGCTATATCACCATGAGCCACCATATCCGCTCGATCGTCCGCGCCGGGCGCACCGACGCCGATCTGGGCGAGGACGTTGAAGCCGATATCCCCGAAGCGAAGGAGATCGCCGTCGAGGAACAGCCGGTGGGACCGGCGACCGAACCGGAGCAGCCTGCGCCGCCCGAACCCGAACCGCAACCGGACGGGGAGACGCCGCCGGACGAATCGCCCGAACCCGATCCGTTTTTGCGGGACGATCCGTCGGACCGGACCGAAGAAACCAATTGACACGGAGCCGCCTCCGAAACCGAAGCGTGGCTCCGTCGTATTTTGAAACGGGAGAAGACCTATGAAACTGCAAAACTATTCCGTCATGCCCCTGATCCCCGAAAAGATCGGGGAGATCTGCGACGATATCGAGCGGCAGGTCAAGGAACGCATCTGTTCCGTGCCGCTCTTCATGATGACGCTGGTCCCGGTCGGGACGCCGCCGAGGAAAGAGGCGGAATACCTGTGTGAATCGTTCGATCTTTTCCGCGACCGGCTGGCGGAGCGGGGGATCGCGGCGGGGATTTTGGTGCAGGCGTCGCTCGGGCACGACGGGCGGCATCTTCCCGAACCCTCGCCCTTCACCAAACTCGTGCGGCTCTCGGACGGGGTCTCGCCCGAGATCTGCTGTCCCGCCGATCCCGCGTTCCGGGCGCATTTCCGCGCCGTGTTCCGGACGCTCGCGTCCCACCGCCCCTCGGTGATCATGCTCGACGACGACTTCCGCCTGATGGCGCGTCCGGGCAGAGGGTGCGCGTGCGAACGCCACGTGGCGGAGTTCAACCGCCGCGCCGGGACGTCGCTTACGCGCGAACAACTCTGGGAGCATATCTCGGAGAAGGGGGCGAACGACCCCCTGACCAAGATCTACATTCAGACGCAGATCGACTCTCTGATCGACTGCGTCCGCGAGATGCGGGCGGGCGTCGACGAGATCGACCCGAAGATCCCCGGCGCCTACTGCACCTGCGGGAACAGTTGCGAGGGGGCGGCGGAGATCGCCTCGATCTTGGCGGGAGAGGGGAACCCGTCGGTTGTCCGGCTCAACAACGCCAACTACACGTCCCCCGGCGCCCGCTTCCTGTCCCGTCCCTTCCTGCGCGCCGCCTATCAGCGCGAGGCGCTCGGCGGGCGTGCCGACGTGCTGCTTGCCGAGACCGATACCTGTCCGCAACTGCGGTACAGCACCTCGGCGTCGATGCTGCACGCGCATTTTTCGGGGAGCATCCTCGAGGGCGCGCGGGGCGCGAAACAGTGGATCACGGATCTGGAGAACGCGGATATCCGGGACGGGGAAGCGTACCGGCGGATCCTTGCCAAATACGCAGGGTTTTACGAGGCGCTCGCCGACCTCAAAAAAGACGTGACGCCCGTCGGGTGCCGGATCCCGCTCTCGTCCGAACCGTCCTACTACTACTCGAAAGATCTTTTGTATCAGCCCTCGAACGGCGCGTTCTTCAAGCACGCCTTCGCGCAAAACGTGCTCGAACGCCTGGGGCTTCCGCTCTACTTCTCGTCGAAGGCGGGCGGCGTCGCGTTCCTCGACGGCGATATCGCGTCCATGTATACCAAGGAAGAGATGGACGGGGCGTTTTCCGGGACGACGGTGATGGACGCCGCGGCGGCACGCTCGTTTGCGAAGGCGGGATACGGCGACAAGATCGGCGTGACGGTCGAGAACTGGACGGAGGATCTTCCGGACGGGGACACGCTGGTTTTCGACGGGCTGACCTGCCGGGAGCAGGTAAAACCGCAAAAACTCGTGCCGAACTCGGACGGCGTGACGGTCGACTCGGTCCTGTTCAAGCAACTCGAGCGCGGGGAACGCCTGCCGCTCGGTCCCGGCACGACGCGCTTTGCCCGCGAGGGCGGGGAGACGGTGGTCTTCGCCGGGACGCCCGATACCGCGTTCTCGCTGACTGAGGCGTTCTCGTTTCTGTCGGCGCCGCGGAAAAAGCAACTGCTGCGGATCCTGCGCCCGACCGGATGCCTGCCGGTCTACTATCCCGGCGACGCCGAGGTGTATCTGCGCGCGGGGACCATGCCCGACGGCGCGCTCTTCTGCGCCTTCTTCAACATCGGGTTGGACGTGATCGACGGGGTGAAACTCACCGTTGACCGGATCCCCTCGACCGTGTCGCGCCTGACGCCGGACGGGTCGTGGGAGACCGTCCCGTTCACGGTCGCGGGCGACACGCTGACGCTCTCCGTGCGGGCGGAGGTTCTGATCCCCGAGATCTTCCTTCTCCGCTGATCCCGCGCGTCACGCGTATGTAAATAATAAGGAAGCCGAAAAAAGCCCCCGCATCGCTTGGATGCGGGGGTTCTTTATCGGAGGCTTACTCCGCCGGCGGCGTTTCGCCGCGGTCGAGCGCCTTCTTTTCGGCTTTCTTTTTGTACATATCGGTATCCGCGATCCGGAGCAGTTCGTCGGGCGTGCCCGAGAAGCCGGGGTCGAAGAGCGCGACGCCGATACTGACCGACAGACGATAGGGAAGGTTCTCTTCGACCTGCGCCGTCTGGATCGACGCGTGGATGTCGCGCACCAGTTGCTTGACGTTCTCTTCGGTGAACCGCTGTCCGACCACCATGAACTCGTCGCCGCCGAACCGGCAGATCATATCGTTGCGGTCGCAGGTGGACAGCAGGGCGTTCGCGATGGAGCAGACCGCGCGGTCGCCCTCGGAATGTCCGAAGCGGTCGTTGATCGACTTGAACTTGTCTGCGTCGATCATCAGGCAGAAGAGCGTGTGGTTGTAGGGGACGTGCGTCAGAAGCCAAAAGACCTGCGGCTCAAACGAGAAACGGTTGCGCGTGCCGGTCATCAGGTCGACGCGGAGCAGATGTTCCTGCTCGGCAAGGAAGGACAGGATCGCCGAGATCGAAAGACAGATGGGGAGGAACGAGCCGCCCTTGTACAGGATCTGGATCAGGAACGCGATCAGAATGGGCGGGAGGAACATCGAGAGCGCCAGGTACTCCTGCCGCTGGATCGGCGAAAGCCCTTTGCACCGCCGGAAGATCAGCGCAAACGAAAGGACGATGCAGCCGACCGAGAGGATCACGTGCACGGGGTAGAGCGGTCCGCGGACGTAGGTGTTCTCTTCCGTGATGTGGAAGATCGGGACGCCCGCCGCGTGAACGATCAGGGAGATCAGGTTGATCGCCGCGAAGAGCAGATAGAGGATCGTGCGGCGGCGCTTCTTCTTGGGATCGAACTGCAGCCGGTCGTCACAGTAGATCAGCCAGAGCGGAGGGATGCAGCCGATCACGGCGAAGTAGAACAGCAGGATCGCGGTGTAGAGACCGCGCGAGCCCGGAAACACGTTTCCGTCGATCACCCAGGCGGCGAGATCGAGCGTGACGTACACTGAGATCAGAATGATCATGATCCGGTAGGCAAGGGAAGGTTTCTTCTTGCGCGTATAGGACCAACGACAGAGTAAAGCGTGGAAGAAAAGGAACGCAAGGCCGAAGATGTCGAGAAAAATGTTGACTTGTTTGTCCACCCGAACTCTCCTTTCCCGCGCCGCGATCACGGCGGCGAACGGTTCGCGTTTCCGCTCGGACCGGCACGGTCCGTCGGGTTGTCTTGCGGAAACACTTTTTTCTATTATACCATACTGAATATGGAAATGGCAAGTTATTTGCGTAATTATTATTGAATAATGCGTCAAAATCGCCGCATTTTTGAAAAAAAGAAGCCTTTTTTGCTCAAAAATGGCGGGTTCGGGTCGAAAAAGCGCGGCGGATCGGGCGCCGATCTTTTTTTGAAAAATCCCGAAAAAAATTAAAAAAACCTCTTGACAAACGAGGCGTGAAATAGTAGAATAATAGGGCTCGCCCCAAAAGGGAGTCTGCTTCCGAAGGGTACGGGCGCACGATCTTTGAAAATTGAACAACAGAATTTCAAGCACCGAAATACTTGGTAGAAATACGAAGGTGAAAGTGCAAGGAATCCCGAAAAGAAACTTTGAAAACTCGAAAAAGT
>JAEEGL013679580.1_pt1 | contig 15033 bp, 11 predicted proteins | sample 9134231 | NCBI WGS metagenome assembly JAEEGL01 (sample SAMN16246548, study PRJNA631951) | gut metagenome | biome: gut microbiome; feature: rumen; material: fiber-attached | host: Bos | place: Iran: Karaj | collected 2018-10 | reverse complement strand
GACAACGGCAAGGGCATGACGCCCGAGTTTTTGGCCAAGGTGACCGACCCATGGACCACCTCGCGCACCACGCGTAAGGTCGGACTCGGTTTGCCCCTCATCAAGATGAACACTGAGAACGCTGGTGGTGGCATGAAGATTGAAAGCGAGGTCGGCAAAGGCACGGTGCTCAACTTCTGGTTCCAGCACGACCATCTCGACCGTCCGCCGATGGGCGACTTGGCCGGTTCATTGGTGATGCTCTTTGCTGCCCACGAGGACATCCATTTCATCTACAAGCACATCACTGACGACGGCGAGTTCGTCTTCGACACCGACGAAATCAAGGAAGCCCTTGACGGCATGTCGATGAACGACGTCAGCATCATGAAATACCTGAAGGAGATGATTCAGGAGAATTTGGAAGAAATACATTATAATGATTAATGCGGGATTCGAAAAAATGTGTATTATTTGCTGCAAATAGCATAAAACTATGAGCCACTCCGACATTCTTCATCGAATCCATCAATTAGGCAAACGGGGTCTTCCGCCAGATGCCCATTTGTTGCTTTATGGCTCCCGTGTATGAGGCGATTATCGCGAGAATTCCGATTGGGACTTGCTTGTTTTGCTTAATCGTCCAAAAGGAGCGTCTGATTTCCAAAGTATTGTCTATCCGATTATGGAACGTGGATTTGATATGGGTAAGTATTTTAGTGTGCAAACCTATTCCCAAGAGGAATTGGAAGCGATGAGTTTCTTGCCCTACTACAAGAATGTTGAACAAGACAAAATCGTGTTGGTATGAGTTTGAATGATGAAGAAAGAAAAAATCCTCGTTGGTTTGGAAACCTAAAAATCTCGAAGAACCTTTGCCGAAATTGAGATTTTGCGACAAGCAGGTCTTTGGGGCAATATTGCCAATCAATTGTATTATGCTGCATTCCATGCGGTTAGTGCCTTGCTGATTAACGACAGACATCCAGTTGGGACACATCAAGACACTGTGATTATGTTACATCAGCATTTTGGACTTTCAATACCTTTTGACAATATGTTGGCTAGGACTTAGCAAGGAGATGGCAAGATGTAGGAGGGCGTGTCAAAATGAAAAAGACTTCCTTGAGAATCAAATATTTGAAATTGCTCTCTGACTACTGTACGAATAAATTAGCCTCAAAAAAGTTGACTTTCGAGTTTCGACGCCCTCACAAGCCAACCTGCACATAGAAAACAATATTCGCGCGAAATGAAATCATTGCTACACATTTCTATACAACATTTATGTTGCTTGGTATCCCTATGCAATCCCAACAAGCAACTTATTGTAAAGATACTTCGCCACCTATTATAATTGAAAGGCATAAAATCAACACACCCTATTCTCTAACCCCTAAACTCTAAACCAACTCACCACTTCCCAGAATACCCGCCACCGCCACTACGGCCTCCACCGAACGAGCCTCCCGACGAATGCGACGAACTGGAATGGCTCGAATAGCTCCTTCCACTACTGGAATAGCTGCCACCGCTATGGCTGTAATGCACCAACTTAGGAACCACCACCGTTTTCTTGAGGGTCTCCCCACAATACTGGCAAACATAGGTTTCCTCTTTCTTGCCTTCTTGCGTATAATCGGCATTGACAAGGGTCTGAGATTGAGTCAACTGCATAGTATGAGCACCACATTTTGAGCAGGCTTTGTACTTGGAATACTTGCTGCCGAGCTCCTTTACAACAACCAAATGACCGTTGCCACAGCGATACGGTGTGTACTTCAATGCTCCTACCCTTTCTTCTGCCAAATGAATCTCAGGCAGTCCGAAACCTGAGTACTTCTTCATCGGACCGCTACAGATGGGACATGTGCATTCTTCGCTCTGACTCAACCGTTTCTTGTAAATCAGGTAGTAAATCCAACCTAGCCAAGGAGCCGTCCAAGTGGCCAACCTGTTGCCCTTATTCTCGAAAGCCGCCTGGTAGACCGACCTTGGATTGATGGACTGCTTGGCCAGTATTTTGGCCGTTTTCAAGACACGTTGGTTATGGCGGAAACAAACCCATGTAAGATACAATAATAGGGTAATAATGGAGACCCTATCGAACATCGTATTTTCCTCTAAATCAGGATAGCGGACGGTCATAAAGGTAACGACAATAAATAAGATGACGAATATGGAAAAACCAAGCAATAGACTACCAAGACACCCTTTGCCTTCCCAAGGCGAGCCCGACCAGGTGGTAGCAAAGCCATCCACATAGGTGACTCCATTCTCTTCAAACAAAGGGTTGACCACGGAAACGCCGCGTTTTTTATCTTTACGCTTGCGCGCCCAAAAGACGATGCCGACAACAGGCATCGAAAACAAAACCAAGGCAAACAGCCCAAAGATAGTGCTAAAGTCTTTATCTGTCTTTCCTTCGCCTTCATTGTCGCCACTCGGCAAAGTGGTCTTCAACCCCAACGGGATTTCACTACCAAATGCCTCCACTATTTCTGCCACCCCTGAACAAAGCCCGCCTTCATAGTCGCCAGCTCGAAAAAAAGGGAGAATGGCATTAGTGAATATCTGCTGGCATTTGGCATCAGTAAGGGTTGCCTCGGCACCATAGCCCGTCTCAAACTCCAAGGAATGTTGATCTTCAACGAACAACAACAGCACGCCATTGTTGCTATCGGCATCACCAACACCCCAATAGTTGAACAATTCAGTGGCAAAAGGTTTGGGCTCGGCATCGCCGATGGACGTTAAAGTCACCACAAAGACATCCGCCTTGTCACGGATAGCGCACAAAGCCTTGTTGATGTTCATCTCCGCGCTATCCGACAAATAGCCGTCAGGGTCGGAAACGTGGAAGTTATTGCTTTCCAGACGCGTGTTGGGCACAGAACTCACCATCCATACTTTTTGTGCCATCATATTGATATTCAAACATATCAATATTATTATCAAGCTTAATTTTCTCACAGATACTACTTTTTAGAAAGTACAAAGGTACAAAACAAGGCCTGATTTCGCAAGTTTTTATTATCTTTGCACCAAATTCACCAGACAAACCATGTTTGACGACGAAGATTTTGAAGACTATTTTGAAGAAGAGCAAGACCGAAAGATTGCCATCAAGCGTTACGAGGATATGCTGAATTCGAACACTCCCGTTTACTTCGATAGTGAAGAGTTTGGATACATAATCGATCACTACACGCAGCACAACCAGCTGAAACGTTCGAGGCAAGCCGTGGAGTTGGCCATAGCACAGCATCCAGAAAGCACTATGCTGAAAATCAAGTATGCGCGGCAATATTTGCTTGAAAACGATGCCCAACAGGCTTTTGAGATTATGCAACATCTGGAACGTATCGATGATGAGCAAGACCCGGACTATCTCCTCACCCTCGGCTCTTGTCTGGCCGTTTTGGGTAAGTCGGAAGAAGCTTTGGAGAACTATTTCAATGCCCTGCCCTATTTCGACGAGGACGAAAAGTTCGAACTCTACAATGCCATTGCCTACGAATACCAGCATATGCAGCAATTCGACCTTGCCCTGGAATTCTATAATAAAGCCTTGCCTTTTGCAGAAGACAACTACACCATCTACCACGAAATTCGTTGCTGCTACCTTAGCGCGGGTCGAAAAGAAGAGGCACTCACCTATTTTCAGGAGATGATTGACAAAGACCCATACAACAGCAAGGCGTGGAGCAACATAGGCGACATTTACCGTATGATGGGGCAATACGAAGAGTCTATTGACCCATATGAATATGCCCTCAGCATCGACCCAGAAGACATTTGGACCAATATGCACTTGGCCGACATATATTACGACCTCGGCCGCTACAAGGAAGCTATCGACACCCTTGAGGAAGCCCTGCGCAACAATGTGGAGACCTCGATGATTCACACTACCATCGGTGACTGCTACTACCGCCTCAACGACCTGCAAACTGCCGAGGAGCATTTCAACAAAGCATTGGAAATCAACCCAATGATAGGATCTGGCTATGCTGGACTAGGCTATGTCTTCAGCGACCGTGGCCAAAGCCGAAAGGCCATCAAATTCTTCGAAAAAGCTTTGGAATTGGAGCCATGGGAGACCGACCACCTCTACTCCATCGCCACCGACTACATGAAGCTCAAGGAATACGACAAGGCACTTGAATGTCTGCGCAAGATTCAAGAGCAAACGCCCAACGATGCCGATGCCTATTATTACATCGCCGACCTATATGGCCAACAAGATAAAATCGATGAGGCCATCAACACCATCAAGTTCGGGCTACTGCAAACCGACAATGACCCATCGTTGCTCTACCTTTTGGCCTACGCTTATTTCGTGAAAGGCTGTCACAATCAAGGGCTTGAAGCACTTGACCAAGCCTTGGATGCCGACTTTGAGGTTTGGCCCGACTTCTTGGAATACGACAAAGAGCTATTGGCCAACGACAATGACATACTGCAACTCATTGAACAACACAAAAAGAACCAAGAAACCAACACTAATCCTGCATGAAGAATTACATCTATATCTTTCTCATCGCCATGGTGCCGCTGATTGAATTGCGTGGTGCCATCCCTGTAGCTTACGGCATCCACACGGCCAACCCCGATTTCAGCCTATTGTGGAGCTACATCATCATCGCCATCGGCAATATGCTGCCCGTTCCCTTCATCTATTTCTTCGCACGCAAGGTGTTGGAATGGGGCAAGAATGTCAACCTGAAGTTCTTCAGGAACTTTTGCAACTGGTGCCTCGAAAAAGGCGAAAAGGGCGGCCAAAAGCTGCAAGCCAAAGCTGGGCGCGGACTCTATTGGGCTTTGCTGCTCTTCGTGGGCATCCCGTTGCCAGGCACAGGTGCATGGACTGGCACCCTCGCCGCTAGTTTCTTGGACATGGACTTCAAGAAAAGCGTGATTGCTGTCATTGGTGGCGTGGTGCTGGCTAGCATCATTGTAGGAGTGGTTTGCACCTTGGGCTTTGGGGCTGTGTTTGGAATTAAATAACTGAAAATGAAACGCTACGGACTCATAGGACATCCATTGAAACACTCGCAGTCGAGATTCTTTTTCAACGAGAAATTCGAATATGAGGGCTTGGATTGCCTCTATCAGCACTTCGACCTAAAGTCGTTGGACGAACTAAAAGAAATTATGGAGAAGTATCCCGACCTCTGTGGTTTCAACGTGACCATACCTTATAAGGAAGCCATCATCCCACTGTTGGACGAGATTGATGCCGAGGCCAAGGAAGTCGGAGCTGTCAATGTGGTGAAAATCAACGAGGGCAAGCTGAAAGGCTATAACACTGACGTTTATGGCTTTGAGCAATTGTTGAACCGAGCCATCAAAGACCGTCAAATTGAACACGCTTTGGTTTTGGGAACGGGGGGTGCATCCAAAGCGGTTCAATATGTGCTGAAAAAGAAAGGCATAACCTACTCAACAGTCAGCAGAAGTGCCGAAAAAGGCGATTACACTTACAACACACTGAGCGATGAGATTTTAAGGCAAAACTCTTTGATTATCAACACCACGCCCTTAGGTATGTTTCCTCAGATTGACGACTTCCCCGACCTGCACTATCAAGGTTTGAGCAAGAAGCACATCATCATTGACTTGATTTACAACCCGAAGGAGACGGCTTTCATGGAGTTAGGCAAGACTTGGGGCGCAAAGGTGTTTGGCGGAATGCAGATGTTTGAAGAGCAAGCGAAGAAAACTTGGGAGATATTTAGTGGCCAATAGCCCATAGCTTATGGTCCAAGGCCTGCTTCAATCCAATTAAAAGCAGGCTATAGGCCATAGAAAAAAAGAAAAATATGGTTAGAAGCAAAACGAAACGAGAACCCGAATACATCGAAGACGTGGAAATCATCGACGCTGGCTCTGAAGGTATGTCGGTAGCCAAACCAGACGGTCGCGTAGTATTCATCCCCTTCGGCGTACCAGGCGATGTGGTGGATATTGAAGTTTACAAGCGCAAAAAAAACTTTTTTGAAGGCAAGATATTGAACTTCAAGAAGATGTCGGGCAAGCGTGTGAAACCTGTTTGTCAGCACTTCGGTCTTTGCGGCGGCTGTAAATGGCAGCATATGGAATACCAATGGCAGACCTATTACAAACAGAAACAGGTGAAGGACAATTTCGACCGCATCGGAAAGATAGAATATCCAGAGATTCGTCCGATTTTGGGCTGCGAGAAGCAATTTGCCTACCGCAACAAGTTGGAATACACTTTCTCGAACCGCAAATGGCTCACTGACGGCGCCCCCCTTGGCACCCATGATGAGGAATACTGCAAAGGTCTCGGTTTCCATCTGCCCCAACTTTTCGACCGTGTAGTCGACATTGAGCAATGTCACCTACAAGCCGACCCTTCAAACGACATACGATTGTTTGTCAGGCGGTTTACATTGGAGCGGCATCTCCCCTATTACAACTTCCGCGCCCATGAAGGATTGATGCGCAACCTCGTCATTCGCTGCAACTCAAAGGGTGAGTTTATGGTTATCCTTGTCATCAGTGAGGAAAATGCCATTGTGCGCCATGAACTCATCCCTGCTCTGGAAATGGCCTTTCCGCAAATCGTCTCGTTGCTTTTGGTCATCAACCCGAAACTGAACGACATCATCAACGACCTGCCTTTTGAATGCCTGAAAGGCGAGCCTTACCTTATTGAAACTATGGCCTCTCCCCGACCGGGCTTTGACGACCTGAAGTTCCGCATCGGCCCCGTTTCTTTCTTCCAGACCAATGTTTATCAAGCGGAAAGGCTCTATAAAGCCGCCTTCGACCTCGCCGATGTGCAAGGCAACGAACTGATGTATGACCTTTACACAGGTACAGGCACCATCGCGCAGTATTTCTCCCGTTTTGTGAAGAAAGTAGTAGGCATTGAGTATGTGGAAGCTGCCATTGAAGACGCCAAAGTAAATGCTAAAATCAATGGCATCAAGAACTGCACCTTCTATGCGGGCGATATGGCCAAGGTCTTCACCGACGACTTCATCACGACCAACGGCCAGCCCGACCTCATTGTCACAGATCCACCTCGTGCTGGCATGGCTGAAAAAGTGGTCGAGCAACTGCTGAAAATCCGTGCGAAAAAAATTGTTTACGTCAGCTGTAACCCCGCCACACAGGCACGTGACTTGCAACTGCTTGATTCAGCCTACAAGGTAATGGCCGTACAACCCGTTGATATGTTTCCCCACACACAGCATGTGGAAAACATATGCCTGCTGGAATTACTATAATACCAGAAGACTTATTTGATTTCAATCTGTCGGATTAGTCCTTCCAAATCCAAATCTTCCGCTTTTACTGTGATTTTGGCTTGTTCATAAAAAGGCAGCCGCGAAGCATAATGCAGGCTAACGAAATCGGTCAGTTCCTGCTCGCTTTTACCATCGACCAAAGGACGTTTATGTCGTGAATGCAAAACACGGTCAACGGCAGATTGTGGACTGATACGCAAGAAAACGGTCAGTCCGTGTTGATTCATCCAATCCATATTATCGAAATAGCATGCCGTGCCACCACCCGTCGAAACCACTACGTTTTCAATGTTTTCCGTTTCCTTCAACACCTCGGATTCCAACTTACGATAAAGCGGTTCGTCGTATTTGGTGAAGAAATCACTGACCGAAATCTTGTATTTTTCCTCAAATAAGGCATCCGTGTCAACAACTTCCCAACCCAAACGTTGGGCTAGGCGTCGCGCTGCTGTGGTCTTGCCTGCACCCATATAACCGACGATGTAGATACGATTCATTTATTTTGTTTTCGGTGTAGCCGTCATTGCAAGGAGAAACGACGAAGCGATCCAGAAATGACGCTTATTTGTCTAGACTGCTTCGTTCCTCGCAGTGACGCAAAGCGCCTTATATTTTAGCTAGTAATCATTTTATACTGACACAATTGCAATTTACCCTCCCCATCACGCAAATGCATACCATTGCCTTGACAATACCGCCACATCTTGCAACTGGCGCATTGGTCGGTCTTCATCCATTTCCGGTCACGATAGACCTGGAACTTGTTTTGCCACACGTCCCAAAAGCTGTCCTTGTAAATATTGCCTTGGTGGTAGTCGCTGCGGATGCTGAGACAACCTGAGATGGAACCATCGGCCAACACCGAAGCAATATTGATGCCCGCGCTACAAGAATAGTAATGGTTACGCACCTCGCCCTCGTATTTGCCCAAGAAACCGTCACAGCCATAGTCGGCCCGGATTTTGCCCTGCAAGCGTGTCGTTTTGATAAATTCCATCATCTCAACAAACTGTGCGTTGGAAAGTTTGAGGTCTGGGTCGTTGGCAGCGCGTCCCGAAGGGAACACCGTGAACAAACGCCAACGGCGAATACCCAAGGAAACCAAGAAATCTCGGAACTCAGGTAAATATTTGATGGTGCGCTGGTTGACACAGGTGATGACATCCCAAGTCAAACTCGTATGCAGTTTCATAGCCTCCACGGCACGAAGCACGTTTTTGTAACTCATAGGGTTGCCACGCATCCAATTGTGGTCCTCCTCAAAACCATCGAAGCTGACTGCCAGCGATTTCAGTCCGGCATTTACAAACTCATCAAGTTTTTCAGCGGAGAGCAACATACCGTTGCACACCATACCCCACACGAAGCCCCGCTTTGTAATTTCTTCGCCACAATGCGCCAAGTCATTACGCATAGTGGGCTCCCCACCCGTAGTGATGACCATCACCTTCGACGGGTCTTGATGGGTGCGAACCTCATCAAGCACCTTAGCAAAATCTTCAAATGGCATATCGTCTTTCTCAGAAAGCATACGGCAGTCAGAGCCACAATGACGGCAATTGAGGTTACAGCGCAAGGTGCATTCCCAAAAAAGTTGATGTAGCTCATGTTCATCGATACGTTTTTGCAGCACCGCATGGTTGAGCTCAAGCATTACCTTCTTATAAAAACCGAGTCGTTCACTCATTTCCACTTTACCTTTTTATTCTCCGTATCACATCTGGGCTGCCATACAACACATCAGCAGCTCTACCTTCCGTTCGCCTATCAGGAAAGCCAGAAATATCAAAGACAATCAATTCTTTTTTCGCCTCTTCCAAAAGTCTCTCCAATCTTTCGATAGCTCTTTCCTCTTTTACCCGACCAACACGTCCTTCCATCATCTCAGGTGAACCATAAATGCAAGCCGGCGTATAGTTTTCGATGAGAAAAGTCAATGAATCGATGCGTTGAAGGATTTGGCGACGACGAACGTTGCGGTCAAGGTCAATGCTATCGCCCAAGCGATAGTTGATGGAGTCCAATTTGTTCTCAAGAGCATATATTGTACTTTTATGAGCAAGAAAATCCTCTAACGGACCTTCCACCTCAATGCCTCGATTTTTATCCAACTCCATCCTAATCTCCTCACGTTCTCTGGCCAATTGCCTGCGTTCTTTTCGTGACAAGCCGTTTTGCGAACAGCATGCTCCCAAAAAAGCCAGTCCAGACAAGGCACAAATCCATACCGCACGGACTACCTTTTTCATGATGGTTATTCCTGATTCAACTCCTTCAGTTCCTTTCGGATAGTCTTGATTTCTTCCCTCATACGTTGAGTTTCCCGCCTATATCCTTCGATTATTTCAGGCGAGCCGTAAACGCTGGCTCCTTCGCGTCGTTGCAAAGCTACTTGAAGTTCCACAATACGCTCCTGCAAGGCCAGTCGACGTGCGCTCTTCTCTAAATCCACCTCCTCGCCCAATTTTACATTGATGGAATCGAGTTGGTTTTGAAGGCGATAGGTCTCGGCACCATATCTGGCAATCATTTCTGGCGAACCATAAACAGCTGCACCTTCACGACGGGTCAGAATGTCTTGAATGGAGTCGCGCTCACGGGTAAGCTTTTCCTTCTCTGCCTTCGACAACCCTTTTGTTGAGCAACATGCGGCCAAAAAAGCCACGCCCGATAAGACACCAATCCAAACTGTTCGAACTACTTTTTTCATAGCAAAAAATATTATTACGCTGCAAAGGTAACAATTTTCGATAAATGTCATAATTTTGCCGCAAATTTTAAACACTAAACTAAAACCTATTATTATGAAGAAAGCATTTGTTATTGTGGCTCTTATAGCCGCAATGTTCGTTGCCGGAAACGTGCAGGCACAATCAACAATCTATGCAGGTTACGCTCCTGAATCCTTCGTTTCGGGGAATTCTAGCAGCAACTATCAAGGCTTCTTTGCCGGATTCACCAAGAACTTTGGCCTCACAAAAGGCATTGGCGTTGCCGCTGGTGCCCAATTCCGTATGAACACGAGAAGCGGTCAAAGCTCTCTTTGGATCCTAGAAGGATCAGTAAAAGAGACCCAACTTCTTGTTGATGTCCCAATTCTGTTCAATTATGGCATCAACATCAACCGCGACTTATCCATCACTCCTTTTGTTGGCCCGATGGCAAGTTTGGCTCTGGTTGGCCAGACCAAGGGCACCGACCCCATTTTTGGTGAGAACACTAGCAATTGGTATGACGACAAAGGCAACTTGAACCGTTTCAACCTCTATGCCGTGTTTGGTGCTGACTTGAAGTTCAGCCAATTCAACCTGTTTGCCGGCTATCGTCTTGGCTTGCTTGACCTCTACTCTAACGAAAATATCACCCTGAAGACCAATGGCTTCTTTGTCGGCCTTGGCTTCAGCCTCTAATCAGAATCAAATCACCTTTTCATTATAGAAGAGACGCTTTCGAGCGTCTCTTTTTTGTTCTCTTTTCACATATTATTCAACAGTATATGTTGATAAACCTGTTGATTGGTTGTTGATAAAATGTTGATAACTATTCGAGAACCTACTTCATATTTTCATCTACAATTTCTACTTTTGAAAGTTGGGAACAACTAGCTTCAATTAGAAACTAAATCATTAAATATCAAATAATTAAAATCCAACCAAATGAAAAGGAAACTTACTTTTATGTTGACAGCATTGTTGCTGTTGATGAGAATGAGCCTATGGAGCCAACAATGTTACATTGCCTCCATCGACCTTTCGGAGCAAAATTTCGAAAACGCGCAAAGTCTTGACGATACTGACATTGCCGTCAACCAAGACGTTACGTTGACATTCCACAAAGGCACGAGCAGCAATCCGCCTAAGTATTACAATATGGGATCTGCTGTCAGATGCTATGCAGGAAATTACTTTACCGTCACGACTTCGACAGGACACATTTCAACCATCAATCTGACTTTCGGTTCTGGAGATGGTAGCAATGAAATCACTACAGATGTGGGTGCTTTTGACTCACCGACCTGGATTGGTGAAAACGCCACGGTGAACTTCACTATTGGTGGCACTTCAGGACACCGCAGAATCAATGCGTTACAAATTATGTACTGCACCAGCGGGATTCCTCAAGAAACCGTATCACTGCCGACCTTCAGTCCCGAAGCTGGCACCTATTTTGAAGCCCAATCGGTCAGCATCAATTGCGCCACAGAAGGTGCCACCATATTTTACACTCTTGATGGCACCAATCCAACAGAAAGCAGTACTGAATACGCTGAAACCATCAATATCACCGAAACCACCACGGTGAAAGCCCTCGCCGTAAAGGAAGGCTACCTTAACAGCAATATCGCCTCAGCAACTTATATCATTTCCACCTCTTCGAATGTCATAACCATCGCCGAAGCACGTGCACTCGACAATAATGAATATGCTTTAGTCCAAGGTGTGGTGACTTTCATTGATGGTCGCAATGTATATATCCAAGATGAGACCGCCGGTATCGACCTCTACCTGAACAACAACACCGTGCCCTCTGAACTGGCCTTGGGCGATTTGGTTCAAGCTTACGGCAAAAGGGCAACATACAATGGTCTCGCCGAACTAAGTGGTATCAATGGAAACGATGACGATCAATTCAGCATCCTTTCGTCAGACAACACACTTCCTTTGGTCGTGAAGACCATCGCTGAAATCCTTGAAGGCGGTGCCGATGCCTTGCAATGCACCCGTGTCAAAGTGGAAAGTGCCACCATCGGGGCCATCAATACAAGCGGCAATACACCTTTGACTCAAGATGGAGCCTCCATCAACATCTACAAGGTACCCTCCTTGACAGACATCGAAGAAGGCGATGTGGTGGATGTTGTCAGCGTCATCGGCTATTTCAATGTACCTCAACTGAGAGTCGCCTTGGCTTCCGATATTGTCGTGAGTGAAACACCTGTCATACCCGACCCTGTGTTGACTCTTTCAGTAAGTGAGCTCAATGATTTCAGTTATATCTATGGTTCAGGACCTTCAGAAGCCAAAAGCTTCACCATCTCTGGTTCTAACCTAACCTCCGACATAACTTTAACTGCACCAGAACATTATGAACTCAGTCTTAACCCCGAATACGGCTATTTTGACAACGACGAACTTTCCCCTGTTGACGGCATCCTTTCGAATACCACTGTCTATGTCAGACTGAAAGCTGGACTGAATGTCGGTACCTATTCGGGCAATCTGACTGTTGTTTCCGGTGACCTGAGCCAAAGCGTTGCCCTCAATGGAACGGTTGACGAAACAACAGTTACCCTAACCATTGCCGAAGCCCGTGCTTTGGAAAACGGCCAATTTGCCCAAGTGGAAGGCACTGTCATTTTCATCGATGGAAGAAATGTGTATATCCAAGATGAAACCGCTGGTATAGACCTTTATCTAAACTCGAACACCGTTCCCGAGAGCCTTGCCATCGGCGACATCGTAAGTGCATATGGCAGCAAGACCGTTTTCAAAGGTTTGGTTGAGCTTTCTGAAATCAACGGAAGTAACCCCAATGAGTTTTCCATACTCTCATCAGGCAATCAATTGCCTTTAGACGTCCGAACCATTGAAAACATCAATACCGATTTCAATGGTGCAAACTTGCTCCAATCCACTCGTGTGAAGATTGAAAATGTCGTCATTGGCACCATTAATCCGAGCGGAACCACCGTCATCAGCCAAGACGGCAACGACCTCAATGTGTATCGCATTCCCAACGTGGAAGGCTTGGCAGAAGGCGACCAAATCACCATCACGGGTATCGTTGGATGTTACAATACTCCACAACTCCGCGTGGCAAGTGCCACTGACATAGAAATTGTCCAAAATTCCAATCTGACCGTTTCTCCCATGACCCTTTCCGGTTTTGAATACGAATATGAGTCAGGCGGTCCATCAGAAATACAATTTTTCACTATCGGAGGAAACCAATTGACACACGACATCGCCGTCATCCCATCGGAGAACTTTGAGGTTTCCATACTGCCGAATGAGTTGTTCCAACCCGAGGACACAGCTATAATTTACATCCCTGGAACTGGATCCATCCTTGGAATCAATATCTATGTCCGCTTGAAAGCTGGTCTTGAAGTGGGCACATACACCGAACAAATTGCCGTGGTTAGTGAAGATAGCAACACCTTATATGTAACTGTTTCGGGCACAGTAACAAATGATGGCCCCACTCCACCTCCTACCCCCACTGAAGGTGAATACATTCGCGTCAGCGACCTGAGCCAGCTTGTTGAAGGAGCCTATGTCGTCTTTGCCTCTCGTTTCGACGAGAATACCACAGACTATTATGCTATGAGCAACAGCTCGTCGGGCAAGCCTACAGGCGTGCCATTCTCCTCCACTACCAACGAAGGCAATGAGATTCTGCCAGCCTCCATCACTGATGAAGAAAGCAACTATTATTGGATTGTAGGTGTGACGCCCAACGGCTACACTTTCACCAACGCTGCTGGCGAACTCATTGGTTATACTAGTAGCACCAACTTCTCCACAGGCGGCGACAACACTGAATGGAACATTACCATTCAGACCTCAGAAGAGAGTTCCATGGTTCCCAACTACACTGGTTACGTGATTGCCAACGTCAACAATGCTGTCAGAGCCTTCGCTTTGAACAGCAATCACAATTTCGGTCCCTATCATACACAGAATATGGGTGGTGCCAATTACAATTTCTTCCTCGACCTCTTCGTGAAGGCTGAAGGCATTGAGCCACCCACTCCCACTGTTGCCACACCTACCTTCACCCCTGCTGAAGGCACTTATTATGAAGCCCAAACTGTGAGTATCACATGCTCTACAGAAGGTGCCACCATCTATTATAACACAGTTTCTGAAAACGGTCCTTGGGCCACATACACAGATGCCATCATCGTTGATGAAACCATGACGATTTGGGCCTATGCCAAAAAGGAAGGCTACAACGACAGCCCCGTTGCCGATGCAACCTACACCATCCAAAGTGGTGGCGAGAGTATGGTCACCATCTTCAACCAAGACTGGGAAGGCGAGATGAACGGCTGGACCTTCGTTACTGTTGAGGGCAGTAAGCCCTGGACTGTCGGTCAGTACCAAGGCAACCATTACGCTTACGCTAACGGTTACAACGGAGGCGTTAACGAACAGTGGTGCATCTCCCCTGCTTTCAACATCAACGATTATCAGAATGTAATCCTGACGTTTAGAAATGCGAAGAACTACACCGGTCCAAATTTGGAGCTGAAATACTCAACCAACTACGACGGCGTTGACCCGACAACAGCCAGCTGGTGGACCTTCGACTTTAATATGTCGCCAGGTTCATACACTTGGGTTGAGTCAGGCGACATCCATATCAGTATTTATCCAGCCTATAGCACAAACTGCTACATCGCTTTCAAATACACCTCAACAGAAACCGAGGCAGCGGCTTGGGAAGTTGACGACATCACACTCACTGGATTCACCACTGTCCCGAATCTTACCGCAACACCAAACTCATTGTCAGGGTTCACACATGTTGTAGGTGAAGGCCCGTCAGAATCACAGTATTTCACTTTGTCGGGAGTCAACATCGGTCCTGCACCGGGTGGAGGCTCAACAGGTAGCGTTATCATTCAATCCATGGAAAACGAATTTGAAATTTCTTTTGACAACGAGGAATTTACATGGCAGCTCTACATTGATGACATCGCTGGAACGCTCCCACCCACCCCAGTTTATGTGAGAATGAACGGTTCGGAAGTCGGCCAATATAG
>JAEEGL012136321.1_pt1 | contig 15033 bp, 9 predicted proteins | sample 9134231 | NCBI WGS metagenome assembly JAEEGL01 (sample SAMN16246548, study PRJNA631951) | gut metagenome | biome: gut microbiome; feature: rumen; material: fiber-attached | host: Bos | place: Iran: Karaj | collected 2018-10 | reverse complement strand
ATCAAGAACAACGGATTTGATGACAGCTGGGTAAATGAAAAAAATGACATTGTCAGATTTAAAAGAAAGATTCAGGAGCAGTATATTGCCATTGAATACGAAAAAGAACATGACAAAGAGGAGATTCTCGAATACTACCTTAATACGATCAACCTCGGCCAGAACACTCTCGGCGTACAGGCTGCATCACAGAGATATTTCGGAAAACCCGTTTATCAGTTAACGCTCTCCGAAAGTGCTGTTTTGGCAGGTATTACACAGAACCCTTCCAAATACAACCCCATTACTCATCCCGATGATAATAAAAAGAAAAGAAAAACCGTCCTTGAATATATGCTTAAAGATGGTTATATAACCAAGGAAGAATATGCAGAAGCTCTGGCCGACGATGTTTATTCCAGGATCAATAAGCATAACGAAGTTGCATCTACCAACAACGTTAATACATATTTCGTAGACGAACTTACCCAGCAGGTTACCGATGACCTTGTTAATATCGCAGGATATGACAGAGAATTTGCAGGAAAGCTTCTTTACTCGGGCGGACTTAAGGTTTATTCAACACAGAACCCCGAGATTCAGGCATATTGCGATGAAGTATTCGGAAACGAAGAAAGTTATGCAGGTAAAACAAGATACCTTTTAAGCTATCAGCTTACCGTAGATAAGGAAGACGGCGAGGTTGTAAATCATTCGACCGAAATGTATCAGACATATTACAAGCAGTTTGATTCCAATTTCAATCTGCTCTATTCTTCCGAAGAAGATGCTATGGAAGCTATTGAAAAGTATAAAGAAGCCGTCCTTGAAGAAGGCGATGAAGTAAGAGCCGAAAATATCAACCTTGTTCCTCAGCCTCAGGCTTCCATTACGGTTATGGATCAGTCCACAGGTTACGTACTGGCAATGGTCGGCGGACGTGGTCCTAAAATCGCAAGTAAGACTCTTAACAGAGCTACAGACACCATGAGACAGCCCGGTTCACTGTTCAAGGTTCTTTCAACCTACGCTCCCGCTATCGATGCATGCGGCTTTACACTGGCAGACGTTCAGGACGATGCACCTTTCACTTACAGAAACGGACGTCCCGTATATAACTGGTACGGTAAGAATACCTACTGGGGTGTAAACTCCTTAAGAAGAGGTATTTATGATTCAATGAATATCATTACCGTAAAAGTACTTACTCAGATAGGGCCTGAAACAGGCTACAATTATCTTCTTAATTTCGGCTTCACAACTCTTGTCGACAGAGAAGTTACCAGAGACGGTCAGGTTATGACTGATATCAACCAGGCACTTGCCCTCGGCGGTGTTACACACGGTGTTACAAATCTTGAAACAAATGCTGCATTTGCCACGATCGCTAATCACGGTATTTACAACAGACCTTTACTTTATACCAAAGTAACAAAAGATAACGGAGAAGTAATTCTGGATGCTTCGATGTCAGAGCCTCATAAAGTCATTGACGAAACAACCGCATTCCTTTTAACAAGTGCAATGCAGGACGTTTTAACCAAAGGTACAGGTACGAACTGTAACTTCCCTGATATGACACTTGCCGGAAAATCCGGTACAACAACATCTTATAACGATATCTGGTTCTCCGGATTCTCACCTTATTACACCGCTACCGTCTGGGTTGGAATCGATAATAACGTAGACCTTGCAGGAGACCAGCATAATATCGCCAAGGATCTGTGGAGAGAATGTATGAAGCGAATTCATTCGGGTCTTCCCAATGCTTCATTTGATATGCCTAACGGTATCACAACATGTGCTGTATGTTCCAAATCCGGTAAACTTCCAAATGCAGGTCTTTGTGATGACTGTATAAGAAGCGAATACTTTGCAGTCGGAACTGAGCCTACAGAATACTGTGATGTTCATTACAGAGGTATTGTTTGCGGATACGACGGGAAGATCGCATGTGACACATGTCCGTTCGCTACAGAAGGTGTTGCTACTCTTCCTTTAAAAGAGTCTCCTGAACTTAACTACGGTACCAACGAAGTATCAGATAATCACTGCTGTCACAATCATGAATTCTTTGCACAGCCCAATTATCAGGATATCCTTAACCAGCAGATGTGGGAAATGGATCAAAGATAAAATAAAAGACATAAGGCATTTAAAAACCCGGCACATAATGTGTCGGGTTTCTTTTTACTTTTTTAATTACATTTAGTTCTCTTCTGTTGTTCCTTCTTCATCGGAAGTTTCCTCATCCTGACTTTCATCTTCTGAAGAAATTTTATCCGATTTATCTGCAGCAGAATCCATTTCTGCGTATTCCTCATATTCTCCCATATCATTTAAGAACATCGGAACAATTTCCACATATTCGGCGAATACGTATGCAGGTTTGTTATCGTATTCGATCTTGACCCATTCGGAATTGTCTTTAGAAAGAATCTTATAGTCAAATCCTTTATAAGCGGATCCTAAACGGTCGTATTCCGTTCCCGGTCCTGACCTTATATTTACGTTGTCTTCGATGAGCCTTGCTCTGTCCTCAACGTTTATTTTTACAGCTTCTTTCATCTCCTCAACAGTGGGCTGAATATCTTCCACTTCTATCGAAACTTTTTCGGGAAGATAAATATCGCTTTCATGAACCACAGGCGGCCTGGTAGCAATTCTGACTATACAGAACACGACTGCGATAAAAAGACAGATGATAACGCCCAGCATTACAGAGGTTCTCGACTTTTTATCGAGTATTTCAATTCTTTTCATATAATCTCCGTTTAAGCATGTAAGCAGTATTAATTTGAGATTTTATTATTTCTTTATAGCCGAGAATTCAATCTCTTCACTATAAGGATGTTCCATATCTCCGTAATAGAAAGATATGTTCAGAGTTCCGGAAATATAATCACCATTTACAAAACCTTCCATAGTCATTTTATATTTGCCGTCTTTATCGTTAATACCGAAAAGATTCTCTGACATATAGCCTTCAGAATCGGTATCCTCTACTTCGATAACAAAATATCCTGTCTCATTGGGAATCAGATCACCGCTCTCGTATTTTCCTTTACCGAAATCGGAATAAGTGATAAATGTACGGTTATTAAATCTCTGATACTCGAAGTATTCACCCATATCAACCATTAAATCCCAGGAAGCGGGTGAAATATCTGAATCATCGTAAAGAGATATTGCAAAAGGTGATTCGGATTTATCTGTATAAAGTGCATTGATATCTATGGACTGACCGTTCTCATCAAGGTAATCAAGAAGTTCCTGACTTCCGGATGTTGAAACGATAGTACTTGTTCCCTGATAATCTCCGTAGTAAGCACTGCAGTTTGAATAATCCTGTTTTGTTCCACCGATTGTACCGTTAGAGAAAAGAATAAGTACACCTACGATAATAACAGCCAAAAGAATTGCAATAACAAGAAGAACAACTATTATTATTGCTGCGATAAGGCATCCTTTGCCTTTCTTCTTAGGCTTATCAGCTTTAGCAGCCTTTTTTGAAGGAGCAGGTGCAGGTGCAGGTGCTGCTTCTGCTACCGGCTCAGACTTTACTTCCGGTTCAACTGAAGGTGCACTCTCCTGTGCGGGAGCTGCGGGAGCAGTTTCAGCTGCAGGAGTTTCTTCTTTTGCAGGAGCTTCTTCAGCAACAACTTCAGCTGCGGGAGTCTCTTCTTTTGCAGGAGCTTCTTCAGCAACAACTTCAGCTGCGGGAGTCTCTTCTTTTGCAGGTTCTGATGCAGGAGCAGGAGTTTCTTCAACAGGTGCTTCTTCTGCAACTTGTTCTGCCTTAACTTCAGGTACTGCTGCAGGTGTATTCTCCTGTGCAGGTGCTGCTTCAACTACAGGAGCCGCTGTGGGAGCGGGAGCTTCATAAGCTGTTTCAACCTTTGTTCCGCAGTTAGGACAGAACAAAGCATTATCTGCAAGTTTGTTTCCACAAATACTACAATACATTTTCATTCTCCTTTTTTAGTATAATTACTACATTACACAATGATTATTATAACATTTCAGTCTTGTTATTTACAACACTTTGACAATATATTTTCCGTTTCAAATACACGCTTTTTATTGACAAAAAGTAAATTACTATGATAATATAATTCACGTTGTAATTGCTGCTATGGCTCAGTAGGTAGAGCGTCGCATTGGTAGTGCGGAGGTCACGGGTCCGATTCCCGTTAGCAGCTTTCGTGCAAGGCACGAGGCAAATACAAGAAAAAATAAAGCAGGATGCAAGTTTACTTGCAATCCTGCTATTTTTTTGCAGTATTTGACGACGCTCACGATGAGTAAATGCGCAGCATTTACGAATTGGGAACGCCTCGTGCTTTGTACGAAAGCGTAGCCCTACAATGCGCAGCATTTACGAATTAAGTGAGCACCATATTTTTACACGAAAGCGAAACCCATTCATCAAAAAACAGGATGCATAACTGCACCCTGCTTTTATCATGAATTCTTATTTAATTATTTTAGTATCAACTGATTCCAGGAATCTGCGGGAACGAAAGCAATATATGTCTTACCTGTATTAAGTTCGATCTCTGCACCTGTTGATTTGTAGTAATAATGTGTAATTCCTTCGGGAGTAGCCTTTGACCATGTAATGGGAACAGCAACGCCATTGGTAAGATAATATCCTTCATGAGTTGTAGAATCGGTAACGTTGTATGTAAGGTATCCGTTCTTATCAAGCTCTGTAAAGGAAATAGCTTCAAGGATTACGTTTTTGAAACTTGTGATCTCTCCGTCAAGTGCATCAATATGCTCTCTTCCGTACTCATAGTATTCATAAACACCTTTTTCCTCATTGTATTTAAGCTTTGAAGCGTTGTGAGGGAAAGGAAGTTCAACTTCCTTTATGTTCTTCTTTGCATCGGACATCTCAGCGATCTTGTTATCGCCTCTTGCGAATTTCCAGTGCTTTCCTTCGTAATACTTATTGTATTCTTTGGAAATGTTGGCATTCTCAATTCTCTTGCCAAGACCGGTATAAGATTTACCTGTGTTCGGATTTGTATATGTATCATAAGTTACGTATTCCGTAAACTCTGAGGGTTTTCCGTTTGAGTATCTTGCAAATCCGCCTGATAAGTTATTGCAGTAAGGCATTCCGATATAGTTATCGATATAGAAAGGACCGCCGTCGTGAACGAGGATCGCATTCCATTCACCTGAAAGCATAACATTTGTTGTACGTGTACTTCTGATACTTCCGAGCTGCTCAATATTCTCCCAGTCTTTTACAAGACACATAAGTCTTGTGATTCTGCCGTTAGCTGTCGAGTTCATAAGTTCGTAAACAACGTCAGCCTGATTTACTCCGTAATGATCCAAAGCCGTAAGCTCATTATCGACCATAACGGCAATGGGCCTCTGGTTCTCGAGTTTCTCGTCAATCCATTCATTGGAAAGTTCACTTCTTACAAAGCCCTCTCTGGTCTCTTCGTAAGGTTCTTCTTCAACGGGTTCATCAACCACGTCTGTATTTACAATATCACTGTTGATTGTAACTACTTCAACAGGAGGATTCTCTTCTCCGCCTAAATTTGTCATATTGGGATCTTTTTTCTCGCATGCAGAAGCAACTGCTATAACAGAAGCAAAGCATACCACGCATAATCCTATTTTTCTGAGTTTATCTGATTTCATATAGCCTTCCTCTCCATGATACTTTTGTAGCACCACAATACATAGATATTATATCATCAAAAGGCACAAAATAAAAGGATTTATTTATTTTGATACCGCTCTTTCTCATACATTTGGTTAAGTTCAAAAATATCATCGTTCAATTTCGTCTTAATATCATTAGCTCTTTCAAACGGAGTATGAGACTTATCTATCTTATATCCGGCTTTCGCTTTTTTCTCGATGGTCCGTTTGTATTTCTTACGTATTTTACTCAATTTGTCATCATGTTTCTTCTTTACTTTTACGATCTTTTCCCTTGTTTCTATCATTCCGTCTTCATCTTTGATCGTCTGTGATGCCAGTTCTCTTTTCATGACAATTGACTTAATAACGGAAATAAGCGTTTTGATCATAAGGAAAATAAGCAGAGCACCGATCAGGAAAAATATAACCCACGATACCGTATTGAAGAACGGAGATTCTTTAGCTTCTTCGAAATTATTTCCCAAAGGTACCCTTTCGGTATATACCGCTTCGCTTCCGAAAAGGAAATTATAGATCACATCGATCGCATTAAGTACAAAAAGGATCGCTTTTCCTAAAAGATCAGCAAATACCAGATAGACTTTAAGAGCTAACGTATCTATGGCATCAAATCTGGAAAGTATCATTAAAACGGCCGAAATAACAATAAACGGAACAGAAAGCTTGGAGTCGTTCTTTATCATGTCTTCAAACGGCATTTTATCCATCTCTTTCTTTTCCTGCGATAAGGAGAAAGCATTGATGGAAAGAAGTCTGATGTAATAGAGAATGATATAAGAAACACCGAGAACGAAGTATAAAGTCATCGCAGCACGGATATGCATGATATCGGCATACAGATAACCTGCTGCGGGCAGTAACGCAAATCCGATGGCAACATAGGTAAATCCGTCGTTATGATTGGCAAACCAGTAAGCAAAGTTCAGTATAAAAAAGCTTATCGAAACGATCAGCAAAAGAACCTTTTCCATCCAGTTATACGGTATAAAAGCTACCGCCGCAAGCATAATGAACTGAAAGATAAGATAAAGAATAAATTTGTTCGTATATACTCTCGTAAGGTATGAATATACTACGATCAAAAGAATGCCCAATAAAGGAACAGCCGTAATCTGTTTGAGCGCAAAGATTTCAAAAGCCCAGCCGAGAGCGAGCCACATGATAACATTCAGTATTATATTGGAAATCTCTGCTATTGCGAGGTAATGCTTAGAACTCATTGATTACTTCCCATTTGTATACATCTGTTCCGTTTGAAATGAAAGGTTCGATCGAAGAATATCCGAATTCCGGAATTATTAAACTTACCTTTATTCCGCTGTTTCTTAAATCATCAAATTTATTTACAAAATCATTCTTTCTGTAATTTGAAACAATGATATATTCGTCTTCTGAGTCCGTTGATATCTTTTCATCCATTAGATCAAGGAATGAAGGATATTTATCTTTAATTTTGATCCTTGCAAGCGCAACATCGATATTTCTTGTATGTCCCTGATCACTTCCCGCTTCAATTCCTATCAGCTCATCTGACAGATAATCCGTTCCGTTTGTATAAAGAGCAACGGGAGTCTGATCAGATATAAAATAATCGGCAAGGCAGGATGCGATCCTTATGGACCACTCGGATAATGCTTCGCTGTTTCTTACGGTGTTCATGTCCAGATTAAGCAATATAACAAGGTTCTTTTTGTTTGTAGAATTAAAAGTGTTTACCTGAAGATAATCGTTCTTTGCCGTAGCTTTCCAGTTAATATGGTTAAAAGGATCAAAAGGCTGATATTCCCTTATTGAATTAAATTCAAAAGGATCTTCGTTTATTTTGATCCTTCTGACGATATCACCCGAAAACTTGATAATATCTTCAGGTATTTTTTCCATGGGGATTCTTGATGGAAGCACCAAAACAGAAGCATATTTTCTGGAATCCGCAAAGCGGCTTTTATCCATAAAAATATCCTTACAAATAAGATCGATGGACGATATGCTGTATTCACCTCTTTTTGATGTGGTGAATCCGTATTTTCTTGTTATCTTCTGATATGCCCTGCAGCTGAAATACTCTTTTCTGTAATAATTATCCGTAACTGCCGAATTGCGTTCCTTGGGAAAGATAAAAGTTCTGGTAATAGAGAACTTAAGCAGGATAACAGGCAGAGGAAGCAGTTTGTCATTCACAATTGTCAGTATCAGAGCATTCTTGTCGCCTTCACGTACGATTTGATCTTCAAAATCAATGTTTACGTCAAGCCCTTCATGCCAGTATTTTTTGTATACGATGGCTTGAACAATGTAGAGGATCAATCCGACTAAAAGGACTATAAGCAGTCTCATGCGATTTCAAACTCCTCGCTGGGTACTTCCACTCTGCTGATAAGAGCTTCCAAGTACTGTAATTTTGACACCTTGTCTTTTCTGTTAACAAAAAGAATTCTGTGAAGAAATACGGGAACTATAAGCTGTTTGATATCATCGGGAAGTACATAGTTTCTTCCGTTTATCAGTGCACTTGTCTTTGCTGCTTTAAGTAAAGCAAGCGAACCTCTGGGACTTACTCCCATATAAGTTCCCGAATCGGCTCTTGTGACTTCGCTTAATTTTGCTATGTATTCAACAAGGTCTTTATGAATGCTGACTTCGGAAAGCAGTTTTCTTATTTCGATTATATCTTCGCCTGTTGCAACACTTGAAAGAGTATCCAGAGGCTCCTCATTCTCAAATCTGTTTAACATCTTGATCTCATCTTCAAGAGTAAGTTTGCCGATCGAGAGTTCCATCATGAATCTGTCGAGTTCGGCTTCGGGAAGAGGAAAAGTACCCGCTGTCTCTACAGGATTCTGAGTGGCGATTACGAAGAACGGATCGTCAAGCTTTCTTGTGTCTCCGTCAACCGTAACCTGTCTTTCCTGCATTGCTTCAAGAAGAGCAGACTGAGTTCTGGGTGTTGCTCTGTTGATCTCATCGGCAAGAAGTATGTTGGTAATAACGGGACCGGGAACATAGTTAAAAGATTCGCTGGCTCTGTTATATACATTAAGACCCGTAATATCCGCAGGAAGCAGATCGGGCGTAAACTGAATACGTGAAAATCTAGAATCTATCGAAACGGCAAGGGCTTTGGACATCATTGTTTTACCCGTACCCGGAAGGTCTTCGAGAAGTACATGACCATCGGCAATAAGACATATAAGGACTTTATTGATAACATCATCTTTTCCGACTATTACTTTGCCGATATTCTCCCTTATCTCGGCAATTTTATCCTTTGCTTCACTTATATTCATTTTTATCCTCCGTTATAAAAATAATGTCATATTCGCTAAAATCTCATTAAAGCAAATATGACATAATTTCAGTCAAAAAACAACCGACATATTACACTATTTTATTGGAATTTTACTCATTTGTGATAAACATCGCATCTCCGAACGAAAAGAAGCGATATTTTTCGTTAACTGCTTCTTTGTAGGCATTTAAAACATTTTCCCTTCCTGCCAGAGCTGAAACCAGCATGATAAGCGTCGATTCTGGAAGATGAAAATTCGTTATAAGGCAGTCAAGAACCTTGAACTTATATCCGGGATATATAAAAATGCTTGTATCCCTGCTCTCTGCTCTTACCGTTCCGTCATCATTGGATGCCGATTCGATGGTTCTGCAGCTTGTTGTTCCGACACAGATAATTCTTCCTCCGTTCTTTTTCGTCTCATTGATCGTATCTGCGGCTTCCTTGGTAACCTGATACCATTCCGAATGCATATGATGATCTAAAATATTGTTTTCTTTTACAGGTCTGAAAGTACCAAGTCCGACATGAAGCGTAACATAAGCTGTTTTGATACCTTTATCGCTTATCTTTTGAAGAAGTTCATTTGTAAAATGAAGTCCTGCGGTTGGCGCTGCCGCCGAACCGTCATACTTCGCATATACGGTCTGATATCTGTTCTTATCTTCAAGTTTATGAGTAATGTAAGGAGGAAGGGGCATTTCTCCGAGTTTATCAAGGATCTCTTCCCATATACCTTCAAACTCAAATCTTACAATCCTGTTACCTTCAGGTGTTATGTCAACCACTTCGCTTTTAAGGATACCGTCCCCGTATGAAAACTTATATCCGATCTTAGCCTTCTTACCGGGCTTAACAAGGCATTCCCAGTCCGTATCGGAAAGACGTTTAAGAAGCAGAAACTCAACACTGGCTCCCGTACCTTCTCTTACACCGAATAATCTTGCGGGAATAACCTTTGTGTTATTAAGCACCAGGCAGTCCCCTTCGTGAAGAAATTCGATTATATCGCTGAAATGATGATGTGAGAATTCTCCGGTATCTTTATTAAGTTTAAGCAGCCTTGACGAAGAACGGTCTGCCAGGGGATCCTGGGCTATGAGTTCTTCCGGAAGGTCATAATAAAAATCTTTTTTCGTTAATTCCATAAAACACTCTTACATAAAATATTGGAGCAAAAACGTTTGCCCCAATATTATAAATATAAATCTTTTAAAAATGCAATATTACATATTCTTTATGAATGAAATATATCCGCGATAGGTCTCGTAGATATCAGCTTTGCTTGTAGCTTCATAAGGAGCATGCATGTTAAGTACCGCTACACCGCAGTCAATAACGTTCATTCCGTATTTTGCAAGCATATAAGCGATCGTTCCGCCGCCTCCTAAATCAACTTTACCAAGTTCGGCAAGCTGGAAGGAAATATCATCTTTCGCAAAAACTGAGCGGATGGCTCCAAGGTATTCCGCATTTGCATCATTTGAACCTGATTTACCGCGTGAACCCGTAAACTTGCAAAGAACAAGTCCCCTTCCCAAATATGCAACATTCTTCTTATCAAAGCTTGAAGCATATGAAGGATCAAACGCACTTGAAACATCGCTTGAGAGCATATTGGAATTTGCAAGCATTCTCTTAAGCTTGATTTCGGAATAATCATCACAAAGATTTAAAAGTTCAGCCATTACATTCTCGAATAACTGAGACTGCATACCCGTTGCTCCGACAGAACCGATCTCTTCCTTGTCTGTAAGGATACATACGGCAGTTCTTTTAACCTTCTTAACCTTGAACATAGCCTTATAAGAAGGGAATGAGCATACTCTGTCATCCTGTCCGTAACCGAGTACCATTGAACGGTCAAGTCCTGCTTCTCTTGCTCTTCCTGCGGGAACGATCTCAAGTTCTGCGGAAAGGAAATCTTCCTCTTTGACATCATAGTATTTCTTTAATATATCGAGAACGGATTTTTTAACTGCATCCTTCTCATCTTTGTCTTCTTTATCTTTTGCTTTTGAAGAATTCTTCTTCTCTTCTTTCGCAATGGGCTTATTGCCGATGATAATATCCAAAGCTTCACCTTCGATTACTTTTGCCGCTTTCTTTTCAAGCTGCTCCTGCGAAAGGTGAATAAGAAGGTCTGAAATGAAGAATACGGGATCGGTATCTTCTTCTCCGAGATTAACGATAACCGTTGTGCCGTCTTTCTTTGCAACAACTCCGTGAATGGCAAGAGGAATTGTTACCCACTGATATTTCTTGATCCCGCCATAATAATGTGTATCAAGATAAGCAAGTCCCGAATCCTCATATAAAGGATTAGCCTTAACATCAAGACGGGGAGAATCGATATGAGCACCGAGAATATTTACACCATCCTCAAGTTTATCTGTTCCGACATTAACCATGATGATTGACTTATTCATCTTAACGGAATAAATCTTATCGCCGGCTTTTAATTTCTTACCTGACTTGATGACCTTGTTAATGTCAACGTATCCTTCTTTTTCAATATCATTAACAATATGTTCTACGCATTCTCTCTCAGTCTTGCACTCAGAGATAAAATCAATATATTCTTTTGCAAATGTTTCAAGTTCTTTAAGCTGTGAAGCACTGTACTTATTCCAAATACACTTATTCTCCATGGCCTCTCTCCTTTTCTAAACACCTAAATCAGCTTCTGATTTCTACATTTAACTTATACTTCAAGTTACCGAGAACCTTTTTAACATACTTGTCTACACTGTCTGCTTCGAAGTCTTCTTCACCGGGAGTGAATGTGATCGTGAAAGCAAGGCTCTTCTTGTTGGCAGGAATGTTCTCTCCCTCATATACGTCGAAAAGTTTAACTGCTGAAATGTACTTGCATGCTTCTTTAATAACATCTTCAACCGCACCGCATGTAATATCCTTATCCATAAGAAGTGCAAGGTCTCTGTTAACCGGAGCGAACTTGCTTAAAGGCTTGTAAGATGCCTTTGTATCAAGTTTATAGAGATAATCAAGATCGATCTCGCAAATAAAAGCATCTGTTCTTAAATCAAGTTTTTCAGCCACTTCATAAGATACTTTGCCAAGATATCCTATCTCATTGTCTCCTTCTTTGATCGATGCCGTCTGATAAGGATGAAGGAATGACTTCTCTACCGCTTCGAATCTGAAGGTTGTGAAGAATGTATCTGCAACCGAATTAACAATACTCTTAAGTGAATAAAAATCATATTTCTCACCGAAGATCGCAATGCAGAGTGTCTGCTTCTCTTCAGGATACTCTGTCAGAGGAAGGCTCTTGGGAATGAATCTTGATGCTACTTCATAAAGTTTTCCTTCAAGGTTACCCTTCTTCTGGTTTCTTGAAACTGCATGAAGCATTGAAGGCGCAAGCGTTGTTCTCATTACGGATAAATCTTCGTTAATGGGATTTAAGATCTTAATTGCTTTTCTCTCATCTGCATCATCGGAAAGATTTAAAAGATTGAAATCCGAAGGAGAAATAAATGAGTAATGGATACACTCATATGCGCCCTGTGCACAGAGATCTTTCTTTAACTTAAGTTCCTTCTTCTGCTTAATGCTAAGGCCACCCATTGTTACCTGCGCATCGGGTAAGAATGTATCTACGATATGATCGTATCCGTACATTCTGATAACTTCCTCTGCTACATCGGGATAACTTTCCATATCCTCTCTGTACGCGGGGATCATAAGTGTTAATTCATCGCCGTTAACCTTGGGATCGAATGATAAGTTCTTAAGGATTCTGATGATATCATCTGTGGGAACTTCGATACCGAGAACTCTGTTAACCTTTGCGATGCTAACCTTCATCTCCTTAGGCTCGATTGAATTTCCCGTATTAACATCTACATGAGTGCATGATACTTTACCGCATTCTAATTCTTCAACAAGATGAAGAGCTCTCTTCATTGCATTGTATGTTGAATATTCATCAACACCCTTTTCATATTTAGCGGAAGCATCGGTTCTCTTACCGAGTGCTCTGGATGTCTTTCTGATATTGTCTCTTGCGAACTTTGCAGACTCGAATAATACTTCTTTGGTCGTATCTCTTATCTCGGAGTTAAGACCGCCCATAACACCTGCTATGGCAACAGGCTTTACACCGTCACAAATAACAAGGTTATTGTTTGTAAGTTCATATTCCTGTTCGTCGAGAGTAACGATCTTCTCTTTATCTTCGGCACGTCTTACAACGATCTTGTTTCCTTCGATATAATCGCAGTCGAAAGCATGCATGGGCTGACCCATTTCAAGAGAAACATAGTTTGTGATATCAACCATATTTGAGATAGGCATCTGACCGACAAGCGCAAGTCTTCTCTGCATCCAGAGAGGTGACTCTTTGATAACTACATCATGAACATAATGTCCGATGTATCTCGGGCAGATATCGGGAGCGATAACTTCTACGCTGAAACCGTCTTTTGTAACATTGTCTTCATGATATTCAAGTGAAGGAGCTTTGTATTCTCTGTTTAAAACAGCGGCAACTTCTCTTGCGATACCTGTAATGCATTGGCAGTCAGGTCTGTTTGCGGTGATCGAAACATCAAAGATATAATCATCGATCCCGACAATGGGCTTAACATCCGCACCGATTTCGCATGAATCATCAAGAACCAAAAGTCCGTTGTATGAAGCACCGGGATACATGCCTTCCGCTACACCGATCTCAACACCCGAACAAAGCATACCTTCGGAATCGTATCCGCGAAGTTTGCCTTTTTTAATAGTCATAACACCTTCAACAGTCTTATGATCTTTAGCTGTGGCAAGTACGCTGGCGCCGTCTAATGCAACAGGGAATTTCTTTCCGGTACATACATTGTCCGCACCACAGCATATCTGTAAAAGTTCAGGCTGTCCCACATCAACTTTACATACAGGAAGATGTGTATCGGGAATGGGCTCAGATTCTTTTACAAGACCTACCACAACTCCCGAAATATCCTTACCGATCTCAATTACTTCTTCAACTTCGAATCCGCAGGAGAAAAGTTTCTCTTCAAGGACTGAAGGCGCGATATCTTCTATATCAACATATTCTTTTAACCAACTTAAGGGTACTAACATATCTTTTTCCTCTCTTATTATGATTATAGGCTTCTCCTCGAGGAGAAGCTGTCAGCGAAGCTGACTGATGAGGTGTTGTTATTTCCACCTCATCCGGTTTCTTCGAAACCACCTTCCCCTCAAGGGGAAGGCAGTTTAATTGTCATCTATTTGTTTTAATACGTTAAGATCCGATTCAAACAACAACTTGATGTTGTTAATACCGTACTTAAGCATAGCCGTTCTCTCAATACCGATACCAAATGCAAGACCTGAATATTCCTCGGAATCGATTCCGCAGTTCTCAAGTACTTTCTTGTTAACGATACCTGCACCGAGTATCTCTATCCAGCCCGTGCCTTTGCAGAGTTTGCAGCCTTTGCCGCCGCATTCGAAACAGCTGACATCTACTTCAACCGAAGGCTCTGTGAAAGGGAAATACGAAGGACGAAGTCTTGTTGTGGTCTCTTCGCCGTAAATCTTCTTAACAAATACATCAAGCATTCCCTTAAGGTCGCAGAGCGTGATCTTCTTATCAACTACAAGACCTTCCATCTGTGTGAACATAGGCGAATGTGTTGCATCATCATCACTTCTGAATACTTTACCCGGAGATAAGATCTTAATGGGAGGCTCGGTATTCTCCATAACATGGATCTGACCTGCCGAAGTCTGTGTTCTTAAAAGAAACTCAGGAGACAGATAGAATGTATCCTGCATGTCTCTCGCGGGATGATCTGCGGGAGTATTAAGTGCCGTGAAATTATAATAATCGTTTTCGATCTCTGTACCTTCATAGATGGTAAATCCCATGCCTGCGAAAACATCGATGAGCTGATTTCTCATCTGTGTAATGGGATGAAGGTTGCCTTTCTCTTCAGAGTCCGCATCGATAGTTACATCTATCTTTTCATTCTCATATCTTAACTTTAATTCTTTATCTTTCATCTTGGCATCAAGATCCTCAAAGACCTCTGTAGCCCAGCTCTTAAGTT
>JAEEGL011684897.1_pt1 | contig 15033 bp, 16 predicted proteins | sample 9134231 | NCBI WGS metagenome assembly JAEEGL01 (sample SAMN16246548, study PRJNA631951) | gut metagenome | biome: gut microbiome; feature: rumen; material: fiber-attached | host: Bos | place: Iran: Karaj | collected 2018-10 | reverse complement strand
TCATGGAAGTTGAGACTCCCACCCTTGTTTCAAATGCCGGCGGTGCTGCAGCGAGACCTTTCGAGACCCACTACAATGCTCTTGATGAGGATGTAAAACTCAGGATTTCCCTTGAGCTTTATCTTAAGAGACTTATCGTAGGCGGACTTGAAAGAGTATATGAGATCGGAAGAGTATACAGAAACGAGGGCGTTGATACCAGACACAACCCTGAGTTTACTCTTATGGAGCTCTATCAGGCATATACCGATTACTACGGAATGATGGAACTCACCGAGTCCATGTTCAGATATCTCGCAGAGACCGTATGCGGAACCACCAAGATCACATATCAGGGAACCGAGATTGACCTCGGACAGCCCTTCGCACGTATGACCATGATGGAGGCTGTTAAGAAGTACGCGGGTGTTGATTTCGAAACCATCACCACCGATGAGGAGGCCAAGGCAGTTGCCAAGGAGCATCACATCGAATTTGAAGATCGTCATAAGAGAGGCGACATCATCAATCTCTTCTTCGAGGAGTATTGTGAGAAGGAACTGATCCAGCCCACCTTTATCATGGACCATCCCATTGAGATCTCACCTCTTACCAAGAAGAAGCCCACGGATCCCACAAAGGTTGAAAGATTCGAGCTCTTCATCAATTCTTGGGAGATGTGTAACGCTTACTCCGAGCTCAACGATCCCATCGATCAGAGAGAGAGATTCGCAGCTCAGGATGCCAATGCGGCAGCAGGCGATGAGGAAGCGGAGCACACCGATGAAGATTTCCTCAATGCACTGGAGATCGGAATGCCTCCTACGGGCGGAATCGGATACGGAATCGACAGACTTGTAATGCTCCTCACCGATTCACCTTCAATCAGGGACGTACTGCTGTTCCCGACACTCAAGTCACTTGGCTGATGTGAAACCCGCAAACGCTGATAAACACTGAGTTTGTGAAAAGGTGTAAACCGAAAAAAGAGGCTTACTACAACTTTACTACAACTTTTTTCGGGACAATGGGAAGCAATATAGCGCAGTAATAACAGTTTTACCTACAACTGAAAGAATGTACGAGACTGATCGGACACTTTTCTGAAATGATTTCAGGGAAGTGTCCTTTTTTGTATCCGCTTGTGCCGGCGTGACATTTTCCCGTAATACGGGAAGAAAGGGTACGGGTTATGGGAAACATTATCAAGTTAAATTATTTTTATGGGGATGAGCCGGATAAGCTGTGTTTTTATCGCATTCCGAAAGTCCTGTTTACGAAAAAGTATTTCTCGGGCTTATCTACTGATGCTAAGTTGCTATATGGACTTATGCTCGACCAGATGTCTTTATCACGCGAAAACAGATGGCTTGATAAGGATAATAAGGTCTATATCATATATTCCATACAAAGGGCTTGTGCCTATCTTGGATGTAAAAAGGACAAGGCACTGAAGCTGTTTGCGGAATTGGACAGTGATACCGGTATTGGACTGATCGAGAGGGTTAAGCGCGGGCAGGGAAAGGCTGACATCATCTATGTGAAAAGTTTTGAATTGCCGGAAGGAGCTGAAGACCGCCCGGAGATTACGCAACTCAAAAAAGTGGTCGATAATTCCGACCGGTCGGAAAAACCGACTTCAAGAAATCGGGAAAACCGAGAACAAGAAGTCGGAAATGCCGACCTAAATAATAATAAAAAGAATAATACTAAAGTGAATGAGATCAGTCCTGTCATGTCCTATCGGCCCAAATCTTCACACATGGCTGGGACTGACGGACAGGACATGAAATGTAAATACACTGAGTTCTTGAAAAATCAGATTCAATATTCAGCCCTTACGGATCCTGATAGCAGATTCAGGAATGACAAAGATAAAATAGACGGGATAATTAATATAATTGCCGACATTGCGGTAACTGTTCCCCCGGATGGCATGGAATGGATAAACAGCAGACCGTACCCGTACGAAATTGTTAAAAGCCGCTTGCTGAAGACAGACTATGATGTCATAGAGCATGTCCTCGTCAATATGAGGAATAATAAAACCAAAATCCGCAATATGAGATCATATCTTCTCACTGCACTTTATAATGCCAGGGATGAGATGGATATGATATGCCTTGCAGATTATAACTATAACGAGAATAGCAAATGATCCTGATGATAAAGGGAGATGCAGTATGATATCACTTGCAAAGAAGCATCCGGAACTTGTTTCGGAATGGTCGGATAAAAACGGTGATCTTACACCGAAAAATATATCGTATGGCTCAAATCGGAAGGTATGGTGGAATGGAAAATGTGGTCATTCATGGATTGCAAATATAAAGAACCGAAGTAACGGCAGCGGCTGTCCTTATTGCACCGGGAATCGTGTCCTTTACGGTGTGAATGATCTGGAGACGGGGTATCCTGAGATAGCTTCAGAATGGTCAGAGAAGAATCTGCCTTTGCAACCATCTGATGTAACGGTCAGGGCAAATAAAAAAGTATGGTGGAAGTGCCATGTTTGCGGATATGAATGGCAGACAAGGATAGCGGACAGGTCCGAGGGACATGGTTGTCCTGCCTGCGCCGGAGCGGTTGTATTTTCTGGATATAATGATCTTGCCACGAGATATCCGGAACTTGTTAGAGAGTGGGCTGAGGAAAATGGAGATAAGCCATCAGTATATTCGCCGAAGTCTAGGAAGAAAGTATTGTGGAGGTGTGGGGAGTGCGGTTGCCTTTGGGAATCAGTAATCGACAGTCGGGTAAAGGGAAGATCTTGTCCATTCTGTACTATGAAAAAAAGACATGAGGAGGCGAACAGACTGAAAACTGACAAAACACCCTTTATGATCATAATGATTTGCGAGTATGCTGAAAAGAATATGCTAAAACTCATATTTGATGATGAGTCTGAGATTGGTGTCCCACTTAAAATTTATTTTCCTGAAACACGGGTTGCAATTGAGTTTTCAGATCATAAACAGAATCGTGGATCCGTACGCAGGTGGGAATATGGAAAAAATATGATCTGTGGCAAGGTTGGAATCCGAATGATCCGTATTATGGCCCCAGGAACGATTCCGTATTCGAACTGTGAGTGTTTTATCATGCGTGATAATAGCGAAGAGGAGGCGTATGAAACTGTAAAAACGATAGTAGAGAGTTTATAATATTATTGATTTGGTGAGACTTCTAATTCCAATATATTACAAAAGGAAATAATATGAAATCGGCATTTCCTATGCTTACGGAAAAAATGCAGATGCTGTTCGGTGATATTATTGCTTCACTCGGACAACTGCCGGATGAGATGCGTGAATACCTCTTTGGCGAATATGGTGAAGAGGATATGGCATGGGCTCTTGGGGTGGCAAAGTATATTGTGCTTGAATATATAAAGTATTCCTATGATCATGATGATCCTGAGTACCCGATAAGACATTTTTTGGATGATATCGATAATGATAGCGAGAGAATGCTCCAGTCCAGAATTATGAAGTATGTGTCTGATCATAAAAAAAGGGAAATTGAAAGGGGTGGGATTCCCATTCCGCCAGATCATAAATTTGCGGATTTAAGTATGGAATCTATCGATAAGAAACTCAAAGGATATAGATTGACAGATATGAATTATTTTGAACATCAAAATATTCATAATCTTGAATTGATAAAGGCAATTATAGAAAGAAGAATAGTAAGCTCAAAAAAAATATCAAACGATCGTTTTCAAGAAATGTTCAAACAATACGATGAGTTTGTAGAATCCCTGATAGAACGGTCTAAAAGAAATGATGAGGATATGGTGTTTTCCTCACTAGCTTTTTTTACGTTTGAATGGCACTATCCTGTAGAGACCTTCTATAACCTTGCTTGCCTTATGGAAGAGAATGGCATTGAGACGGTCGATCGAGATACTCTTATCTTGATTTGTTCGCGCCCTGAAATAGAATCTATTTTTGGCGGAAATATCACAGTTGATAGTCGGATGGTTAAAGAGAGGATAATTATGCTAAAACCTCTTTTTATTGAAAAGTTGAATCATGAAGATAAAGAAGAGTTATTGACGTTGGTAAAAGAAATAATAGTGTTAATAGGTCATTATTTGATTCATATGACCGCGGGGGAAGAGGAAGAACCCTATAAAGAATGGTTTAGGAAAGAATCATCGATGGCAGACTGGGCATCATTTCTCAATTATTATGATATTTTTTCAATATGGCAAAAAAAAGAGTGGACAAGGGCTAGAATCCAAAATATGAGGTATTTATTTGACTTGGTTTTACTGCCAAAAGGGTAAAATCCCGAAAATCGTTCTTAGAAGACATTTTTCATCTGCTGTAATCTAGCCTTAGAAAGATTAAGCGCTTAGTTCTTTCAAATAACTAATGATGATTTATTATTTGAAAGGAGCAGAAAATGGCTAGAAATAATGGTTTAAGAGGCGGATGTATTGATGTTTTTCATGCATCTTTGTTGAAGTCTGCAAAGTATGATGGGGAATATGAATTTCCGGTCATTAAGGAAGAACATTCATTGCCTAGAAAAATGATCCCATTTTCTAAGGCAATGAAGGAAGCAAAGGATTTCCATCAATGGGTTTGTTTTTATGAGGATGATTTTTTATTTGAAAGAATATGGAATAGTCCTACAAGATATGTTTCACATCTATCCAGATTTGATGGAGTGATTAGTCCTGATTTTAGCGTGTATTACGATATGCCATTCTCAATGCAGATATGGAATATCTTTAGGAGTAGGACTATTGGAGCATATCTACAGCATCAGGCTATAAAAGTGATTCCCAATATAAGATTTGGCGATGAAAGAACTTTTCAGTGCTGCTGTGATGGGATATCAAAGCATAGTGTTATTTCTATAGGAACGCTTGGATGTATAAAAGTTAAATCTTATAGAGATATCTTTGAAAAAGGAATAGAGTATGTTGCCAGTACATTGGAGCCGGAAACGATATTGTTTTATGGCACTGCTCCTGGAAATATATCACTACTAAAAGAAAAGGGAATTAACATAGTAGTAATTAAGCCATTATCCTTTCACAGAGAGGGGGTGAATGGCTGATGGGAGGCGGTAAACATGGCGGATTTAATATCCACCCCCGTACAATTGATTTTTATGTAGGAGAGAATAAACAAGTCCTGCCCGGGAAATATAAAAAATGGATAGGCGTTAGCAGAAGAGAACATCTTTTAAATGGTGTTAGTAATTACAAGTTAAAAAACGCTATTGATAAACTCTATCGTCCCGGAAGTTTCATTGGAGATGGTGGAACAGCATCGGTTTTAAAGTTTGAAAAAAGAACCGGGGAGCATGTGTCCAGAAGCCCTCAAGGGCACTATATTAAAGCTGTTGAGACAGTTAGGTATATCAAAAACAGGATTCTTACAGAAAATCTTAGTAATAAGGATCGAAAGACAGCCAATAAGGTGTTGAGAAATTTACAGAAAGCTATACTCGAGTGGGAGGGTAAGATATGATTTACGATCAATTATATGATGATTTCATCAGTTTATTTCCTGAAGACGTAGCTTTTTTTAGAAAACGTGAGCAGGAAACAGGGGTGGACAGGGAAGATGGCATGACTATCCTGTTCGAATCGGTAGTATGTCCATTTATTCTTAAGATTGCTGAGGAAGATCCCCAAAAAGCTCAGAAAGCATTCGATTTTGTTGAAAAAATGGAACAGTGTGAGGACGGTGATGTTGCAAGCGTCGCTGATGTCTCGATTCTTGAGTATATAATGACTGATGAAAGGGGAGGTATGAAGAGATTGGGGAAATATCTTGGAAAAGAGTCATTAGAGTCCGTTAAACATATGTCTCAATATTTCAATATTGATGTGTAATAGCAATGTTATCGATGGTGCAGGTTGTTCGGCAATAACTCTGTTTTTAATATACCATCATGGAGTTACATATAAACACCAATGTTGGAAGCATATACAATATGCATTCAACATAGGGATATATTTAAATGAGCACATGATCCGTATCGGTCATGTGCTCATTTATTATTTGTAAGGCCTAAAATATAATCTGCGGATGTGTTATATAGCTTAGTTAGCGTAATTAGATGCCTTATCGGCAACTCATTAGCACCACGTTCATATCTTGCATACATGGTTTGGGAAGTGCCTAAAGCAGAGGCAACATATTCCTGTGTAAAATCAGAATCTTCGCGCAGATCGCGCAGTCTTTTCGTATAGTCCACCCATACGGCCTCCGTCCCGTAACATCAGTATAAATAGTAAATATTTTTACTATTGTTTTTAGTACATATCTTTACTAAAATTAGATGTATCAGAACCAATTTCGGTTATGAAAGAAGAGCGGGTAGATGAATAGAATCTGTCTTGTATGCGGAATAGAATGTGATTCTTGCCTGTGTGAAGGCTGCAGGAATAAGGTAGACATTGAGGATCTTTGTAACAGGGTGATCAAATATACACCGCTGATAAAAGAAAACCCGAATGCTAATCCCTTTTGGGACAAAATCGCTCAAACCGAAGAATATCCGCAAAAATTTCAGGATTTTGCATCGGAATTGGCAGAATTTTTGCCTTCTCCCCGAAAAGAATACCAGATCATACACAGTATGGTGGGAGAGTATTCAAGTATTTCCAAGAGTAAAAGAGAGTCTTTTATAAAAGAATATGAAAAGTGCGTGGACGACAAAGGTCTTTCAGACTATGAGAACATGAGGCTGAAAGGACTTATGTTGTCTCTTCTTTATACGGATTATCAGTACTTTGCAGCTGATGAACTAGCATCGGAGATTGCTGACGCAGACACATTGCCTTGGCAGACCGTATATTCATTGGCTGATTTTTATATAAAGACCAGAAGATATGATGAAGCTGAAACTATTCTAAAAACTGCAAAAGAAACTGCGGATGGAGAAGTTGCGGAAATAAACAGTTATCAGAAATTGGAAGAAGATCTGGCAAAATATTGTAGCAATGCAGAAAACGGAAAAAAAGAATATATGCCGAATCCCAAAGAAGATAAGGAAAAGGCGGTAAATGCCTATATTTCATTCATGTCGTCTTTGGGAATAGATATAAATATGCCTGTGAAGGCTCCCAAACCTATTCCATCAGAGGACTATCCGGCTTCGGTTTTCATTGAGACTCCCGGTTTTGATAGTTTTGTCACATATGATTTTGAAACTACAGGGTTGTCTTCATCTCGAGACTGTATCATCGAGGTCGGAGCTGTTAAGGTGGTAAATGGAGTTATTTCTGATAGTCGGGAGTATATATTCAGTGAATTTGTAAAGCCATTCAAGAAATCCATAAATGATACCATTGTGGGAATAACGGGAATAACACCGGAGGATGTAAAAAATGCCAGACCAATGTGGGAAGTAATTCCTGATTTTATGGAATTTGTCGGAGATAATGTGCTGGTGGGGTATAACAACGCAGCTTTTGATTCCAAATTTCTGGCACGAGCAGGTAGATACAGCAATATTGTTATTCAGAACCCGCAGTTCGATGTTTTAAGGTATGTAAGAAAGATAAGAAAATGCGGTGATCTTGAAGCAGAGAACACAAAGTTAGGAACTATATGTGAGCTATTAGGAATAGAAAATCCCGCAACTCATAGAGCCTGGGCGGATGCACTAACGACGGCGCGTGTTTTCATGAAATTGCGGGATTAGTTGTTGGAATTATACTCATTCTAGTAGTTTTATGATATATATTAAATTTTTTTGCTTACGCATATACAAAGGAGGAAAACATATGAGTGAAGTGTGGGCTAAAGTTAAGCTAGAGATGCCAGAAGCGTCATCGTATAAGATAATTGAAGTAATTACAAAACAAATATTTGATTTTGATAATCATTGGCCGGTTGAAAAATATGATCCCGATAATTATTGTATTGATTTTAAAGAAGTTACCGCCAATTATAACGATGTAACTGGATTTGGCGAAGTCTTGAAAGAAAAAATCTATGAATTTGCTGTTGTATATGGAGAATCACGAGGAGAGGAGTATGTAGAAGCGCTTAGGCGTATTCCTTTTACAATGTATGGGACTATTCGTTATCTTAATACTGGTGAAACCGTAAAATGTGTTATTAAGAAAGAAGACGAGAATCTTTCTATAGAAAAACTTGATTAATTTTATTATGGCACAAAAAACAATAATAAAAGGAGAATAACAATGTATTTACATGAAAGCATTATATGGTCTGCATCAAGTAGCGATTTGTCAGGAATATTGATTCACTGTGATGAGGCTAAACGAGAAGAAATATCAAAATTCTTTGATGAGACATTTACAAGGGATTGGAGCGATGCAGAAGATGCGGTTGAAAAAGAATATGGAGACTGTATGGAAAAAGATGAGGGATATGGCTCGATAGCGACAGTTTCTATTGATGATGACGGTGTTTTGGTGCTTTTGGGACCTTTGTATTTGTCTTATAGTAATGGTGATTATATTGAGTCAGAGGGTTTTGCATACAAAGCATTAAAGAAATCACTTAAGAGATTAATCAACACATATCCCGAAATTACATATGAAGGGTATATAGGCTATACATGGTCGGATCAACATGGCGGTGAAGCAGAGCAATGGGAAATGTCATCGGAAAATGATTCACTACAGGAGACTAAGAAGGTTTATCCTTTTATAGGCAAGAGATTATCCGTTGCAATGGAATCGGAGAACTTCTGGGAAAATATGGCTGATAATCTTGACTGCTATGAGGCTGATGAATCAGATTTCAAAAAAATATTGAAGATATTTGTGGCGTATGAAGAATGGCTTCCCAAAGATTGTTTTGATTCATTATTTGATGTTGCAGATGGGCTTGATGATGAAATGAGACCTGAGCTCGAAGAATATTTGGATGCATTAAGATTAGGAGAAGTTGAGGATGAAGAAGATGATGAATTTGATGACCTTCCGGAAGGCTACATGGATGCGCTGAATGCAGTTATTGCCTCAGAGAATAAACGAAAAAATGCTGAAATTGACTCTGAACTTGATGGTGAGTTCTCTGATGAAGATGATGAATGATTTTGGGTAGTTATGGAATGTATAGATATTGAACGATTAAAAAAAGATCTAGAAGATGAATTGATGGGAGCCTTTTGTATAGACGGATTTGGCGGTGCTTTCATTGAAGCTGTTAATATCTCCAAAATGACAGATGAAGAAATAATTGAAATAGCAAAAGCAAACGGGATTGATGTTTCAACATATTTTGATTAGATACATATATCATAAAAAAAGACATTTATCCATTTTATGGGCATATGATATTGTATAAATACAAAATCATATGCCCATGTTGTATATATAATGAATAATATGAAAAAACAAAACAATCCATTTGAAATAAATCCAAATAAGAAACCTAATGTCCTGCTGCTTGGCAATGGAATGCTTAAATTGGGTGATAAATCAACTAGTTGGGATGAATTATTGGACAGCATAAGCACTTGGGATGATAAACCGAATGTCAAAAGAATTCCGTATGCTATGCAGCCGGAAGCTCTTTGCGGAACCGATGCGGAGGACATTCAAAGACGTGTGGCCGAAAAAATTGAAACGGCACCGGCTATTCATTCGCTTCTGCAGGAGATTTTAAGCCTGCCTTTTGATGCAATTCTTACAACTAATTATACGTATGAAATAGAAGCTGAATTGTCAAAAAAGCCATTTACATCCTATGCCAGAAAAAAGGCTTTTATTGCATTGGACGGAAATGCAAAGGCAAATCATAATACTTTTGTTTGCAATGCGATAGAGACATCGGATGGACGAATTGTACCGGTTTTTCATATTCACGGAGAGAAAGAGCGAAAGCACTCAATGGTACTTAGTTATTACAGTTATGCGAAATCATTGAGTCTTCTTACAAAATACAATAAAGATCTTGAAAACAAGCTATTCGAAAGTCAAGAAAACAAAACGAATCATAGATGTAAGTGCTGGCTGGATTATTTCTTGCTTGGTAATGTATGGTCAGTAGGATTTGGCCTTGATGTTTCCGAGTTTGATGTTTGGTGGGCGATAGAAAGGAAATCCAGAGAAAGAGCTGATCATGGATTCTTCAAGGCATATTTTGACGGAGTAGAAAAAGATGACTGTCCCCAGAAAATATTGCTGGATGCAATGAAGTGCAAGTATAGGTTCTATCCTGTTAAGAAAAAATACTATCAAGCTATGTACAAAAAAATAATAGAGGATATTAAAACAGATTTTAAGCACATATGAGGGTGTATTTCTATATTTTTTCAATAATCAAGCCGGATGCCTAAGACATTGCATCCGGCATTTTGGTATCCATGGTTCAGATGGAGATTTTATTATGATTATGATATCCTAAATATGATTTTGAAAAAACCTTCACAATAATTCGAGTATATATTGTGAGCCTAGATATAAGAGGAGCCATATGACCAGGGAATTTATGCAACAACTTCTTGATTCAGGGGAAGGTTATACGATCGAATATAAAAAGAATCAGAACAAGCTTAGTTCTGATGTGTTCGAAACGGTTAGTTCGTTTAGTAACCGTTATGGTGGTCATATTTTACTTGGAGTCATCGAGGTTGAGCGTGATGGCCATAAAGTGGGAAAAGTTACCGGAGTGGATAAAAATGAAATTTATCATATGAAACGCGATTTCATTAATTCGCTCAATAATCCCAATAAGTTCAAGCCGACACTGTATCTTGAATTAGAGGAGTTTGATTATGACGGTATGACAGTCTTGTGGACTTATGTTCCGCCTATGTCTTCGCTTTGTTATTGTGATAAGAAAATTTATGATAGAACAGATGATTCGGATCAAAACATTACGGATAAGACGGATAGAGTAGCTGAAATAATTTCTCGTAAATCGGCGGATTATCGGGAACAACAGATACTTCCGTATGCTAATGAGTCACATCTTCAAATGGATCTTTTTGATCAAGTTCGCAAACTTTGTAAAGCACGGGATAATAATCATCCCTGGGCTGGCATGGATGATATGGAGATTATGCGCAGTGCCGGACTATATACTGAAAATGTAAGCACCGGTGAAAAGGGTTTTAACCTCGCTGCAATACTTTTGTTCGGAAAGCCGGAGGTCATAAAGAGTTGTGTGCCTGGATATATTACAGATGCGATCTATCGGGTTGAAAATATCGACAGGTATGATGATCGTGATATGGTCAATGTAAATCTTATAGAGGCCTATGACCGTTTGATGGCATTTTGTCTGAAACATATGGATAACCGTTTTGTACTTGATGGTGATATCAGCGTCGATGCCAGGGAGCTTATCGCCCGAGAGGTGGTTGGCAACATATTGATACACAGGGATTATACTAATGCGTTCCCTGCAAAGTTGATAATCGAAAAGGATGTACTTCGCACGGAAAATTGGAGCAAATCGAAATTTACCGGCAGAATGAATCCGGAAACCTTTTCGCCATATCCTAAGAATCCTTTATTGGCATCATTTTTTGTAAATATCGGGCGTGCGGATACGCTTGGATCCGGCATGAGAAATATGTACAAGTATACTAAGCTTTATTCTCATGCTGAACCTTATTTATCTGAGGGAGATGTATTCGAGATCAGGATTCCGCTGAATTATGACGCTAATCGTGGCGCTAATGTTGGCACTAATGGCGCTAATCGTGGCGCTAATCATGAAGATGGTAATTTGATACATATAGAGGAACTTCTTTCCAAAATAGAGGAAGATCCGCATATTACTCAAGGGGCTTTGGCGGAGATGCTAGGAGTATCAAGAAGGACCATTCAGCGAGCGACGGACGAATTAAAGGTTCAAGGAACACTTGAAAGAATAGGTGGAACTCGGGGATATTGGAGGGTAAACAAGAGCTGAGAAATCGGCTCTTGTTTTTTGTTTTTGATATCATCTTTATCATATATTTTTCAAAAAATAAGTAAAATTTTCAGGGTCAATATTTTCATATAATCATTTGAAAAGCGCCAGCGTTTTTATGATGGGAAAATGATTTAAAAATTAAAAAAATTTAGGGGTCAGGGGACACTCCCCTGAAGCAAAAACTCACCATTTTTTGAAGCTAAAAAATGATGAGTTTTTTTGTCTGTGGCTTGCCACAGGCAATGCTTGCTATAGATCAAATTTCCACTTTTAGGCATTTGGGAAGGGAATCAATAGCCTAAAAATGCTATGGTGAACTCTCTCATGCACAAAATAATATTTTTTTGAAATATTTGATAAGATTTTGGGCCTTGAAAGTGATATATATATGTGAATCGGGAATAAGAAGCAATATGCTTTCGAACATCGTTGTGCTTGGGATTAATAATTTAGCCTGTTAAATAAATATGATCATCTGTTATTGATGCCAGATTGGAAAGCTTATAACTGCCCATCGGAAATAAAGAAAATATAAAATTTCAAAAAATGTTGTCCAGATTTTGAGAGTTTATTCCCTTTGTTTATTATAGGTGCGTGATGAGGGAGATGAAAAAATTTTGAAATTTTGATAAGATTTTCGACTTGCAAATTGATGTATATATATGCGAGGGGGAAAAAGAACTTTCAGGGAGAGGAAGACGTGAAAATGCGATGGGTGGCTCAACATGATAACACTGCACAAAAAACTTGTTAATAATTCTATCGACAAGTTGGTAAGATTTTGGCCTTTAAAAGTGGTGTATATATACGTCGGGGAAAAGAAAACGTAAATATTTTTTTAGTCAAGCAAGGCTGAGGTATTGAAATTGACACTATGAAAGGAGTAGTAATGGCAGACACAAAAAACATGAGACTGATGAGGTACAAGGATGCATGCGAAACGCTCGGGCTTGGCCGCAATAAAGTCAGAGAGTTGGCGAAGCAGGCAAAGGCCATGTACAAGATCGACAAAGCTGTGGTCATTGATATGAACCGGCTTGTTGCTTATCTTGATGAGTTCTATCTGGTTGATGCGGAAACAAAGAGATAACAGGCAGTAAAGATGTTTGTATGATTGAAACGGATGGATACGAAATTGACATATTGTATTACAAAAAGTATAATTTAGCCGTAACGGAGGAATACTCTTATGGCTCAAATGGGAAGACCACCAATTGATAATCCAAAAGGACATACGGTTAGTTTTCGCATGAACGATGAGCAATTTAACAGACTTAGAGAGTATTCGCTGCGATATGGTGTCACGCTTACACAAGTGATACAAGATGCCGTTGACTCATTTATGAGTGAGAGAATTCATCCCGATTCAGTCTCGTCTTTTCCTGCTTTGGAAAGGGGCGTTAATGACGGCAAGAAAAGACAACAAGGGAAGGGCGTTAAGGAAGGGGGAAACGTACAGAAAAAGTGACGGTTTGTACATGTATAAGTACATAGATCCGTTTGGGAAGAAGTGTTATCTGTATTCCTCAGACCTTGGACAGCTCAGGGAGAAAGAGGATCGGGTTAAGAAGGACCAATTAGACGGATTAGACATATACATGATGGGAAAAGCGACTGTCAATTATGTGTTTGATAGATATATCAAATTCAAGACAGAGCTTCGAAAAACGACATATTCAAATTACGTATATACCTACGATCACTATGTCAGGGACACATTTGGAAAGCGTAAAATTGCAGAGGTAAAATATTCTGATGTCCTGCAGTTTTATACTTACCTCCTTGACGAAGAGGAAATTGCTCTCGCGACTCTTGATTCCGTTCATACTGTTTTGCATCCGGCTTTTGACTTTGCCGTTAGAGATGAGATCATACGGAAAAATCCATCTGATGGGGTTATGACTCAACTTAAGAGAAGGTATAAGGATGATAAGGGAGTAAGACATGCTTTGACTCTGGAACAACAGCGGGCATTCATGGAGGCACTGGATGATCCGCGGAACTTTAGATGGAGACCGATATTTACGGTTATGCTCGGTACCGGATGTCGTGTAGGAGAAATTATCGGCCTTAGATGGGAAGATATCAGTTTCGAGAATAGGATGATCGATATCAATCACAATGTCTCTTATTATGCCAGGAGAGAAGGATCCTTTAAATGTGAATTTGAGGTAGGATTGCCTAAAACCGAAGCCGGGAAACGAAAAATCCCGATGCTGGAACAGGTGTATGAGGCTTTCCTGGAAGAGAAAAAGATACAGAGCGATCTTGGTATAAAATGTGATACAGTAATTGATGGTATGTCAGGATTCATTTTTTGCAACCGTTTTGGGAGCATACATAATCCTCAGGCATTGAATCGGGCGATAAAACGAATAGCTGATGATTATAATGCCAGAGAGGAGCTGCGGGCTAAGAGAGAACATCGAGCCCCGGTAATGATCCCTAAGTTTTCGAATCACGTTTTAAGACATACTTTCTGCTCGAGATTTTGTGAGAACGAGACTAACATTAAGATCATACAGACTGTTATGGGGCATAAGGATATCCAGACAACGATGGATATATATGCCGAGGTCAATGAAGCGGCTAAGAAAGAATCATTTGAAAAGCTGGCTGGAAGTTTAGATATTTTTAGAAGCGGAAAAGGTTCGACCGGTTTATAGGTACAACTTTTTAAGCGCTACTACAACCTTACTACAACTTTTTACAGACTCTGCTGAAGCGATATGGTGCAATGTGGTGCATGTAAGGGTGGACGGGATGTGCAACAGGAAACGATTTGGATCGATAATAACAGTTTGATCCTATCTATCCCGACGTTAAAAAGTCTATAATTTCGTCGCTCCTTGTCATTCCTTGTCACGCTTCGTCACACTACGGACAAGTATGGAGCTCCTGCCATATAAGTGGAGAAGTTTAAACTCGGGAGAGTCCCTGCCATATAAGTGGGAAAGCTTAAACTCAGAGAGGACTGCTTGTCAGTCCTCTTTAGCTTTTATAGGAACCGGAGTTATTACATACCGGAGAATAGAATTGATTAACTGTAAACAAAGCCTCGACGTCGAGTCGAGGCTTTGTTTTTGGAGATAGTGTGATCAATAGAATGTAAACTCCTGTGTCCAGTAAATGTATTCACTTGGAGTATATGGCTTGCTTGAATTATTGAATATGTACCTGT
>JAEEGL012145980.1_pt1 | contig 15034 bp, 8 predicted proteins | sample 9134231 | NCBI WGS metagenome assembly JAEEGL01 (sample SAMN16246548, study PRJNA631951) | gut metagenome | biome: gut microbiome; feature: rumen; material: fiber-attached | host: Bos | place: Iran: Karaj | collected 2018-10 | reverse complement strand
GGCCAACTTCCCCGAGGCGAAGAGCCACTATAATATCAGTGCCGACGGCGCCACCTACACCGCCATCACGGGCAACGACGCCGAGATTTTCGCCTGCAACCCCAATGGCGACGGCACGATGTGGGCCGTGGGCATCAACGGAGTGCACGTGAAGGGCAACAGCACCTATTACCGCGTGGAGGGCACGCTGGGCTTCGCTGGCGTGCTGCCCTACCACATGGCGTGGAACTGGGCGCAGAACAAACTCTACTTGTCGACCACACCATCCCTGGGCACCCAGGATATGTCGCAGCCAAGGCCTGAGATTTACACCTTCGACGGCACCGGCTGGACCAACGCCACGCCTTACGGCCTGACGACGGGCAAGGCCTATGGGTTAACCTTCCTGAAGAACGACTCAAGCAGTTATTTCCTGCCCGATGCTTCCGGTAATGCCACCAACGGCCTTGGATTTACCCGCAAAATCATGAACGACACGCTGCTGTACACCTTCAGCGCCGACAACTCGCCGCTCACCAACCGCCGCTCCTGTCAAGTGTTTGACAGCCAGGGCAACCTGTGGATGTACCAATGCCGCTCGCAAGACGGCAAACAACTGATTGCCACCACGGCCGACCAGGCGCTGCTGCGCACGCCGCCCAGCATGGACAGTTGGACGTCGTTCAATATCCCCGAGGGCTTTGTGGCTGGTTACAAGAAGGCCGTGATGACCATCGGCAAGGACGATGTGATAGCCTTCAGCGGCTGCTGGTACGGCACGAAGGTGATTTTCTTCCACAACGACGGCACGCTGGAGCAGCCCGCCGGCCGCTACCATGCCTACAACAGTTTTGTGGACCAAAACGGCAAATTGCTGAAGTTTGACCAAATACACTGCGTGGCCACCGACCCGCAGGGCCGCATCTGGATCGGCACGCCCGACGGCGTGGTGATTGCCGAAGACCCGCTGGGCGCCGTGGGCGACCGTTACGTGTTTACCCGCCCCGTGGTGAAAGCCTCGGGCGAATACTTGGTCAGCGGCATGACTGTGAACGACATCGCTTTTGACAGTGAGGGCCGCGCTTGGATTGCCACCAACGCCAACGGTCTGTGGCTCGCCAATGCCGACGGCACCGAGGTGATCAACAACTGGATGCCTGGCAACAGCAACATCCCGTCGGCTGTGGTCTACCAAGTGTGTGTGGCCGGCAACACCGGCTCCACCTTCGTGACCACGAGCAACGGTGTGGCGCAACTTGTCGAGCATGCCGCATCGAGTGGCTACGCCAACTACGACAATGTGCTCGCCTACCCCAACCCGGTGCTGCCCGACTTCACCGGCCTGGTGACCATCAGTGGCCTGATGGACGGCAGCACGCTGCGCATCGTCGACCGCGACGGCGCTGTGGTGGCCGAACTCACCTCGCGTGGCAGCACGGCCACTTGGGACTGCTGTGACGCGCAGGGCAACCGCGTGCCCACCGGCACCTACCGCGTGCTGGCCACCACCACGGGCGACCTCGACAATGCCGCCGAGGTGACCCGCATCGGCGTGCTGAGATAAATTAATGCACAATGCATTAAGGTCTTTAAGGCCTTTGAGGTCCTTAAGGATGTGATAATATAAAAAATTTGCAAGGCGATGTTCGACGTTCATTCGATTGAGTTTTATGTGATAGCGCTATTTGTGGCGTTTGCACTGCTGGGACTCATTGTGGGGCATCGCGAGCCGGGCCCGGCCACGAGCGACATCGTGGAACTGGTGCTCACCGCCGAGGAGGGCACCACGGGCACGCCGATGCTCACGCTGCAAAGTCAGCCCGACGGCACCGTGTTGCTCACGCGCACCGGCTTGCCGATGCGGCCCGGCGAAACGGCCCACCTGGTGGTCACCGTCGTCGACGACAAGGTGAACGTGGTGGAGAAACGCGGCGTGCGCTCGCCTGGCAATGTGATGATTGACCATCGCGGACAAGCCGTGCTCACCTCGCTGCGCAACCGCCGCTACTACGTGCGCTACGACAGCGCCATCACCGAGCACTGGGGCACCGTACGCTTCAACCACCTGAACGACAACCGCGCGCAGTGCGAACTGAAGATGTGACGCCCGAGCGTGAAAAAAAACGGCACGCACACAATTTTGGCCGCAACTCGCTCGTTTAGAATTTACAATAAGACTGCATATTAGAAACACACTATCGATATGATGAAGAAACTCTTGACACTGTTTACGCTGTTATTGCCGCTGGCAATGCTGGCACAGACGGGCGTGGGCGACTGGCGCATTCACCCCACGTATGTCCCGACAAAGTTTGAAAATTGCATCGACACCGGCGACAAAATCTACTATCTGGTGAGCGGCAGCCTGTTCTGCCTCGACAAGGCAACGCAGGAAAACCTCAACCTGAACAAGCGCAACTACCTGTCGGATGTCACCATCACAAAGATATTCTACAACAACGACAAGCAATATCTTGTGGTGGCTTACCTGAATTCGAACATCGACATCATCAAGGCCGATGGCAAGGTGGTGAACATGCCCGAAATCAGCGACGCCGTGATGACAACTACCAAGGCCATCAACGACATCACCTTTGCCGACGGCAAGATGTTTGTCGCCACCGACTTTGGCTACGTAGTCCTCGACGACACGAAACTCGAGGTGCGGGAGTCGCGCATCTTCAACACCAAGATACAGTCGATGGCCCAAGTGGGCGACTGGATAGTGATGAACTACGGCAGCAAGTTGTACTACGCGTCGGCCACGGCGTTCACCGAGCGCATCTCGTCGTACGTGGCTGCCAAGGACGCGTCGGGCAACTCGATTGCGTTGGCCAACGCCACCTTCCTGCCCGTGAACGCCACGCGCGCTCTGGTTGGCGCGAAAAACCTCTTTGGCGTGCTCGACTTCACGCTCGACGCCTCGGGCAAGCCGGTGTTCACGCTCACGACCATCGCTGCCGCCACGCCTAACAACATCCTGAAGACGCCCGACGGCTTCATCGCCAACTGTGCCGCAAGCGGCTACTACTACACGCTCGACGCCAATGGCGACAACGCCACGCAGGTGACCGGCGGCAACGAGATTTACACCAAGCACGACGAACTGTGGGCCCTGGGCGCCAATGGCCTGCACCGCGCTGGCGACACCAACTACTACAACCCCGACGGCATCGGCATCACCACCACGGCCTTCTGGCTCAATTTCGACCCGAAGTCCAACCTGATGTACCTGTCGTCGACGGCCAACAATGCCATCCTGCCCACCATCAACGATGTTGGTGCGAAGACCGAAATCTTCGCTTACGACGGCACCCGCTGGACCGACGTCACGCCGGCCAACGTGCCCGCCTCGTCGACAGCAACCAGCAACGGTAACCGCTGGCTCTGTATCGACCCCATCAACGAGAACTCTTACTTCTTCAGCACGCGTTCTAACGGCATGGTGCAAGTGCTCAACGGCGAAATCAAGGCGGTGCACACCAGCAGCAACAGCCCCATCACGAAATATATGGGTGCCGACCGCTTCGACAGCCAAGGCAACCTGTGGTGCGTGCGCTCGGCAAGTTCCGACGTTAACCAGGTGTTTGTCCTTCCGAAGGACAAAATCATGGCCACCCCGTCGAAGAGCAACTGGATAATCCCCACCGTGCCCAACATCATGCAGAAGACCTTCTTCCGCGCTAACTTCGCCATCAGCAAGGGCACCGACATCAAGGTGTTCTGCGCCGGCGACTACCAGCGCCCCATCGTCATCTGGGACGACGGCGGAAATATCTCCAACCTGAACCCGCGCTCGCGCACCTTCCTCAGTTTCCTCGACCAGGACGACAAGGCGGTGACGTGGAACTTCATCAACAGCATCTCGAGCGACAACACGGGCCTGATTTGGGTAGGTCTGGGCAGCGGTATCATCTCGTTTGACCCCACGCAGGCCTTCAACGAAAACTTCCGCGTGAACCACATCAAGGTGCCGCGCAACGATGGCACCGGCCTGGCCGACTATCTGCTGGACGGTATCTATGTGACCTGCGTTGAGCCCGACGGAGCCAACCGCAAGTGGATTGGCACCAACGCCGGCCTGTTCCTGGTCAGCGCCGACGGCTCGCAGGTAATCAAGGAATTTACCACCGACAACAGTTACCTGCCGTCGAACCTGATTTACAACGTGTGCTGCAACACCAGCACCAACTCGGTGTTCATCGTCACCAGCGAGGGCGTGCTCGAGTACTTCAGCGACACCACGCCTGCCGAGCCCAACTTCGACAACGTGATCGTCTACCCCAACCCGGTGCGTCCCGACTTCACCGGCCTGCTGACCATCAGCGGCCTGATGGACAACTCGCTGCTGAAAATCACCGACTCGGGCGGCAACGTCGTTAAGCAGTTGCGCTCTATCGGTGGCATGGCCACCTGGGACTGCTGCAACGAGGGCGGCGACCGCGTAGCCACCGGCGTCTACTACGTCGTGGCCTCGTCGAGCGAAGACGGCAGCAGCAACTCAATAGTAGCAAAATTCCTCGTGGTGAAATAATCCCCACCACAAGATAACCCACCCACACACCGAGTCCCAGCGCCCCCCGGCCCTGGGACTCACTTTTTACCCTTAACGCACTTATGGTGGGATAATTGTTGGGGGGAATGCTTGCATGGCTCAGAAATTTTGGCGAAATTTGCAAATAAGTTGTGAATACCACTTACTTCACCGACGGGAAACAATGATTAAAAGGTTGAAATACCTCGTTATATTGGTGGCCATGCTTGTGCTTGGCCAGATGGCTCAGGCTGCCGAGGTCTCGAGACAGATGGAGAACTATAACCGCTGGAAAGACTTGCCGTTATTGACGCTGCGCGACAAGAGCAATGAGTTTTGGTGGGCCAATAAGTTAGATAGTGCCTTGGTGTGCAAGTTTATCTTGACCGAAAGGTATAATGAGAGTATGTCGCGCGATGAAAAGAACATTTGTGTGGGAGCTTATGTGTCAATAGGCAAAATGTATCAAATGAGTCTTTTTGACAATCAAGCAACCTATCGCTACTTGCTTAAAGCTGAAAAGTTGGCCAAAAAAGAAGGGTTAGAAATGGTGTTGGTCGATCAATGTGAAACGATGGCTATCTTTCAAGCCATTCAAACAGATTTAGAAAGCGACTTTTCTTTTAGTCCCAATGTTATAAAATTGTTTCAAAAATCCTTTTATCGATCTGTTAAGAGTGGCCATTATCGATCAGCATTCTTCTCGTTTCGCAATTTGGCATATTATGCCATGTTACATCAGCACATTAACGACATTGGCAATGAGATTCAAGCATTTCGAAAGCTCGAAATTCCCGACAGCATTAACTTTAAACCCTATTTTCAAGAATTATGTGAGTGTTACTTTGCACATCAACAAGGCAAACATCAAGAAGCCTTAGACCGCTTTTCACGCCTTGGAGACCTTTTGCCCAACGACGATAGTCCGGTATCCATTTCGCGCGAACGCTACATGAATTGCGTCTCAAAGTATGAGGTTTTACTATCGCTCAACCGCGATGCCGAGGCGTTGCAGGAGTTGGATAACGCCTACAAAATCATTTTTGACTATAAAATTGGCGATGCCATTCCGGAGGTGTTACACTTAATACTGGATTATTATGCCAGCCACGGCAAAGATGCCCTGGCCAAAGAATATGAGTTGAAATACTTTAAGGCGAAGGATGAGTATATCAACCGCAGCAAGTTTTTGAGTGCCGAGCAGCAGCAGTTTCTAATAGATTTTGAGGAGATGGGCGACCAAGTCAAGGACCTGAAGACCCAGAAACGCATACGCGACCTGGTGATCTTGGGCATTGGTATATTTGCTGTTCTCGCCATAGGGATATTGCTGTTTTTGTGGCGCAATTATCAACAAACTAAACAGCGAAACGTGCTGCTGTTCAAGAAAAACCAGGAGTTGCTCAGTTTAGAGGCGCAAGTGAGGGAACACAAGAGCGAGGTGCCGCACGAGCCCTCAAAATACAAGAGCAGCCCGATGGACGAGCCGGCGAAGGCTGAATTGCTTCAGCAACTTCAGGAAATCATGGAAAGCCATCAGGAAGTTTTTGAGGAGGGGTTCACGCTCGACCAATTGGCACGCTTGGCCGACTCAAATCGCAACTACGTGTCGCAGGTGATAAATGAGATGATGGGTTGCAACTTCAACACCTTCGTCAACGAATACCGCATCAAAGAAGCCTGCCGACGCTTGAGCGACACAGCAAACTTTGGTGGCTTGACGATTGAGGCCGTCGGGCAAAGTGTGGGCTTCAAGTCGCGCACCAACTTTGCGGCAACGTTCAAGAAGTTCACCGGAATGACCCCCGCGGCCTACCAGCGCCTGGCCAATCCCAGCAACGCATAACAAAGGCGGATAATCGTAATTAGAGATATGGCCTTACAATTTGTTCCAGATTCCACACTAGATAGAACGGTAAATTGATGAGTTTGAATTGCTTTTTGCCGATAGTAGTAACCAAGTCGTCGACCGAATAAGGTCCGGACCATACTCGTACTGCCACATTGATTGTTGATAAATCCATGAAAGTGTGAAGGGATTTCAGGTGAGCGTTATGACCTGTCTTCACCTCAATAGGGATTACCTTGGAGTCAAGAACCCATGTAAAATCAACTTCAGCACCATTTTCGCCCTTTCCTTTTGTCCAGAACGAGCGCCTTAAGTTGATGTCATCGCTCAAGGTGAGCAACTCTTGCCCCACAATTTGTTCACCCAAACGGCCGCGCCATATATCGAGGATATCATTTGAGCCGATGAGTGATTTGCGTACCTTGGCAGCATAGTTTACAAGTCCTGTGTCGAACCACAACAATTTGGGCTGACGCTTCATCTCGGGAATAGCGGGTAGCATTACCGCTGTAGTGGGATGCACCAATTCAAGCAGCATGGCCTTTTGCAACAGCCGAAAAGCCTCGCCCACTTCGCGTGCTTTGTAGGGCGAGCCACCAAATCCAGCAAGTGTGATGATTGCCCCAGCTTCGCTCCACCCATTTTTGACAATATGTTTGACTACATCAGATAACTTACCGCGTTTGCAGTATTTTTCCACATCATCACCATAGGAGGTCATCAGCCGAGAGCAAATACGGTCAACAGCGAGTACGTCGCCATGGTCAACGTAATGCTGAACCACTTCTGGCATGCCACCTATTATGCAGTAAGCATTGAACAATGACATGTATTCAGCATGAAACGGAACTGTATACTCGGGGTTCGATGCGCTCAACAGTTCAGGTGCACGACCCATAGCGTTCAAGAACTCCTTGAACGAGCATGGATGCACAGGCAAATAATCTACCCTCCCAACAGGGAATGATGTGTCGAAGTCAACGATATTTTCAAGTAACGAACCTGCTGCAATAACAAAGAATTCGGGCAAATCTTCGTAAAAATAGCGAAGCAATGCTACGGCTTGTGGTGAATTCTGAATCTCATCAATGAATATTAGTGTGTCACCACCTGTTTTATGAATGCCTTTACGAGTGAACAGCAGGTTTACTATATCTCGCAAAGGAATAGACATTTCGAACGGAGTGCGATCTAAAGTCTTCTCCATGTTCAAATAGAGATAATTGTCGAATTCCTTTGCGAACTCGTTGACGATGGTTGTCTTTCCAACCTGGCGAGGTCCTCTCAAAATCAGAGGCCTGCGATTATCACTTTTGCGCCAAAAACGCAGTTTCTTTATGCACTCTCTTTCAATCATTTTTGCAGCACATTTATTTTCAGTTGCAAAGATAATACTTTTGTTTCAAAATTCGGGTATATGCTTGGTTTTTTTGTTTCAAAATTCGGGTATATGCTTGGTTTTTTTGTTTCAAAATTCGGGTATATAGGTGCGCTATATATCGCAATTTTGTGCTGATGTGTAAATCGGCTCATTTCAATACATCGAAAAATTGGCGCAAAAAGTGATGCTTGGTAATTTTGTCGGTGTAAAACCTTTTAAAAACGTATAACTATGACTAAAAAACTTACATCAAGAATTACCGCGCTAATTAGCGCAGTGTTGCTGCTTGGCATGGCAACAGCCGCCCAGGTAGTGTCGCAACCGAAAAACGTTTGCAACCCGTCGGGCAAGCAGGTTCCTAACGTAAAGTGTTCCACCATTTCTAATCTTCAGCAGTGGCCACAGGCGGTGGTTCGGGCCGACGAGGAGATGTGCACTGTGTCATTCGACTTTGTGTACGATAGTGATGTGTACTATAAACCAAGCCAGGTTGGTTTGTTGCAACCAGAAACTGGCTTTTATGTTACGGCCCAAGACATGTCTTGGATGGGGATGGGGTATGAAGCACAAGTACCCGCCGGCAACTACGACATCGTGGGATATTTCACCAACAAAACCAATAATAGCAAAATATGCTATGTGATTCTCGAGCAATATGAGGTGGCCGGCGATGTCACAGTCACCCTCAACACCGAGAATTCAACCAACCTTATTACCACAAAGTTCTATGGCCCTGACGGTGAGTTGCTCAAGCATGGCTTAGGACACATGGATAATGAGACATACGAATTTATTCACGACGAAGATGGCAATATAGATCTTACTCAGGGGCAATTCTTACCCTACCTAAAAGAAGTGAAAAATAGTATTATGCCTTTTACTATGATGTTTTTTGGCGACATGACCAGTGAAGAGGCGCGCAATACCCCCTTTGAAATCTACGTGAACGATGTGAGCGACCGCTATGTGTTCCTATATAACAGAGTGTCGTATACTGAAGATTTCTCAAAGACTTATGTCAACTGGGCTTCGACGGCCGATGTGAAGGCAGGCCTGCTGCAGAATGACCCCAGCGCCTTCGTGCATCAGACGTATAACTACAAGTATTCGCCCATTGGTGCCGAGCAGATTGGCATTGGAGCAGAAGACCTCATTTGGATGTTTGATGGAAACAATGTAAGATATACAGGCTTTGACTTGTCGTCGGACCTCGCAAAGCCAGGCGAGGTTTTCACCAAAGAATTATGGACCGACGTTCCCTACAACGAGCCAAATCTGGAAGGGATGAACCTGTTGTTGCAATCAAGTTTCCAGGATTATGGTGAAGTGCAAATTTTTGACTTTGGTGATGAGATTTTCGTAGATTATTGGCCTACTGGCCGTGCCGCCGGACCGGTGCTCAGAGTAAAAGACGGACAAAAAGAACTCGTCAATCTCGGCCATCATGAGAAAAACGGAAGTTTGGGAATGCGCATAAACTATCTGTATGGTGAGGCCCAAGAGGACATGATTGGTTTCGCACTGTTGCCTGAACCAGAAGCGATTACCCACCCAGCAGAGAAGGCAACAGGAATACTCAACGACAACTGCCCCATCAATGCCGTAAGAGTGCAACCCATGTCATATCTCAGACTAGGGGTAACAGGCGAGTATTGGGCGACAGTGCTGGAAATCAAAGATTACTACGTAGGCCGATATGGCGAATCATTAACAATTTCCAATGCTGATAAGGGCGTAGAAAGAGCGTTGACTATTGATGGCAATGAGGCCAACTTTGAGGGGCATGAAGCAAGCTATGGCGATGGGGTTTATGAATATACCTCTGTCAACACCAACATCAATGTCGATGGCCTGGATGGGAAAAACACCACTGTAGTTCATTTCGACAATAGCCAAGAGGACAGCAACCCGCCCAGCATCGAGATGCTGCTGTTCAAGGACAATGACGGCAACGTGACCGACCGATTCGTCGAGGCTTCCGATGGCACTATAGAGTTCTATGCCAGCGACTTCCTGTATCATCCCAGTGAGTTGCCCTACCAGAATTATGGTAGTAGTATGATGGGTGGTACATTTGAGTGCGCTCCCGTGGATGTGCAAGTGGAGTATGCTCCCTTCGGCACCGAGGAGTGGAGTGCTTTGACTGTGGAGGAGGTTCCCGAACTATTCAATGACCATGGTTGGGGCTACTTCTACCGCGGCGCGTTGGCCGATGTGACTGAAGGAAGTCTGAATGGCTGGTTTGACCTTAAATTCCGCCTGACCGACGAGGCTGGCAACTGGCAGGAGCAGGTCCTCAGCCCGGCCTTCCGCATCGACCAGGCTATGACGAGCGTGACCACCGTCAATAGCAACAGCCCGGCAAAGAACGTGCGCTACTACAACGTCTCGGGCGTGGCAAGCGACACTCCGTTCGACGGCGTAAACATCGTCGTCACCGAGCATGCCGACGGCACCAAGACCGCAACCAAGGTCATCAAGTAACCCACATCCACAACCCACCCACACAGCGAGTCCCAGCGCCCCCCGGCCCTGGGACTCTGGTTTTATACTACCGCGCAAATGATTTCCTGAGTGTTGTCGGGCGGGTCCAGTCGGACGGGTCGAACGGGCTGGTTGGGCGTTGGGTTCGCGATTCGGGTTGTGGGTTGGTGGCGGGTTGGTGGCGGGTTGGTAGCGGGTTGGTGGCGGGTTGGAAATAAATTGTGGGGTGGGTTTTAATTTTTCGTGAGAAAGTAGTAACTTTGCAGATTGAAAAAATGTTGTCACTAACCATGCAAGACATTAAAGAGAAAATGCGCGAGATACTGGAGGCCGAAAGTCGTGCCGTTCAGCAAATTCCCATTACCGACGACTACGAGCGTGCCGTCGACCTCATCGTGTCGCACGTTCATAACGGGCATGGCAAGTTGGTGACATCAGGCATGGGCAAGTGTGGCCAGATTGCCGACAACATTGCCACCACATTCTCGTCGACGGGCACTCCGGCGGTGTTTTTGCACCCCAGCGAGGCCCAGCATGGCGACTTGGGCGTTCTCCAAGAGGACGATGTGATGCTACTGCTGTCGAACTCGGGGCGCACCAACGAAATCGTGGCGCTGGTAGAGTTGGCACACGCCCTGTATCCTGAGTTGCAGATTATCGTCATCACGGGCAACAAGGACAGCCAATTGTCACGGTTGGCCAACGTGTGCCTGTGGACTGGCGGCGCGCCCGAGGTGTGTCCGCTGGGGCTCACCCCCACCACGTCCACCACGATGATGACCGTCATGGGCGACGTGCTGGTGGTGAATACCATGCTGGCCACGGGATTCACGCGCGCCGACTATGCCAAGCGTCATCATGGCGGATACCTGGGCGCAATGGCACGAACCCATCAGGATTACCAATAATCATCTCACAAAATTAATTCATAACCATCTATGAGAAAGATAATTGCCATAGGAGAATCGGTTCTCGACACACTATTTCATCACGGAAAGCCCGTGAAGGCTTTCGTGGGCGGACGCATTGCCAACGCCGCGGCTTCGCTGGCCACCATGGGCATCCCCACAAGCATGGTGAGCGAGTGCAGCACCGACTGCGTGGGCGACATAATTGTCGACTTCCTGAAAGCGCATGACGTGGATGTGCGAAGCATCGACCGCTATCCCGACGGTGCCACGCCGTTGGCGGCAATCTTCCAAGGGGAGAACGGGCAGCGCGACAGCATCGTGAACTACGGCAACTATCCCAACGACCGCTTCGACGTGCTGTGGCCCACCATCGATCATGACGACATCGTGCTCTTCGGCTCGCTCTACTCGGTCGACCTGCCGCAGCGCGAGCGCCTGATGGACTTGGTGAACAATGCCGTGGAGCGCGGAGCGATAGTGGTGTATCTGCCTGGCTTCCAGCATGGCATCAGTTTCCGCATCACCCGCGTGATGCCTAATGTGCTCGAGAATCTCGAGGTGGCCTCGATAATCATTGCCCACGACCGCGACCTGCAAGAAATCTTCCCCGACGAGACCGTCGAGGAGGCTTTCGTACACCATATCAACTTCAGCGGAAATGCCTATGTGCATCTGAGCGACAGTGCGGCGCCAAAACTTTATCGCGGCACCCAGCGCGCCTCGCACGGCACTGTGTCGACCGACTCACACAACCGCCTGGGCTGGCAAGCCGGCTTCACCGCCGGGCTGTTGTATGCCCTTCTCCTGCACGACATCACGCGTGACAACCTGGCTGCGCTCGACACCGACGGGTGGCGCCAGTTGCTCGATTGCGCCGTCGACTGTGCCCAGGAATGCGCCGCAAGCAGCGACAACTGCGTGAGCGCCGACTACGCCACGCGCGCGGCAATACGCCTGCGCGACGCCCTGGCTCAACATCAAGAATCATCCACCACACCACAGCCATGAGACCACTGCTGCTCTCTACATCCTTCCCACACCTGCACAACGACATGACCATCGCGCAGGCACAGTTGGCGGCAACCGGAGCGTTGCCACCCTCGACCGGCCTTGCCAGCGACATCGTGCTCGACATGAACATGACCTATGCCATGTACTTGCTGAACGACAACCGCACCGTGCAGGCCTCGCAACTCATCGACAACATGGTGTACGACGACGATGGCGAGGACGACAAGCCGCCCCTGTACAGCGCCTGGCTGTGGCTGGCGCGCATGACGGTGTTCATCGCCGACGGCCAGCACTCACTGGCCCTGGGATGCGCCGAGAACGCGCTGCAGTTCCTTGCGTCGATACACGGCAAGAAGAGTGAGGATTTCATGGCCCTGCTGGTGTCGATACTCTACAATCTGGCAAGCATACATCACGCCACCGGCGACAATAGCCGCGCGGCCAAAGAACTCACCAAAGCGCAGAAAATCCTCGAGCGCCTTGCCAAGCGCAACGAGGCGCGCTTTTCGGCCATGCTGCTCTATGCCGTTGAGGCGTCGACCGACATCATCCAGTCGCGCGTCAAGCAGATGAACGTGTTCACACACTATCAGAAGGCCAGCGAACTCTACACCAACCAGTTGCTCAGCGGCGACGAGAACGAGACGCGCAACGCCATGAATATGCTCATCGACACGCTGAAGAAAGAGGGCGACATCATGCTCGAGATGGGCAATTCGCGCAACGCGGTGAAGTATTACACCAAGGCTCTGCGCTACCAAAAGAAACTCAACGAGAGCCTCGGGTATCGCGACCTGGTGTTGTCGATCGGTCTGGCCAAAGCGCTGATGCGCCTGGTTAACCGTCGTGCCAGCGCCGAGCAGTTGCTCACCTCGCTGCTGCCTCTGGCCAAGCGCCTCGAGGCCAGCAACGAAGTGATTGAAATCGAGAACCTCCTGCTGGGCAAAAACAAGAACTCCAACATTATGACCCTGCTCAAGGGCATCTTCTGACCTAACGTGAGTTCAGCGAAAAAACAGGGGCGTGCCGTTGTGGCGCGCCCCTGATATTTTTCCCTTGCGGGGAGTGGTTACATAATCACTTTCTTGGTGGTGGAGATGCCGTTTTCGTAGGTGGTGACCACGATGTTCACGCCGGTGAACGGCTTGTCGCTGGCCACGCCCATCGTGTTGTAATAGGTCACGCTTGCCACATTGCACTCGCTCAGCACGCCATCGACGCCAGTGGGAGTGGAGTTGTTAAACCTCACGGTGACGGTCTTCTCGGCCACAAAGTAGTCATGGCCATCGGAGGTGATGCGGCGCGGAGCCATGTTGGCATCGGGAGCCATGCTATTTGAGCCGGGAACCGGGGTGGCGTAGAGGCGCACAATGTAAGAAATCCTCTTTTCGCCATCGTACACGTTGTCCTGGAAGTGGTCAGCAATAGTCTGTTTCTGTTCGCCGGGATAAATCTCCTTCAGTGCGTCATAATCGCTGTACCAAGTGCCAGTCACGCCGTCGACCGTCTTCTCGCCCGACTGGTTCTCCTCGCGGTTGAGCAGGATTTCAGGATCGAGCGTAGAGTTGTTGTCCATCACACGCCACACGCGGTAGTAGTACACCATGTCGATGTTGTCGGTCACCTGTGGTGTGATGTCGAGGTTTACGCTATAACTCATCACCGGGCCTGTGGCACCGGCATAAGGTGCGCTCTTCAGTGCGCCGTATGGCCTCACGGTCACCTCGGGATACTCAACTTTCTTGAAGTCGGCACCGTAAGTGTTCGGCTTGTCGGTCTCGCCGTGGAAGAAGGTGGTAATCACGGGCACGTAGGTGCTGATTTGCCTGTTGAGCGAGGCGTTGACGTCGGGCAGTGTAATCGAGCCACCCTCGGAGTTGATGGTCACCGAGCCGATGCGGTCGGTTAGGCGGCCGTCGCTGCTCAGGCCGTACAGCAGGTACTCACCGCTGTTGTTGAAGTTCTCGGCCTTGCAAATCTTCTTGGCATTGCTGGTGGCATTGTTCTCGAAGCGCATCACGTCGTACTCCACCAGGTTGGCAGCCGGCTCGTAGAAGGCTTGGAAGGTCACCTGGTTGTTAGGCGTTGCCTTCAGGCCGTGGTCGTCGTCGCCGTTAACCTCGTCGAGGGTGTAACCCACGCCGTCAACCTGGAAGTCGGTCTTGTAGACCGGCACGTTGATGGTATTGCTGTAATACGTGTCGTGCTTCTCGAGGTTGTAAGTGTAAGAGACGCTCTGCTCGTTGTTCTCGGTCGAGGCCGTGAAGCGGTCGATAATAATGATGTCGGCATCGGCATAACTTGTGCAACTGCCGCTGGTCACGGGTTGCTCGTCGTCGAAGAGCAGGTCGGTGTTCTGAGTGTTGGCAACGTAGTTGACGGTGTAGTCATAGCCCGTGGATCCAGACTGCGTAAACTTAAGCGTTGCAATCACCTCCTTGTTGCCGTCGGCATCGGTGCGGGTGATGTCGTAGGGCAGCACGTCGTTCTTTATTGACAGGTAGTCGTGCTCTTGCACAGGCTTGATGCTGAGTTTGTTCTTGTAGACGTTGACTTGGTCGCCAATCTCGTAGCGGCTGCGGAACTCGCTGATTTGAGTAAAGAACGGGGTGTGGCCGGGGATGTGCACGGTGCGCACCGGGCTCTCGGCCGTCATGGTGATGTAAGGCGAGCCGTCGGCGTTATAAAGTTTGTTGCCGTCGTTGTCGAAGTTGATGGGGTGTGCCGTGATGACGTAACTGATGGTCTGCTCGTCGACGGTCTGCTCCACATAGTAGGAGTGTGAGTAAGCCTCGGTGGGCTGGTCGACGACGCTCACCAATTGGTAGCGGTTGTTGCCGTCGACGATATAGACGTAGAAATGCTGCGGCACGTCGACGCCAATG
>JAEEGL010976777.1_pt1 | contig 15034 bp, 16 predicted proteins | sample 9134231 | NCBI WGS metagenome assembly JAEEGL01 (sample SAMN16246548, study PRJNA631951) | gut metagenome | biome: gut microbiome; feature: rumen; material: fiber-attached | host: Bos | place: Iran: Karaj | collected 2018-10 | reverse complement strand
GGGTATATGATAGAAGAGCATAGCACGAAAGTTCCTCAAACGCAGTAAAATAGGGCGCTTGCGGAATACGAATAAAATGGCCTGTTTTCGAGCTGTGGGCCGTATTTGAGACATTTGTAATCAAATTGTAATAATTAAGGCATACCTTAAGGCATTATAATAAGGTCATAGCTATGTAAAGGAGATCTGGAACATGAAGAAGCGTAAAGGCATTACTAAGGCCGCCAGGATAAAACAGAATATAGCTAAGGGCATTTATAAGCAGCGACCGAAGGGCCGCGCTCCTAAGGGCAAGACATGGAATTATAAAACCGGCAAATATGAAGCGTCTTATCCGGCCAAGCTCGTAAAGGCTGCGAATGAGCGTTTGCGTAAGCTCGAAAAGGTACATAAGGGATACAAGCAGGGAAAGAGCTTAGCCCAGAGCTCAGAAGTTTATCAGAGCATAGAAGATTATGCTACTTCATATCCTAAGACAAAAGGAAAGATCTATAAGCGTAATAAGGACGGCAATGTACGATTTATCAGTCAATCAGAATTTGATAAGCTATCGGCCCAGGATAAGAAGTATTATGTAGAGCGTATAAATGCCTTCTTAGAAAGTAAGAGCTCAACAGCTTCCGGAATTAAATCAGCGCATAGAAAGTCTTATGATACTTTCATGCAGCGCTACGGCGATAAGTTTCCGGACATGTCTTTTGACATGTATGAGGAATTCTTTGATGTATATAATTCGAATATGGTCGAAGATAGTAAGAATCATTTCGGCTATTCCGAATGGTCGGCAGTATTGCAGAACATCCAGATAGATCAGGCCATGACTGACAATCAAATGGATCAGGTAATGGAATACGTAAGAGCGAATGACTGGGTAGGTTTAAAGCAGAATAACGATTTAAGTAAATACTTAAGAAGAATCTGATTATAATACTGAAGGGATTTAAAGTATTATGTCAAAATGCTATTTTAGGTCGGGCGTTAAGTTCGTATTTTCAAAAGGCTCAATAGTATGTACTGAGCCTATGTTTGTTGATATTGAAACATCAAACAATCATGCAGAAGATCCTGCAGATATAAGAACATGGATAGTTTCTATCCAGGTATTATTCAATAATGAATATCATCTCTTCAGATATCCTGAAGAATTTGTATCATACCTTAAGAAGATCTATAAGCGTTTAGGCTTAAAGCCTTATGGAGATTTTAAAAAGAAGCTCATAATCTATATACATAATCTCTCTTATGATATGTCCTATTTATATCCTTATCTTCTGGATCTTCCGGGAATAGAAAAGGATTCTGATTTTCAGGGCATAATCGAAGCGCCTAATAAATATCTTTCTTTAATATTCGGAAGCTATGAATTCCGCTGCTCATACAGGCTCTCAGGAATGAGCCTCGAAAAATGGAGCAAGGAAATGAATGCAGAGCATATCAAGAAGGTCGGCATGTATGACTATGATAAGATCTTATATCCTGATTCAGAGCTCTCAGAAGAAGAGCAGGATTATGATAAATTCGACGTTTACGCCATGCGCGACAGCTTATACAAGCAGATGAGCTATTTTAAAGACGATCTCTGCAGCATTCCTTTAACCAAAACGGGATACATAAGAAGGACGCTCCGCAAGAGCTGCTTTAACGATCCTCATTATAAGAAGAAATACTTCTGGGATACAAGACTATCGGCCCACAATTATGAATACTGTTTGAAGAGCTACGCCGGTGGATATACTCATAATAATAGATTTTGGAGAGACGTTCTTATCGAAGTAGGTAAAACTTACGAATATATACCGGATTCGGGAATATATATCAAAGTCGACAAGATAAAGCATAGAGATTTTAAATCTCATTATCCTACGCAGCAAACTTGCTATGATCGCTTTCCGATCGGAAAGCCGCAGCACATATACGACTGTTCAAAAATGCCTTTTGTTTATACGATAGATGATATCTTATCAGAGCAGAAGGAATTCACGCATTTTGTAAAGCTCCTGATAACAGATTGCAGTTTAAGAGATCCTACATGCTCAATGCCTTTTATGCAGAGCTCCAAATGCTACCAGGCGCAGTTTACTAAGAAGATATGTGATAACGGAAGGATCCTGGAAGCTTCCGGATCCTTCATAATGTATGTGGATACTATTACGCTTTCGATCCTTGTTGAGCAATATACAATGGAATGCGCTGTACTTGATGTTTACAGAATGAAGAATGGAAGATTGCCGGATTGTATCGTAGCCGTTGTCGATAAGTATTTCAAAGGAAAGTCAGATAAGAAAGCTCTTGTGCATGAGCTTACTGAAGCATTCGGAAAACTGGATCCGAAAACTGTTGAAGCAGAATTTGAGCTCATGCAGGAAAAATCGGGCCTTAACTCAATATACGGCTGCTGCTGTACGCAGCCGTTGAAGGATCAGCTGCAGATAGATGATAATATGAATTTTTCTTTTAAGACAAAATACATATCAGAACAGGAAGTAGAAGAAGGCTTAGAAGCTTTCTATACAGGAAAAAATAACTTCCTGCCGTACCCGATCGGATGTGTCGTAACCAGTCTGGCCCGTTTGGAATTATATGAATTTATCAAGCTTATAGGCTATGAATACGTACTCTACAGCGATACGGACAGCCTCTTTTATATCTCTACGCCTGAGATAGAAAAGAGGATAGAAGCGAAGAACAGAGAGCTTAGAGCTTCAGCTCATTTCGTAGAGCTGGAGAATGGTAAAAAGGAATACTATAACGAATTTACGGAAGAGCCTGAATGCTTAGCATTCAAGGGCCTGCATAGCAAATGTTACGGAGTTGTAACCTCTAAGGGCTTAGAGATAACGATCGCCGGAGTTCCGGCCAGAACGATCGTAGGCATGGACGGAGATAAACCTATTTACTATACGAGAGAAGAAGAGCTCGCAGGCTCTGAGAATGATCCTGTAAGGGCTCTCGATCATCTTTCGGATAATTTCACATTTAAGGTGAATACAGGCATTTGCGCGTTATATGTGGGCGCTACAGGGTATAAGACTGATAGGAAGCCTATGATCTTAAATATTGACGGGCATGAGATACACACGGCCGGCGGATGTGTCCTGAAGAAGCTGGAGAGCAAGACAGTAAAATTGGATCCTAATAATGATAATAAGGAAAATTACGATCCTAATTATGATCCGGCAAGTATATAAGAAAAAGCTCCGGATAACTCCGGAGCTCTTCCTTTTCTTATGTCCTTGTGGAGGCTCAATCTTATGACCGAATCAATTTGATTATATACCTTACTCGATATAAAATCCACTATTAAGATAAGTGTTTATCGTCTGCAGATCGCCTTCCGTAGCTCCTGAAGCGCCGTTGACTGAAGCTGAAGCACACTGGCAATAACCGGATACAGAATTCAGCTGCAGATACTTATTAACCGGATAGCCGTAGCGATTACAATAATCCGTATAGGATCCGATAGTATAGGGCATATAGCTTTGAGCATATATAATCATTGCTGCAGGAGTTGATGTAAGGAAAAGGCTCGAAGCTCCTGAGAAGGATCCGGAAGCGCTTCTGCAATTAAAGTTTGTTTGTGGCAGCCTTCCCTGAATTCCCGCAATATTTCCAACACCCATAGCAACAGCTCCGGATACGAATGAAGCGCCCATATCCGCGATCTGGCCCGTGAAATCATTTCCTAAGTTTACAGTTCCCAGAAGGTCGACCGCGATCGAGCCGGAAAATGTTGCAAGAGTTTCATGCATATTTGAATCAGAAGCAAGCCTCATAGTCCAGGATCCGTCTGTTATGCTGAAAGTAGTACGATAGTAGAAGGTATTAGCATATTTGAAGGCATATGCAGGGATCTCCTGATATCCGCCGGGAGTATAAACCTGCATAGACAGCCAGCGCTCATTCTTCATAAAATCGTTGCCGCCTGTGAGCGTACCCCAGTCGATCGTAAAATTGCCGTTGTGAGCCCAGATAGATCCAGGGTTAACATCATACCAATTACACTGATCCGCGAGAACGCCGCCGATAAACATACCAAGTCTGTAAGTAGCGCCTGTAGCTGTTACGATATCCGAGAGCTTAAAAGGGAGCCAGATAATACGCTGGATATAATCAGCGATCGAGCCGCCGCCTAAAGACTGGATAACGCGGCCAAATGCTTCAAGCATTTCCTGCAGGCCCGAGCCGGATATTCCCTGACCGGGATCGAAGCCTGTAAGATCTCCTATACATTTCCGCATTTCTTCAACGGACATAAGCGCCGTGTGTACGCCTGTTCCTGCTAATGTTGAAGTGTGTGTGATCCAGTCTACGGAAGTAGTAGAAGTAAAAGTCATTGCTACGCAGCCGGCGGAAGAAGTATCCAGGCCGAACATGTTAGCATTTGCGATCGTTTCCGTAGCGTAGCGCATTTCAGGCTGAAGCCTTGTATCATCTATGAGCTTGCTCCAGTTTGTAGAATCTCCATAGATAACGAGAGCAGAAGAGCCCGTGATCGCGCTCTTAAATGTAGCTAAAGGATCCAAATGACAGTGTACTTCCTGGATCGAGTTAGTAGTCTGGATAACATCATCTACCCAGTAATAGCGCGAGCCGTAAGACGCATAATTATACATAGCTCCGTCTGTTAATCCCTGAACTTCAAAAACAGGATCATGAAGAGAAGTTGGATTCTTGAGCCTGCATGACAGCTGCGTTCCGGAAAAGCTCTGAGAAGTCGAATTTATCCTTTTACTTGTATTACCTATTGTTATAGTTGGCATATTAAATCAATCCTTTCAATCCTCTTACGTGTTTCCTGTTCCTGAATAAAAGATGATATAAGAACATTGCTCCATACTTATAGAGAGATCCGCCTGTATACCCGCCCGGATATCTGTAAACCCTTACTGTATCGCCGGGATCCGTCCAGTCGTAGCCGTTAATAAGAACTGAATACGCATGACACCATACTTCCCAGTAAGCGCCGTTGCCGTTCTTCCTGTGATCTCCTGCAGCTGTATGTCCTCTTGTGGAAGAAGCCTCTACTTTAGCTCTGTGAACTGTTCCGATATTAGCAGAATCTGCAGAAGGATCCGTATAAGCTCTTATATCCTCTACATAGAAGAAAGTGTGGCCGCCGGTCATATCCAGATGATTCATGACTACGATATCACCTGACTGCATTTGAAATGAAGAATTATAATTATATTCCGTAAATCCTGCAGCTATGAGATAGGGCCCCATGTTTATCGTACCTACATGATAAGAAGGGTAGTTGAATCCGTTATCATGAAGGACGCGGCCTACTAAGCCGGAGCAATCAACTCCGGCGGCATGACTTTGAGCCATGCCGCCTAAGTTGTATCCGTAACCTTCGTCCCAGCAGATAGCCATTGCCTGATCTATTGCCGAATTGAGATCTCCTGCCATGTTACATTAACCTTGTAATTGTTATATAACCGGGTGTGCTGCTTTCTTCAATCTGCAATATTATGATCGAAGTACCATTAAAAACAGATAAGATAATAGCAGTTCCGCCTGAAATCGTTACCTGCTGCGAAATAGCATTAAAGAGAACAAGGCCGCCTGACTGCTCAGTATATACGAAATTAATATTAGGCGTTATAACATCATCAACAGCTGAAATATATCTATACTTCGTGAGATCATCAGGATCTACTTCATAATCCTCTGAAGCATTTACAGCTAGATCCGTAGGATTTGTCTTAATTCCGTCTCCGTAGAGATTGATCTCGATAATGCTCTTATTATGAATATTGATCTTCTTAGTTGTTCCGTCTCCGTTATTGATCGTAAAGCTGTCATATTCATTTGCGGCTGTAGTAATGGAGCTGATCGAACCTGTTGAAGTTTCAGCCGTTGCTGCGCTTCCTGCAGAAGTTGCATAATCAGCAGCAGCTGCATGATCTGCTTCAGCTGCTATCTGGGCAGAGTATGCTTCGATCTCGAATCTGAAGAGCTCTGCTTCCGGATTATCGCCGTTATAAGCTACGAGCTTCTTATGTCCGTCATTCGCGTCCGTTACGATCTCAAGTCTCTTTACATAGGTATTCTTAATAACATTTCCGTTAGTGTCCTTCCATGCCTTATCAGAATAAGGGATCTGGAGTGTCTCAGCTGTGCCTGTGCCGTGGTCGATAGTTACGTAATCGGATCCGGATTCTACGCTAACGGATTTTACATAATCCGCGATCGTATTTCCGTATGAATCAGTCTGGGCCTGAGTTACTGAAGGAATAAGGCTTGTGATCGTAGCGCCGGTTGCGTCCTGGAATTTTAACGTTCCGTTATCATCAACTACATTTGCAATATAAGTCGACTTAATGATATTTCCGAGATCGTCCTTCTGGGCCTTAGTTGCGAATGGAACAGTTATATCTATAACCGTTCCGCCGTATGTCGTAAAGCGTACCTTATCGCCCTGGATAGTTACTGTCTCGATAGCATTATCAGCATGCTCAACATTTCCGGTCGTTGTTGCATAATCAGCAGAAGCTGCATGAGTTGCTTCAGAAGCTGTCGCTGCATGTGTTGCTTCAGCTGCAGTTGCTGCCGTAGTTGCAGAAGCTGCAGAAGTTGCAGAATCAGCTGTAACAGCATGATTAGCGTTTACTGCGTTAGTTGCATTCGTAGCTGTTGCAGCTGTTCCCGCATTAGTTGCATATCCTGCAGAAGAAGCGCTTCCTGCAGTAGAAGCATAACCGGCGGAAGAAGCTGTATTTGCGGATCCTGCAGAAGCTGCATAAGGAGCAGTAATTGCTGAAACGATAGTATTATCAGCTGTCTTTAAAAGGATCTGATTTCCGGATTCTTCCAGATGAAGGCCCGCATTCTCCCTAACGAGCTTCAGAATATAGTCCAAGTTGACCGCGTGAAAATCTGTATAAGGATACTTATTAATAAGATCTGACATGTTTTATTCTCCTTTACTGATTATGTTTTTCAAGATATTTCTTCAAAGTCTCGCGATAAGTAAGAGCAGTTGATCCAACATCCGAGAAGATATTATTTACTCCCTTGTATGTCCTTACTGCGATAGGAGAGATCTGGATAAAGCTCTCCGGATTTGTATTGACTTTAACAAGGCCGGAAAGAAGATCAACCTCAGCTCCGTCCGTAATCGAAGAGCCAAAGGATACGGGATAAGTCATAGCCTTATAAGGCTCGTATGGTTCAGCTGTCGAACCATTAGAAATAATTAAATTACTAATATTCATATATCCTGTAGTTGTCGAACCGGATAAGTAAAAACCGATATACAGATAATCAGCATTTACAGTAATTGTTTTATTGTATGGAGTTAAAGCAGTATCCATACTTATATAACCATATGCAGGACTATCCCAAGACTGAATATTTGTAAATATTACACGTCTATAGTCAGCTGTTGATTCACCTGTAAAAGAAATTGCATATGTACTTCCGGGATTGACCTTAATTTTATACATGATTCTTGAATATGTGCCAGCAACTACAAAATCGCAACCTGAATCAGTATAATTCGGCGTAATTCTCTGACTATTAACTTCACCGGCGGCATCAAGTTTAATTAAGTTCTTACCGGTTTTAGTAAGAGTAATGCCTGAATATCCTGAAAGATCTGCATGGATAGTTACCTTAAGGGCCTGGAGATAATCTTCCAGATCCGTATCAAAGTTTGCTATAACGTCTTCAGAATCTTCTGTAACAAGAGTATTAGCTACATAATATCCGATAGCCTGATTGATAGAGGAAACATCAGCTGCTATGCTGTTGCTATTAGCCCTAAGCTGTGTCGTATCGCTTGCGATCGTTGTAACTTTATCCTTTATGTCTAAAGTATTATTCGCGCAATCCTCAGCGAATGCAGCGGCCCTTCCTGTGTTTGTCGACAATGTACTTACATTATTAAGAATTGCCGTTGTATTATTTGCGGAAGTCTGAGAGCTCGTAGCGATCGAATCAGTATTACTCTTGATATTCTGAATAGGAGTAATAACAGCGCCTGTATTATCCTTAATGTCGGAAATGGGCTCTGTATTAGTCTTAATATCAGAAGCGGACTGATCCAAAGAATCGAGCTTATTTTCTACATGCTGAGCGTGAGAATCAAACTTACTTACCCAGCTTGTCAGGATCTGGATAATAGTTTCCAATAACTGATTAAGCATTTTTCTTTATCTCCTTTAAATTAGTAAACAGCGACAAGAAGCTCTGATATGAAGCAATCTGCAATATGATTATAGATATTGCCCCATTTTTCCTGGAGAACCATTTCACTTTCGAGCATTTGCTGTGATGTGGTTACGCCTATGTTACCATGTATCCTTCCTTCATGCTCATCCGTATTACTTGCTGAAGCCTCAGAGCCGGAGCTCTGGATCTCTTTATCATGCGGAGAGTAAGTAGAAGTATCGAATGCGGATACCTGGCCTTCAGTCGATCCGGAAGATGATACTTCAGAACCGGATTCGCCTGTATCCGTCCATTCTTCATGCCTGTCATAGTTCTCGATCGGATTATATTCCAGATCCAGCGCCTTTATCATTTTTGTAAAAGCAGGCTCCCAGCGCTTAAACCATTGTTCGTTCATGAGCTGGAAATAATCAGGATCCGGATATAATACGCAAAAACTTGCACCCCTGTTTATAAGAGTTGCAAGAAGAGTATCAGCTGAGAAAGTTATTTCCTGATCCGTAAATACCCATTTACTTTTCAGGCTGTCTGCGGGATCCTTCAGGCTCAGCTCCTTTTCTATCCCCAGTATCGTTAATCTCGCGAGCATATTCTACCTCGATATTCGTCTTAAATTTTGTGTTTATGATCTCTAAACTTTCGCGCAATGTCTCAACCCAGCAAGCTATGCGGGCCTGAGACTGAGCAGAAGCAAAATCCGCTTCAGAAGTTATCATTCTCTCCTTCTTCTCGATCGCTACAGGAAGGCCTATCTCCGTATAGAAAGAATTAAGGATAGTCTGAAAATCCTGCAGCTGATCTGTAAGGATATAATTCTTCTTTAATTCCTGGATCCAGATCTCGAAGGGCTCTTTTCGCGGTATGATCTCATCACTTTCCTTAAGCTGATCCTTATAGACTACTAAAGGATTACCTTTCTGCAGCTCATCCATGACACTCTTAAGAGTTGCAGCCTGAGCTTCATTTGAAGCTGAAGCAATGAGGCCAAACTTAGAATTAATGATCGACATATCAATACCCTTAGAAAGCTCTGCGAGCTTTGAGGCATAGTAGTCAATTATATCCAGTACGCCCCAGAAATCGGGCGTGAGCTTTAAAAGGGCTGCATTATCCTTCTGAAGATCGAACTGATAAGAAAACTTAGTAGGCATGTGAGGATTAGCTACTGTAGCCGTTGTAGGCTGATAGTAGAAATCATATCCGGATACATGACAGGGATTGAACACAATTCCGTTCTCTCCATACTGCTGCAGATCCTTCCTGTTCGTCTTAAATACCAGGACATACCCGCGAACCCATAAGCAGAACATGAAAAAGTCATTGCTCCAGCCTTTAGGAAGATTCTTGAAAACGATCGAAGAATCTATCTTGTGGATAAGGGATCTGAACCAGTACATATACTCGATAGATTTATCCTTATAGTATGTAGAAGGGATCTGCATTCCGTTCAGAAGATCAACTGTATTTTCTGAAAAGAAATCTAACATAAAAACTCCTTTATAAATTTAGAATAACCCTACTTAAGTAGGAAGGGATTACTACTTAAGTAGGGCCGTTTATAGCAGAGCGATTACTTGTAAATGATCTGGATAATAGCGTCTGCTGCCGGAGCTGTTACGAATGTAACTGTATCGCCGGAAACTGTGTAATTTGTTGTAACAGTCTGCGCTACGCCGTTTACCGTAACGGATTCTACAGTCGTAGGAGTTGCCTTAAGCTGGAAATCATCCTCTACGCCGTCTCCTGTAAAGTATTCAGTAGTAGAATCACTCATATAGTAGATAATTCCGTTCTCTGAATAGTCATTCCAGTTAGAGAAAAGGAAGTGCCAGAACTCGTTTCTGTAAAGATGACGAGCATTAACAGGTGTTGCAGTCATGCCCTCGTAACGGATATTTGTGATAAGCGCGTCTACGTCAAAGAGCATACCGATAACGATATCCATTTCAACAGCTGAAGAAGCTGCATTCTCAGGAAGCGCCGGCTTAACTGATACCTTATAAGGATCAGTTACGGACTGCCAATACTGGACACCCTCGCCGTTAGGAAGATCGAGCATTTCAGGATGGAAGATCTCTGCAAGAGAGAGCTTGATCTGATTGAAAAATCTGGAGTTATAAATGAGCTTCTGCATTCCCTTAGGAGTATGACGAAGTACATTATAATCAACAGAATTGATCTGCTGTGTCATAGGATCATGATAGAGCGCTGTCCTGTTTGTGAGCATGTCAGAATCATTCTTAATTCTTGCAAGGAAGAATTCGAGAAGAGCTACTGTATGATCGTGGATGAGCTGCTGAGTAGTATAAGAAGTTCCATGCTCCTTATTATATTCAGCTGTAAGGTTTACAGCGCATTCTGCGCCGAGCTCGCCCTTATCTGTCAGGAGCTTAGTTCCTGCGATACGATCGAGAACAAGAGCGCGGCCCTTAGCTTCCTTCTGCTGCTCCATGTCGTTCATGATCTCGGTTCTCATGCCGTTCAAAAACTTAAGGAATTCAGCCTCAGAAGTGAATGCGATCTTAAGCTGCTGGATATACTCAGTATGCTCGAAGTCGTATGTAGCGGAAGAGAAGAAATACTTTTCTACCGGAATAGAAGGATTCTGCTCCCACTGTGAGCCCGCGCCGGATTCATCATCCAGGCCTGCGCCCAGGTTAGTATAGAGCTGAGTATTGAACGCGCCTGAAGCCTGTGTGGGCTTAGCATAGAAAGAGATCTTTCTTGCTCTGTTGTCAAATGCGTCTGATTCTGCATTAATGAGCTTAAACTTACCGGAGTAAGGCCTTGCTGCTACGATCGTTCTTGCGATAAGAACGGAAATAGCATTGAGGACATTCTCGTATCCTGCTTCGAGAACAGAAGTTCCTGCAGATACGAAAGAAGTTGTATCCGTAACAGAGATCGAATCCTGGCCGGAGATCTCTCTTACAAGCTGATTCATGATCGGATATACGTCCGTGGGTTTAAAATAGTTAGGCATTTATTTACCCTCACTTTCTCTTTTGATTATTTCTGCCAGAGCGTCAAAAGAATCCTCTTTCTTTTCAGGCTCTTTCTTCTCCGGCTGCTTTTTTGATTCTTCAGGATTATCCTTCAAATCGCTGCCGCCCTTCTGCTCCAGATCAGGATCTGTTTTCAGGCTCTCCAGAAGATCCTTAACATCTGAAGGCTTGTATCCTGCTTTCACAAGTTCAACTATTCCATTGAATAATTCTAATTTGGACATGATTCAAAATCTCCTTTATAGTTAGTATTATATAACATATTGTTTAGTAGTTGTAAACTTCAGATCAGGTTACGAGCTGCAACCCTTCCGAATTTAAGCCAGGCGTTTATAAAATAATCGCCTGTAAAAGCATTATCGCAAAATACTCTTCCTCTGTGCAGCTCATCGTCAAAGTCGATATCCGTTGTGTCCTTAATGTCCTGCAGCATAGTCCCGAGATCGTTATACTGGGTATATTTAAGGCTCTTCTCGGTTGACAGATGAAAATATGAGCTCTTGCTGTCGATCGTTCTTATGACTAAGAATTCCCTCACATGATACTCAGGAACATAGAGCCGCTGATCGTTAGGCTTAAGCTCTGCCCATTTCTCTTTTCTTAAGAAACATCCTATTGTTACGTTGACTTCTTCGGAATAGATCGAGAAGAGCAGCTGCTCTCGAATCTTAGAGCCCGGTACAGTCGGGATCTCATCCGTCTCCGGGATCTCCCATTTACCGCTCTTTATCATTGCATTTGTGGAATACTTCGAGATCTTCTTAGAGGCCTCTTCATTAAATTCGCAATATTCAAGAGCGACCTTTAATACTTCGCCGGTTTCCAGCGGGATATCCTTAACTAATATCGTTCCCTGTTCGGCCTTATTGATATCTATTCCGAATCTTAAGAAATAAGGAGAATATTTAGAGACTGTATTTGCGAGCATCCAGATAACTACATTTGTATTGTCGCCTCTGATTATTGTCGACAATGTGTTATCAAATCTGGAAAGCTCATCCTTCAGCTCCTGCTCTCCGGACATGCGGATAAATTCATCATATAAGATATTACCGACATTAGTATAAGCGATTGATTTAGTATGATGAGAGCTGGAGAGAGATAAAACATATCCTATACAATCTATCTTCGTGCCGTTGCCGTTTACAAGATAGAATTTATGATTTCTGTACTGGATCGTAAACTCATCTCCAAAGAGCTCATCTATGACATTCCTAAATGGAGCAAATAATTGCTCCATTCGGAAGGCCTTTACATCCTCATCCCAGCGCCTGATATAGCAGAAGCGCTTTTTGGTTTTCTTATAGCATTCAAGAAAATGCTTTAAAACTCCAAACGTTTTACCATTGCCGCGCTGACCTATGACCAGGTTGAAATCTCCATGTTTACCTAATATGGGATTGATATTCCAATAAATACTCTTTTTCATGCTTTTGTCAGATAGTCATAATCCTTTGAAGCTTCATGCTGACAAGCCCAGCCTATAACATTATTGCAGCGAACCTTAAGCCAGGATCCGGAGCGCTCTCCTAAGTATGTTACCTTCCAGCCCTTCTTCATTCGCTGGATAACCGGAGCGGATCCGGAAGGATAAGCTCTGAGCATGAGCTCTGAGCTCGCATACTTGATAGATACTATCAGGATATCTCCCGCCTTTAAGGAAGGATCAGAAGGCTTAACAGGAGCTTCATGCTTAGCTGCAGGAGCTGCCGGCTCTTCCTTCTTTTCGTAAAGATGTGCTTTCGACCAGTCAGGACTCATAACTCCAAAATAGATATCAGAAGATATATTATGAGTTACGCGCTTAACTGAGTTATCCTTATTTCCTTCGATCGTTATTACTCTCCCGCCGGATACTGTTTCAGCTATGCCGACATGAGCGCATTTTGAGCCCTTCTTAAAAAATACGATATCTCCGGGCTTAACATTCTTGATATCGCTCTTATAGCCCTTAGCCTTCATGTAATCGTAGAGATATCCGCAGCCTGCAGCGCAGTTATTCTTAGGATCAGGACAGCCCAGAAAAGAGAGCGCCTGCTTCTGGCCTAAAGTACAATTCTGTGCAAACAGCCAGCAGATGAAGATCGCACACCAGTCTGTACCCGGATTCTTTTTAGTATTGAACCATTGCCAGGCTTCAACATCAAAAAAGCGAGAATACTTAGTATTATTATCCGGCTTCTCCTTATATCCTACCTGAGATTTAGCAAGCGTTAAGACCGCTTCTAATACTTCGTTCATAATTCAATACCCTCATAAAATCCGCGCTTTTCCAAGATATCAAGATATCTTTTCATTACATTTCTCTGCTGCTTTAAAAGAATAAGCGGGCATGAAAGCTCAAAATCAAGCTCTCCTTTATCCGCTTTAATTATGATTTGATTGAGTTTAATATAACGAGCTTTTAACTCATCATATTCGTTCTTCATTCTTTCCTGATAATCTTTCATAATTACTCCTTATCGATCTTCTCGATCAGACGGGTCAAAGCTACAGTATTATTCTCAATAGCTTTGGTCATGTTCTGAACTTCTTCCTTGTGTTCCTGGCGCATTGCCTCGACCTGCTTCTGATTCTGTTCGTACTGCCATTTTACAAAATAGCCGCAGCCGATAGCTGCTACGATCGGAAAACCTACTGCAGAAATTACCTGTACTATCTCATTCATTTTATTAAACCCCCTGTTTAATATTAGTAAACTTATTATACAACAGAAAGCCAGGCCCTATAAAGAGCCTGGCCTCTTATCAGTCAGAAGGAAGTATCTTCCTGAGCTTATGATAATCGCATGTCCCGTCTGAGAATGTCGCGTATCTATGCTTAGTACAATATCCGTTATACCAGTATACGCAGTTGTCGCAGCGCTTCCCTATGATATCAGTTATCTCCTGATCCGGTATCTCATCCGGCTGTCTGAAAACCTGAAAGCTGCTCATATCAGATATCTACAAATACTCCTGAATAACATGTGCCGTTGCCGTACTCGGTATCTTCATAAGTTGTGATCTGGAAGCCGCATTTGCCGTCATTAACGGCCTGGATGTATTCATCCTTAGAAAGCAGCTTCTCGATATCCTTCAGCATATGATCCGGAAGATTTATCTTATGAGAATCCGCGATCAGGACGGGCCTCTTCTTTCCGCGCTTGCCTTCAAATGTGAAAGCGCCCTGGACTTTAAGGATCTTATCTGTTCCGTTCTCTTCTGCGATCTCCTTAAGGTTTACAAAAGGAAAGTTATCAGAATCTACTGTGAATGTCTTACCATGCTTGAAATCTTCATTAAACATAAATTAAATCTCCTTTAGATTATATTTTGATTGCGTTAGCTGTTCCCTTCCGGCTTGATCCCGGCCCTGCATATAAACTCCTTTCTATAGTTTTATCGTAGCAGGAAAATCAAGCTTCTCAGCTTCATATTCCTCATTACCGATCTGGATCCCGAAGAAGCGCATACGCTTCTGCTGCTCTATGATCTTCTGATCGCGTCTGGAGATCTCAGCGAAAAGAGTTGTTGTAAGCTTGCGCTGCTCATCCAGCTCCTGAGATAATCTCTCATTCTCTCTCTTAAGCTTCAAATACTTAAACATGTTTATTCTCCCTTCTTGAATCCTGCTGTCCTAAACATGATCTCCAGCCTGTATAAAAGACCTTGTATATCATATCTCTGCTCTCTCTCATTATCGATATACAGATCATACATGACCGGGCCGCCCTGCTGCTCATTATCGATATACTTTACAACCTGGATGACAGGCGAAGTATACGAATTAAATCGGGTTACTTCCTTGTTTTGAATCGACATAAATACTCCCTTCTGAGCTTTTCGCTCAACCTCATTATAATCCAGGTATGG
>JAEEGL013656541.1_pt1 | contig 15035 bp, 12 predicted proteins | sample 9134231 | NCBI WGS metagenome assembly JAEEGL01 (sample SAMN16246548, study PRJNA631951) | gut metagenome | biome: gut microbiome; feature: rumen; material: fiber-attached | host: Bos | place: Iran: Karaj | collected 2018-10 | reverse complement strand
GGGCACCAACGTTGGCTCCGCCGCCTTCTGCCCCGGCCCCTACTCCACCAACCTGGGCACCAGCTCTCAGGAAGTGCTCCGGAAGCACCTTGGCGAGGACGCCGTGCCCAAGGCGCCCAAGTTCGAGATCCCCAAGGACAAGGACGGCAAGCCCCTGCCCATGCCCAAGTTCGAGCCCCCGAAGGACGAGAACGGCAATCCCATCGACTTCAGCAAGCTCTCCCGTGATCCCGACGACGCCGGCGAGCGCGTGGTCCGCGGCATCAAGCGGGGCGACAAGTTCATCCTCACCCACGTGGACTTCAAGTCCGGCTGGGAGCTGCGTATGAACGCCATTCTCCGTGCCTTCCCCGACGAGCCCCTCACCCCGGGCTTCGCTACCGTGTTCCGCGGCAACATCTACAACCCGATCTACGAGCAGCAGGAGCAGGTCCCCGCTTTTGAGTTCGTAAAGAAGGACTGAACCTGATCTGATCAACAACCGCAGGGCCATCCGGCCCTGCGGTTGTTCCGTAATAACGAGTATAACGATATGTCCGTATTACCGTTCCGACAGAGGCAGGTAGGCCCTCGGCTTCACAGCGGACTTATAACCGGGCCGGATCAGGCGGTTGCAGGTCAGTACCTCTTCCATGCGGTGCGCACACCAGCCAGCGATCCTGGCGATGGCAAAGAGCGGCGTCAGCAGCTCCGCCGGGATCCCCAGCATGCTGTAAACCAGGCCGGAGTAAAGGTCCACATTGGCGCACATGGGCAGAAGCAGGCCTTTCCTTTCCATGATAAGGGGGATGCCCAGCCGCTCTACGCTCTCCAGCAGCCGGAATTCCTCCAGCCGCCCCTGCTTTTCAGCGGCAGAAACGGCAAACTGCTTCAGAAGAACCGCTCTGGGATCGGAGATGGTATAGACCGCATGTCCAAGTCCGTAGATCTTTCCGCTGCGGTCTCCGGCCTTTCCGTCCAGCAGCTTGCAGAGGTAGGCGCGGACCTCCTCGTCATTTCCGTAATCCTTGATATTGTCCTTGATGTCCTCGAACATCTCCATGACCTTTTTATTCGCGCCGCCGTGAAGAGGACCCTTCAGGGAGCCCACGGCCCCGGCGATGGCGCTGTATGTATCCGTACCGGAGGAGGAGAGAGTGCGGCAGACGAAAGCGGAGTTGTTGCCGCCGCCGTGCTCAGCATGAAGGATGAGCATCAGATCCAGAAGCTTCGCTTCTTCTTCCGTATAGCTTTTATCAAAGCGGACCAGCCGCAGGAAGTTCTCCGACAGAGACAGGTTCTCCTTAGGAATATGGATATTCAGGGATTTCCCGTCGTAATAGTGCCGCTTCACGCGATAAGCGTTGGCCACAATGGTGGGGAAGCGGGCGATGAGCTGGATGCACTGACGCAGGATGTTTTCCAGGCTGGTGTCGTCCGGTTCGTCATCGTAGGAATACAGGGCAAGAACGCTCCGGCTCAGCTTATTCATGATGTCAGGGGAAGGGGCTCTGAGGATCATATCCTCAAAAAAGCCATTGGGCAGGGTCTGCCAATGGGCCAGCAGGGCATGGAACTGCAGCAGCTGTTCCTTCGTGGGAAGAGAACCCACAAGCAGGAGATAGGCGACCTCTTCATATCCAAAGGTATCGCTCTCCTGATGGGCCTTTATGATATCCTCAATGGCATAGCCCCGGTAATACAGCCTGCCGGGAATGGGGATGCGCTCCCCGTCCTGCATAACGTAGCCCTGAACACTGCCGATCCTGGTGACGCCTGCGATGACGCCGGTACCGTCGGAATTGCGCAGGCCGCGCTTGATGTTTTCGCTGCGGTAATAGCTCTCATCAATGGCGTATTCCGCCCTTATTTTTTCATAGAGACCGCCGAAACCGGCTTCGTTCATCTCATTTCCGTTGTCCATTTCAAACCCTCCTCCGGAGTATTGAAAGGGATTATACACGACAGCGAAGTAAATTGCAAGAGAATTCTCTACTCTTTCAGTTTTTTGGCGAATTAGACGGTTTTCAGCCCTTAAAACGGGGGAAAAGTGCAGGTTATCGAAAAAAATATGCAAGAACTCATTTCTCAGGTTCACAGTTCAGGGATAACATGATAGAATATATAATTATAGGCGTCGACTATTTATTCCAGGCATCGACTATTTGGGAGGTTTTACCGAATGAGCATATTGAAACGAATCGAGCGTGGCGTCTGGCTTACGGCTGAAGGCCCTGTAACGGAAGGGATCGGTTTGCCTGAGGCGGCCGAGGGCAGGAAAAGGACCATGAGCGCTCCCGTTCTTGCCGCGCATCAGCTTGAGAAAGGCGACGGGCTTCTTCATCTGCGCTTTGACAGCCTCATCTCCCACGATATCACCTATGTGGGCATCATACAAACGGCTATGGCCAGCGGGCTCACGTCCTTCCCCGTTCCCTATGTCATGACCAACTGCCACAACAGCCTCTGCGCCGTTGGGGGGACCATCAACGCCGACGATCATGCCTTCGGGCTTTCGGCCGCCAAGCGCTTCGGCGGTATCTTTGTGCCGCCGAACCAGGCGGTGATCCATGAATACGCCAGGGAAATGATGGCCGGCTGCGGACGCATGATCCTGGGCTCCGACAGCCATACCCGCTATGGCGCCCTGGGCACCATGGGTTTTGGGGAAGGCGGTCCCGAGATCGTAAAACAGCTCCTTTCGGACACCTATGATGTTCCCGCACCGCGGACGATCCTTGTCTGGGTCACGGGCAGTCCCCGGCGGGGCGTAGGGCCCCACGATGCCGCCATCGCTCTCTGCGGCTCTACCTATAAGGATGGTTTCGTTAAGAATTCGATCCTGGAATTTGCGGGTCCCGGCATCCAAAGCCTTTCCATGGACTACCGCATCGGCATCGATGTGATGACTACGGAGACGGCGGCACTCAGCTCTCTCTGGGTGACAGACGGGAAGACTGAGGAGTACTACGTCCGTCACGGCAGAGCTTCGGATTACCGATCCATGTCTCCCTCAGAAGGCGCCTATTACGACGCCGCCATTTTCCTGGATCTGGATGCACTGGAGCCTATGGCGGCCCTTCCCTTCCATCCCTCGGAGGCGGTCACGCTCCGGGAACTGATCCGGGAACCGGGGGATCACCTTCGGGAAACGGAAAAACGGGCAAGAGCGCAGCTCGGAATGGAGCTTCGTCTGACGGACAAGCTCCGGGACGGAAAGCTCCTTCTGGACCAGGGCGTCATCGCCGGCTGTGCCGGAGGGATGTTTGACAACATAGCAGAGGCGGCGGCCATTCTTCAGGGCGGAAACATGGGCAGCGGCGCCTTCGGCCTCTCCGTCTATCCTCCCAGCACGCCGGTTCAGCTGGAGCTCATGCGCTGCGGGATCGCCTCTCAGCTTCTGGAGGCCGGGGCGGTGCTGAAGCCCTGCTTCTGCGGCCCCTGCTTCGGCGCCGGCGACGTGCCGGTCTGCTCCGGGCTTTCCGCGCGGCACACCACCAGGAACTTCCCCAACCGGGAAGGCAGTCGTCCGGCGGACGGCCAGTCTGCCGGCGTCATCCTCATGGACGCCCGGAGCATCGCCGCTACGGCCAGGATGGGCGGCGTCCTCACCTCGGCGATGGAGATCGACTACACGCCTCCGGCGGAATATGAACGCCGCTTTGATCCCGCCCCTTATGAGAAGCGGGTTTATCAGGGATTCGGAAAGGCGGATCAGGAGGCCGAGCTTCGCTTTGGGCCCAATATCGTGCCGTGGCCGGAGATCCCGGACTGCGGCGAACACCTGCTGGTGAAGCTTTGCAGCGTATTGGAGGACGAGGTGACCACCACGGACGAGCTGATCCCCTCCGGCGAGACTTCCTCCTATCGCTCCAATCCGCTGAAGCTGGCCCAGTTTGCCCTCAGCCGCCGGGACCCCGGCTATGTGGGACGCTCCAAGGAGGCTCAGGCGGAGGAAGCGAAGCGTGCCGCCGGCGACCTGCCTCAGTCTCTTCGGGACGTCATGGCCGTTTTGGGCCTGCCGGAAGAGGCCCTGGCGAAGACCCGTTATGGCTCGGCCATCTTTGCACGCAAGCCAGGCGACGGCTCTGCCAGGGAACAGGCCGCCTCCTGCCAGCGCATCCTGGGCGGCTGTGCCAATCTCTGTTATGAATTTGCCACCAAAAGGTACCGTTCCAACTGTGTCAACTGGGGAATCCTGCCTTTTATCCTGAATAAGGAGAACGAGATCCGGTGGCAGGTCGGGGACTATCTTTTTGTTCCGGATCTTAAAAAGGCGCTGCTGCAAATGGAGAAGACTCTGCGAGCGCAGCGTATCTCTGATGGAAAGGTGACGGAGCTTGAGCTTTCCCTGGAGGGCCTCAATGAGGAGGAGCGGGATATTCTGCTGGCCGGCTGTCTGATGAACTGGTACAAGCAGGGAAAGGGGACGAAAGCATGAGGATCCAAATGCAGCCCATCGCGGAACTGGACGGGGATGAGATGACCCGTGTGATCTGGCAGCAGATCAAGGACCTGCTCCTGCTTCCCTATGTGGAACTGAATACGGAGTATTATGACCTTGGCCTTCCCCACAGGGACGAGACCGGAGATCAGGTGACGCTTGATGCTGCCGAGGCCATCCGTCGGCTGAGGGTCGGCGTCAAGTGCGCCACCATTACGCCCAATGCCCAGCGGATGGAGGAATATAAGCTCCATGCCCTGTGGAAGAGCCCCAACGCTACCATCCGGGCCGCCCTGGACGGAACGGTTTTCCGTACCCCCATTCTCACGAGCCGGATCAAGCCCTACGTTCGCGGCTGGACAAGGCCCATCACCATCGCCCGCCACGCCTATGGCGATATCTATAAGGCCGTGGAGATGAAGATCCCCGGTCCGGGAACGGCGGAGCTGGTGTTCCGGGGAGAAGGGGGAGAGGAACGGCAGGAGATCTTCCGCTTCCGGGGGCCGGGCATCCTCCAGGGCCTCCACAACCGGGACGACTCTATTGAGAGCTTCGCCCGGGCCTGCTTTGCCTATGCCCTGGGCCGGGGTGAGGACCTCTGGTTCTCCGCAAAGGACACCATCTCCAAAACCTACGACGGCACATTCCGGGCCATTTTCCAGCGCATCTATGAGGAGGAGTACCGTACCGCGTTTGAAGAAAAGGGCATCTCCTATTTCTATACCCTTATCGATGACGCAGTCGCCCGGGTCATCCGCAGCGAGGGGGGCTTCGTCTGGGCGACCAAGAACTATGACGGGGACGTCATGAGCGATATGATCTCCACCGCCTTCGGTTCCCTGGCCATGATGACCAGCGTGCTGGTCTCCCCGGAGGGGAATTATGAATTTGAGGCCGCCCACGGGACCGTGACCCGCCATTATTACCGTTATCTCAAAGGCGAGGCGACTTCCACCAACCCGGTCGCCACCATTTTTGCCTGGTCCGGCGCTCTGGGGAAGAGGGGAGAGCTGGACAACAACAAAGAGCTTCGCGGTTTTGCCGCGAAGCTGGAAAGGGCCGTGCTGGATACCATCGAAGCCGGGGTGATGACCGGGGATCTGGCTGCGCTCTGCTCCGGAGAGAATGTTAAAACGGTAGATACGGAAGGCTTCCTGCTTGCGGTGCAGAAGAGATTGGAGGCATAGATGAAGGAATGCCTGGTTCGGGGGAATACCCTGCCGGAAGCATATCACAATGCCCTTCGCGTCCTCAGCGAAGAGGGGGAAGTGACTCCCTGCACGGACTACAACACCACGCAGAAAGAACTGAGCATGACCATCTGTGTGGAGGAACCCCTGGGAGAGCCGCTGATCTCCAAGCTCTTCATCGGCGGTTACCGGGAACTGGAACAGTATCGCCAGGAAATGCTGGACGGCATTCTGGATTTTGAGATCGAGAAGGGGAACTGGGCCTATACCTATCATTCCCGGATGGCCGAGCAGCTGCCCTTCATCCTGCGGGAGCTCCGGAGGAACCCGGATTCCCGCCGGGCCGTGGTGGACGTGCGGGAGTGGCGGCATGACGCGGCGGAGGGGAACGAAAACCCCGCCTGCCTGCAGCATCTGCAGTTCTTCATCCGGGAGAATAAGCTCCATTTGAAGGTGCTCTTCCGCTCCAATGACGCCTGTAAAGCGACCTTCATGAACGCTTTCGCCCTCATCATGCTGCAGCAGCGCATGGCCGGAGAACTGGGCGTGGAAATGGGCAGCTATACCCATCGGGCCAATTCCTTCCACTGCTATGAGCGGGATTTCCCGCTCCTGGAGGGCTACCTCCGCCGGCTGGACCTGGGAGAAGACGTGACCTATGATTACGCCGGAGACTGGGAGGAAATGATGGAGGAAGCCCGTCCGGAGATCGCAGCAGCGGTGGAGAAGCTGAAGCGGGGAGAATGAAAAAGAAAAAGCTGATCAGCTCCGCTTTGCTGGTCTGCGCCGCCTTGATCTGGGGCAGCGCATTTGTTGCCCAGCGTTATGGGCTGGATTATGCCAGCCCGCTCTTCTTCAACGGGGCCAGGTGTCTTCTTGGCTCGCTGGTGCTGTTTCCCGCAGCTGTGTTCTTTCGCCCGAAGAAGGCGGTGAACTCACGCAGCACGCTGATCAGCGGCGTTCTCTGCGGCCTGTCGCTCTTCATCGCCACCAATCTTCAACAGGCGGGACTTGCTTATACGGAAGTCGGAAAGGCCGGGTTTATCACGACCTTTTATATCATCCTGGTTCCGGTCCTTGGACTTTTCCTTCGTCGGAAGCCCTCATTGCTGACCTGGACGGCGGTGGCCGTCGCTCTCTGCGGGCTCTGGTTCCTCTGCATGACGCCCGGAGAGCTTCACCTCCAAAAGGGGGACCTGATGGAGTTGGGCTGCGCCCTCTTCTATGCCATACAGATCATGGTGATCGACCGCTATGTTCAGGATTCCTATGGGGTGATGATGAGCTGTATCCAGTTTGCCGTATGCGGCATTCTCAGCTTGCTTGCTGCCTTTCTCTTTGCCGAGCCTGACTTTCATTCCCTCCTTCGGGGCTGGATACCGCTGCTGTATACCGGCGTTCTCAGCTGCGGCGTCGCCTATACCCTTCAGATCCTTGGGCAGAAGGATCTGCATCCCACGGCAGCGTCTCTGCTTATGAGCCTGGAATCAGTTTTCGCGGTTCTGGCGGGCTGGCTCATCCTGCGCCAATCCCTTTCCGGAAGGGAACTGGCAGGCTGCGCTCTTATGCTGGCCGCCGTGATACTTGTTCAGCTTGCCCCGGATAAAGAAACGAGAGCCACAGCAGAGACTGTATGATCAAAGATAACAGGAAGCCATAAACCAACAGGAGAGAGGAGCAGATCCGATGGCAACGCAGTCTATCGATGACAGCTTCCTTCGAGACTTCTTTGGAATCGAACAAGGACCGGCTGGGGTAGCGGAATTGGAAGAGGTCCGCTCCAAGCTGACCCGTCTCCAATTTACAAACGGACAGGATATCTGCACCATCGACGGAGAAGCGGACGGCATGTTTTTCCTGGAATCCGGAACTGCCGTGGTCTTGAATCGAGACGGAGAACAAGTAAATCTTCTGCGCAAGGGACAGTATTTCGGCGAATATGCGGTCCTCTCCGGTGAGCGCCGCCTCTCTACGGTCCGTTCCCTGGGCAGAACAGTGGTCTACCGCCTAGGAAACGAGGACATGATGGAGATACTTCATCGGCATCCCGGCATCTACGGGGAGCTGATGAAGCGCGTCTATCACCAGGTTTCCGGAAAACACTCCCAGCTGATGGCCCTTTCCCGCATGCAGCGGGGCATCCTGATGGCCCCGGAGAACAAAAAGCCCCTGTCGCCCTTGCGGATCCTATGGCAGTACGGACTCCTGGCAGCGATTTTTATTGCCTCGGTTCTTTTGATCCCCGAGGAGAGCCTTGCACCTGTATTTTTGCTTCCCATGGTGCTGATGCTGGTCCATGTACTCCTGACCCGCCGCACCTTGGAATCGTTGATCGTGGCCGGTATGCTTGCTGCCCTTCTGGTCTATCGCGGCGGCCTTTCGGGGAGCTATGTGGACGCCCTGATGGACACCATGGCCTCTTTGGACAATGTATTCACGGTTCTGGTCATGTCTCTGATGGGAAGCGTCATCTCCCTCATCGAAGCGAGCGGAGCCGTTACCGCTTTCCGCAAGCTGGTGGATCGTAGCGTTCGCTCCCAGAAGGGCGCACGCTTTGCCTTGCTGGGGATCCTTGCGGTGACTGCCATCGACGATTGCCTGAATATGACATGCGCCGCCACGGGCCTCCGGTCCGTGGCGGATGAGCAGAAGATCCCACGGGAGGATACGGGGCTCCTGTTGAGCTTTCTTCCCACGACCCTTTGTTCCTTCCTTCCTCTTTCGCTTTGGGGCATCTTCGTCATCGGCTCTATGAATCCTGCCGTAGGAGGGAACAGCGTTGAACTGTTTTGCCGCTCCATCCCCTTTAATTTCTTCTCCCTGATCACCGTTGCCGCTATGGTGCTTTTTTGCTTTGGCTTACTGCCTCGCAGCCGCAGCTTGCGGGCTGCGAAAGAAAGAGTTCGGAACGGCGGGGAGCTGTGGCCGGAGGGGTCGGAGCGGTATCTTGTACGGGACGACACAGAGATCTGGGGAAAAATACGGAACCTTCTCCTGCCTGTGGCGGTGCTGGCGGTTTCCTCGCTGCTGATCCGCAGCCTTCGCTCCGGCGGCTTTGTGGTGGACAGTGCCTGCGGCCTGGTGGTCACTCTGGTATTTATGTTTTTCTTTTACAGCATTCAGGGGATCCTGTCTCCGGAACAGTTTTTTGAGCATCTGGTGTCCGGCATTCAAAGCATGGTCCTGCCCATCGTCCTCTATCTCCTCACGATGTGCCTGACCTCGCTTCTGGAGAGCTCTGAGATGGGGCAGTATTTCGACCAGGCAGTCTTAGCCCTGGAGCTTGCGTCTCCGTTGCTTCCGGCGGTCCTGTTTTTCGTTTCCACGCTGCTCACCGTAGCCCTGGGCTCCTCCTGGGCCATGTATGTGATCGGTTTTCCAACAGCCATTCGGATGGCGTCGGTCATTGGACTCAGCCTTCCGCTCTGCGTCGGCGCGATCTGCGCGGCGGGGATCGCAGGAGAGAAGCTCTGCGCTTTCACCAGTGACAGCCTCTCAGTAGGCAACGCCATCGGCTGCGAGCCGGGGAAGATCCTTTCCGTTCGGATGCCCTACAGCATCATCTTTTTCCTTCTTTCTCTGCTTCTGTATGTTATCGCCGGTGTTGTGCTGTAGATCTCATTTCCGAAGCTTTTTAGCCTGCTCTGTGATGCCCATTTCCCGCCAGTGCCCGAAAAGGTAACAGGGGAGAACGAGGCAGAGACCGGCCAGCATGGACCAGCCCCAGGTTTGGAAAATGCCGATGTAATGCTCAAATCCCACCTGCGCCGCTTCCGCCGCTGCCCGGCTGGCATACTGTCCGGCGGCAACAGCCGCATCCAGTGCCTTGTTCAGGGGCCAGGCAGCCAGCAGCCAACTGAGCGGAACGCGGATAAAGGTGGACCCGATGGCGCAGAGCGCAGCCGTCAAAGCCGCGCCTGCTCCTCGCAGGGCTCCGGACAGAGTGTTCTGGATCGAATAGAAGATATAGAAGAAGCATACGAAGCGGATGCCTTCCGCCGCCATTTCCCTGGAATTGGCGTTGGCTCCGAAGATCAGGGTGATGGCGGGACAGCAGAAATAGAGGATCACCGAGAGCACGACGGTCACGCCGCCGGAGAGGAAAAAGGTGCTCAGGATCCCCCGGTTGGTCCGGTCGATGTCGCCCGCACCGATGTTTTGCCCGACATAGGTGGTAACGGCGGTACTGAAGCCCATCATGGGAAGGAGGACGAACCCGTCGATCTTCATGAGCATGGAATTGGCGGCGATGAATTCCGTCCCGAAGCGGTTGGAAAAGGTCTGAATGATCAGGCTTCCGCCGGCAAAGCACATATTCTGAACGGCGGAGGGGAGACCGAGCCGCAGGATCTGGCCGGCGATCTTACCGTCGATCCGCAGCGCGCGGAAATCAATCTTTGCGCCATAGACGCCGGTGGACTGCCGCCACAGCATCAGGCAGCCGCTCAGAATGTGGGCCAGGATCGTGGCAATCGCGACCCCCGCCACATCCCAATGGAAGGCGCAGACAAAAAGCAGGTCCAGCAATATGTTGGTGATGCTGGATACGATCAGCGCGTACATCGGCCACTTGGCGTCCCCCAGGCCCTGGACCATTCCGTTCATGTTGTTGTAGATCACGTTGCCGCAGGTTCCCGCAAAGATGATACGAATGTAGAGCACTGCGTCATCCAGGATGTCCGCAGGCGTTCCCAGCATCCGGAGCATCGGCTTTGCGCAGATAAAACCGGCCACGGTAATGAAAAGCCCTGCGAGCATACTGAGGAGAAAGGTCGTGGTCATGGCAGATTCCAGCCGTTTTTCATCCTTGGCGCCCTTATATTGAGAGATGATGATGTTTGCGCCCATACTGACGCCCATATACAGGGCATTGAACACCATCATGATGGCAAAGCTGGCGTTGACCGCAGCCAGGCAATGGGTCCCGTCTTGTGCGAAATTGCCCACCACCACGGAGTCAACAACATTATACAGCTGCTGAAACAGATTTCCGAAGATGATCGGAAGTGCAAATAGTACGATCTTTTTTGTGATCGGTCCCTGGGTGAGGTCCCGTCGGTCGGCAGCACGCTGCAGCCGGGCATCCTTGTTCATACGTTTGTCATCCCTTTGGAGTTTTCTCTGATTATATCAGCAGGCCACGGCCAATTCAAGGCGAGAATACATTCCTTGCTATAATTATACGGTTGCGCAAAGATTAGATTGACTTTCCCCTCGGGATAAGGTAATCTGAAAGCAGTAAAATAATAAAATGAGGAGGACGCGAAATGAACCTTTCCGAAAAGTACGGTCCCATTGCAAATGGCCTGTCCATTGGCCAGTATTGCCCGCCCAGGTGTTTTGAGCTGGCAGGGAAGCAGTTCAAATTCATCATGGACACCGGCGAGGAGACCGGGGACATCACCCTGGATTTCCTGGATGAAACGAAGGTCAGCTTCAGCGTGCAGAATGGCAAACGCGCCGGGGAGGCGACCTACGAGTGCCGCAAGGGGGACGACTGGACCTATCTTGTGAGCTACTGCCTTCAGGACCCGAGGGAAAACCACACCTTTGTCATCGATAAGGAACAGGGACTTGTGACCTTCCTGCGCTGCCCTCTGGGAGAGAATCCCTACTATCCCTATCTTATTGAGAGCCACTGGACCTTCGGTTACATCTTCGATGAGGAGAAGGAACACAAGGACCTCCGCCGGCATGGCTTCACCGACGATGTGACGGGTACCGGCGTCAAGTGGACCTACGGTCACGAACTGGCTACGGTGCATGTGTACTACAGCTCCAAATGGTACCGGATCACCTACCCCAAGGACAAGGCCAAATCCGAGGAGCAGGTGGCCATGAACGAGAACCTCAACAGCGCTATGACCGCGCTTCCCGGTCCCGACGAGCCTGCTTTCTACGTCAAGATCAAAGAGGGCATGTATCTGGTCAGCGTCACGGAGCAGAACATGGAGAAGATCCTGGGCGCAAAGATGGGCTTCCGCAGCGATACTCTCTGCTTCCTGGACAACTGGAACCGCATGTACAGCGTGGGCCGCGGCTACGGCACCTCCACCATGGGCGATAAGGAAGGCGAGATCTTTGTCATGATCGGCAAGTACGGCTCCCCCGAGGAGGTTGACGACCATTTTTTTACGGATCCGTGCCCCTATCTGGTGTAGATTAAGGGGCGCGAGGCGCACAAACCGAGTTTGAAAAACGGGACCCGTTCCGGCTTTGTCCGGAACGGGTCCCATAGTCTTGCCTGAGGTCATTGGTCCTCTGTGAGAAGGGCGGCGATACGCAGATACAATGATTCCGCGTTTTTTCGGAACCGGCGTTCCATATCGCCGGCCTGTTCCTGATTTGCGGCCAGAATATCCACGTGCAGCAGCTCTCCGAAACGATCCGAGATGGAAAGGGAAACAGAAAACCCACCCTCCGGTTTTTCTTCCCGGGAGGTTCGGATGAGCGACTCCCGCTCCAGGATTTTGGATGCCCGCTCAATTCCTGCCAGGGCCTTTGTGCGCACGGTATAGGGGACGTGATCCTCCATTTCCGTTCCGTTGCGGATCCCCTTGGGGGTGATGCTGTATTTTTCATCTGTATGCAGGATATGGCCGCTTTCTTCCAGCTCGGAAAGGCACTCGATATAGTCAAAGTAATTCGTCGCATTGTCGATCAGGGTCAGCTCGGTCAGCAGGTTTTGACCGACCGGAGCCGGAAGACGCTTCAGAATAAAGAGGATAAGCACCTTGATGTCCAGCTTCTCCCGGACAAAGCCATAGTTATCCATATACGTTCACCTTTCCTTTGCTTTCTTTCCCGGATGGATGCAGATCTGGCACAAATCGGACGCGATGGCATAGATTGATAATGAAATCAACCTGTCAGGAGGTAATTCTATGGCGGACAAAGTGAAGCCGGGTCCCGTGGACAGCACGGTGGCCGTCCGGGAAGCCGTCAGCGTCCATACCAAGAAGATTTATGATTCCTGCCGCGATAAAGACTGTCTGGAGGATCTTCGCCTGTACCCGGACGCCGCTTCCCAGTCGGCGATCGCAGCGGCAATCGGGATCCGGGCCAAGGAGGTCGAGCTGCTTTTCGCCGGGATCGACGTGCAGGAGGCTCCCTTCAACCGCGGATATTACACGGTGGACGTTCGCTTTTTCTATCGGATCCGCGGCGAAGCCTACAGCATCACCGCCGGGAGCACCGGGATCACCGGGCTCTGTGTTTACGACAAGCGAGTGCTGCTCTTCGGCAGTGAAGGAAATGCCAAGGTTTTCACCTCGGAATCGGACGCGGATCTCCGTTGCGTCCGTCTGCCGGTGGCAGTCGTAGAGACTAGCGCCACCAAATAGGATCGGAAGCAGTTCAGGCCCCAAAACGGCGAAGGAAGATCGTGACATTTCCCGTCTTTTCAACACGGATCTGCTGAACGATCCTGTGGAGTTCCCCGAAGTCGAGATCTTCCAGCAGAAGAAAACGATAGAGTTCTTTTCTGCAGTCCGCTTCCGTAATGGACGCGTTTCGCTTTGGCGCCGGGATGGAAGACAGTTGTTCCTGCTTCTTTCGCAGCTGATCCTGTTTCTCCCTGTATTCGGCGATGGAAAGAAGTCCCTCTGCGTACAGCTCCTGATATCGTTCCAGTTTCTTGCTGAGACGCCGGAGCTCTCTCTCCCGCAGCGGTTCCTCTCTGTCCGAGGCAGAGACCGGCTTCTTTTCCCACGCGGAAAGGATCTCCTCCTCCAGAGAGTTCCAAGCCCCCAGCTTCTCCGTCATATGCTCCCGCAGGGAATGGAGCAGCTGTTCCTCTCGGATGCGCACCGCGTTTTCGCATTCGCAGGAGGTATTGTGATTGTAGGAAGAACAAATCCAGTAATCCTTGGCGGGGATGCCCTTTCGATTCGAAAAGCGTCGGAATCCATAGCCGCAATCCACGCAGCGGATCAGCCCGCTGAAGGAATAACGGCTGCTGTACCGGAAGTGAGTCTGGCCGTCACGGTTTCCGTATTGCCTGCTTCTTTCCGCCATGACGGTCTGCACAGCCAGATACTCTTCTTCCGCAACGATCGCCCACTCCGGTCGAAGGTGATGATAGTTCTGCTCCTCCGGAAGAAGGACCTTGCGTCTCTCCAATACATCTGCGACTTCATATTTGTTGTTGATATAATGACCGCAATAGATCGGATTGCTCAGGATCCGGCGGACTCCTTTGGCTTCCCATGGACAACCCTGCCTGGTGATCTCGCCGTTCTCATTCAGCTTTTGGCTGATTCTCCTCAAGCCGAAGCCATTCAAATACAGATGAAAAATCTGACGAATCACGGCGGCTTCCGCCGGGTCGATCTCCAGATGATAGTTGTCGATCCTTCGATATCCGAAGATCAACGTCGGAACGCGCCCTTTCTTCGCGTTGACCTTCTTTCCGAACTTGACACGCTTGGACAGGTTGACGCTTTCCTCCTGGGCCAGAGCACTGAAAAGGGTGAGTATAAATTCGGAATCCCCCAGAGAATCCATGTTGGCGGTCAAAAAAACGGTCTTGATCCCCAACGATTTCAAATAACGGATGCTCTGCAGAAAGTCCACGGTGTTTCGGGCAAAACGGGAAATATCCTTGGCCACGACCAGATCAAACCGCCCCAGGCGCGCATCACTGATCAGGCTCCTGAAGGCTTCCCGCTTTCGCAGAGATGTACCCGAAACTCCCTCATCTGCGTAGACCCGAACCAGGGCATAGCCCATTCTTTCCGCATACTCTGAGAAAAACTCCTTCTGGCTGGCAAGGCTGTCCAGCTGTTCCTCCTTTTCGGTAGAGACACGACAGTAGGCAGCGACCCTCGTTTGTCCGGACTCCGACCTTCGTTCCGGCTCTCCCGAGCATAGTGATTGTATCAAAAATCAGGAGGAATTGGAATCCCTGAAAGCAGATTTCCCGAGCTCGGGCTGTCCGGCAGATCCAGGTCTCCGTCCGTTCTCATCTTTATAAGACGGGCCAGGACCAGGGAACAGATCGTCTCCCTCCAGGATACGCCTGGGTTCGGGTCTTGGATACGGATCATTACTTCTGTTTCCGACTTCATTCAATCCACCTCCGGTGAAAGCCTATGCAGACTTATGGCAGGGTATGCGGTGTGGGAATGATTGACAGAAAAGGGGAACGGTATTATACTATACATGGAATAAATGTTTCTTCAATTCGTTCCGCTATGTAAGACCATATCCTTGAATAAACAGACGAAAAGAGGATCATCATGAAAAGCAAAGCTGTCGGTGGATTTGTGATCTCTGCCTTACTGTTTGTATTGTTCGTTCTGTTCACCCTGCTGGTGAAACGGGTGGACGTTCAGCCCATCGGCCCGGAGGGCAGCACTGTGGGTTTTGCCGCGATCAACGGAGCGGTCTTTTCCTTTTTTGGCACGAATATGTTTTTGTTC
>JAEEGL011945006.1_pt1 | contig 15035 bp, 14 predicted proteins | sample 9134231 | NCBI WGS metagenome assembly JAEEGL01 (sample SAMN16246548, study PRJNA631951) | gut metagenome | biome: gut microbiome; feature: rumen; material: fiber-attached | host: Bos | place: Iran: Karaj | collected 2018-10 | reverse complement strand
TCATTCATGATCCGCAGCTTCTGCTCAGTGCTGGCCTGTACCTGTTCCTGTGTCTGTACCTGTACCTGTTCCTGAACCTTATTCTGCTTTGTCAGTTCATTACCCATAATCTTCTAACCTGCCTTCACCCTTATTTTTATCGATCTGCAGCCTTTAAAAATAATAGCCTCTGCGTACCGGTATCGGATCCTTACTCGGGAACAGATGCGTCGCAAGGTTTCTGCTGCGCTCAATCCCAAGAGTCAGCTTCACCTTCGTCTCCTCCGGATAATTCACATAATAGTATCCTGCGCAATAACGAAGCAGCATCAAAAGCTCCTTTGCGTTCTTTGAGGAAATGCTTTCCAGCATCACCATACGAAGATCGCCGCTCGACTGCCTGTCAAAGAGAACCATTGAGCTTACCTCATTTCCGTTAAGCACCGCGTAGCTCATATCTCCGGCATAATCATCCCGGTTTTCGGAGAGCTGATCATAATAACCGGATCTCTCCGCTTCCTTCATAATACGTATGGTCTTTTGAAAATCTTCCCTCGTAAGCTCCATGATGGAGATAAGACCGGCCGGTCTGTAATGTTCCGCGGCCAGCTTCAGGACTTCCTCCTTATTCTCGGGGCTTATATCCCTGCGGCAGTCGTCTTTTGTGATCACCATCTCACGAAGCTCCGTATCTTCAAAATCAAAACCCCAGGAATTAAAAAAGTCCTCCGCAAGGTCATATTCACTGCCAAACGGAATATCACAGATGATCCCCTCAGCCGGGTTATCCTCCAGAATATCGGAAAGAGCCTGCATAAGCTCGTTTGCTATACCCCGCATCCTGTATTCCTCTGCGACATAGATCCAGTTCAGGACTATCATGGTAACTATCTCTCTGCCATAGACGATCCCGTCCTCGGAGGAGAACAGAAGTACCCCGGCGGCTGTTTTTTCCCCATCCTGCGCCTCTTCCTCCTCCGAAGGATCATAAAGCGCCCCCAGACAGAACCATTCGCCGCTTTGAACCTGTGCCTTCATATCATCGGGTATAAGCGGCAGAAAAGCCTCCATTTCATTTTCTTTTGCCCAGATCACCATACGCCTTACCATAACCTTTCTGTATTATTATAAGAAACGGATTTAATCCGTTCACTGTTTATCATGAATTTGAAAACGGCATGACTGTGCGGATGCATAATAAACAATCCATACAAAGTAAGACTATTATAACATAAGACAGGAAATGAATTAAGTATTTGTTGACTATCAGCAGACTTGAATTTCGGAAATAAAAAAATGGAGCTAATCAGACTCGAACTGACGACCTCCTGCATGCCATGCAGGCGTTCTCCCAACTGAACTATAACCCCATTTCCTGCATTATACAACAAAACCGCATTTTCTTCAATACTTTTTTGATCTTGAAAAATGGCCCTGAAAATGGCCCCCGGGGACGGAGTCAGTGGGCCATTTTGAACATTTTGTTCAAAGTGGCCCACTGACTCCGTCCCCGGGGGCCATTTTCTTCAGGCTAAAGAAGATAGCTTTCCAGAACCCCGATATCCTCCGGTGTCGTAAGCTTTATGTTTCTGTAGTCTCCGGGGGAAAGCTTTATCCGAAGCGTCCCGAAGCGTTCCATCACCATAGCGTCGTCGGTAATGGAAACTCCTTCTCTTATAAGAGCCTCCTCGTTCTCAATAAGCTCCTCATATGCCTTTTTAATTGCGCCGAAGGCAAAAACCTGAGGAGTCTGCATGATGTATACACTGTCCCGGGCAGGCGTAGCCGTTACAAAGCCGTCCTTATCGGCCAGCTTGACCGTATCCTTGGAAGGGACCGAGACTATGGCCGTGCCGTATTCGATCACGGTCTCAAGAGCCCGGTCGAGAACCTCCCTGCTTACACAGGGCCTTGCGGCATCATGGATAAAAACATAATCCGTATCAGCGCTTACGGCCATAAGGCCTGCTGCCGCCGAATGATACCTCTCTTTCCCCCCGCTTACGATGGCCTTAACCTTATCAAAGCCGTATCTCTCAACCACCTCTCTGCGGCAGTACAGCGCTTCATCCTCCGGGGAGGCCCCGTCTGAGCCTGCATTCCCGCAATGCCCGGAGCCCGTCACCAGGATAATCTCATCTATGAAGCTGTCCTGAAAGGCCTTAAGCGAATAATAGAGCACCGGAAACCCTCCGATCTCCATATACTGCTTTGCCTTATCAGATCCCATACGCCTGCCGCTTCCTCCGGCAAGCACCACCGCGCTGCACCTCATTTTTCCGCTGCCTCCGGCCTTTCGTCAAGAACTCCTTCCCTCGACTTTTTCTCCCTTTCCCTGTTCATGACCTTATAGAGCTCCAGCTCGAAATCCTGACGGTTTTTCTGATAGATAGTGGAAAGCTGAAGCCCCGCAAAGAACGACTGCAGGGCGGCGATAAACGTAAACCCGCAGACTATGAGGGTAGGAAAGCGCAGCACCAGCCCGGTCTTTAAGTAGTCCATAAATACCGGGATAAAGAAGGCAGTCGAGATCAGTATCAGCAACAGGGAAAACGTGCCGAAATAGCCCATGGGCCTGTAGGTTCGCATAAGCCGCATGATAGTCCTTAATACCTTTATGCCGTCCGAAAAAGTATCCAGCTTGGATACGCTGCCCTCGGGCCGGTCTCTGTAATCAATAACAACGTTTTCTATGTACATGTTCTTATCCACCGCGTGGATCGTCATCTCCGTCTCTATCTCAAAGCTCTTGGAGAGGACGGAAAAGGTCTTGACAAAGCGGTAGCTGAAAGCTCTGTAGCCTGTCATTATGTCCTTGATATCCGTATCGAACAGGATATTTATCAGCTTTCTTACGAGGGTGTTTCCGAAATTATGGAAGGGCCTTTTATTCTCGGTGAAATAAGTAGAGGAGAGCCTGTCCCCCACCACCATATCCGCCCGCCTCTCAAGCACCAGCTGAGCCATCTGCACAGCCGCCTCGGCGGGATAGGTGTCATCCCCGTCCACCATTATATAACAGACGGCATCTATCTCCGCAAACATCCTTCTGATAACGTTTCCCTTGCCCTGCTGATATTCATAGCGCACCACCGCCCCGGCTTCTCTTGCCAGCACGTCCGTATTGTCCGATGAATTATTGTCATATACATATATCACCGCCTCGGGCAGTATCCTTTTAAAATCAGATACCACCTTCGCAACAGTCCTGCTCTCATTGTAGCAGGGGATCAGAACCGCGATCTTATCCATTAATCCGCTCTCCCAGCTTAAGATTAGGCACGGCGTTTAAGTCAAGCCCCGCAAGCCTTCCTTTTTTGAATTCATAATATCCGCATACCGCTATCATTGCGGCATTGTCGGTACAGTAAACGGGCGAAGGATAAAAAAGTTCAATCTTCTCTTTTTTACAGGCCTCCTCCATGGCAAGGCGAAGGGCGGAATTGGACGCCACTCCTCCCGCCAGGGCGATGCGCTTTTCTCCCCTGAGCCTTACCGCCTCCATCGAGTGCTCCACCAGAACATCGGTCACCGCCTTCTGGAAGGAAGCGGCCACGTCGCAGACCGAGATCTCCTCGCCCTGCATCCTCGCGCTGTTTAAATAATTGAGCACCGCCGATTTAAGCCCCGAAAAGCTGAAATCAAAGGGTGAATCCGCTACCCTTGCCCGGGGAAAATCGATGGCCAAGGGATTGCCCTCCTTAGCCGCCTTATCTATCTTCGGCCCTCCGGGATAGCCCAGTCCTATGGCTCTTGCCACCTTGTCAAAGGCCTCTCCCGCAGCGTCATCCCTCGTGCGCCCCAGGATCTCGTATTCACCGTAATCGGCCACATTTACCAGATGGGTATGCCCCCCGGATACGATCAGGGACATAAAGGGCGGCTCAAGCTTCGGGTGCTCGATGAAATTAGCGCAGATATGGCCCTCGATATGATGAACCCCTACCAGAGGAAGGCCCTGTGCAAAGCTTAGAGCCTTTGCAAAGGCAACTCCCACCAGAAGGGCGCCCACAAGGCCGGGGCCGCAGGTCACCGCCACCGCGTCTATATCAGATAAGGCCACCCCCGCTTCCTTAAGCGCCTGTGAGGTGACCTGATTTATTTTTTCTATGTGCTTTCTTGAAGCGATCTCCGGCACTACCCCGCCGTATATCGTATGCAGATCTATCTGGGAATAGATAATATTCGACAGCACCTCTCTCCCGTTTCGCGTTACGGCCGCAGCCGTCTCGTCGCAGGAGCTCTCTATCCCCAGTATCAGTATGTCCTCAGCTTTTCCCATTGTCATCCGCCAGCTCCCAGCCCACTATCTTCCAATGACCGTCAAAGTCCTTTCTCAGCAGATAGTATTCGTGTACCGGAACGATGGCCCTCCCCACCTTCATCGAATAATAGCAGCTCAGCTTTGCCCACTCATACCCGTCAAAGCTGTCGTAGTCCACATCGGCGGCGGAGGCTATGGAATAGCTGGAAATAGACCTGTTCTCCGCCTTAAACCTTTCTATATCATTTTTGAGCGCAGCAATATACTGCTCATCCGTCTGGTTTGCCAGAAGCTCATCGTCAAACAGCTCCCTTGATTTTAAGGCCAGGGCCTCAAGCTCCTCGTCAGTATACGGCTCTCCGTAAAAGCATCTCGAGTATTCACTGTAAAGCTTTACCACCTCCTTTGGGGTAGGAGGGTAGGAACTGTCCAGGTTCCTTGAGAGCAGCTGCTGAACCACGCTCAGCTTTATCCCCTCATCGGGGTTAACGGGACGTCTGTTTAAGAGAAAAGCAAATAATCCGAGAATGAGCACACAAAAAACAACCAGTATGATTATCCTTTTCACATTGGCGTTTTTTGCTTCTGCCATAATAGATCAGTCTTCCTCAAATCTGATGGTGGCCGTTCTTCCATCCTTTGCCACGATCGTATTTTTAAATACCTTCCTTACCTCGCCCTCAAAGTTCTTCGGGAAAGCAAGGGAGGGTGAATAATGGGTAAGCCAGAGTTCTCTTACACCGGCCCTTTTCGCCAGCTCAGCGGCCTCATAAAAGGTCATATGCTTATGCTCCCTGGCCTTTTCCTCCATCCCGGGCTCGCCGTACATACCCTCACAGATGAAGAGATCCGCTCCGGCGGCATTTTTTACGATAGAATCCACCGGTCTGGTATCCGTGCAGTAGGTCAGCCTGATCCCCTTTCTTTCGGGCCCCAATACCATATCGGGGGTAAAGAGTCTTCCGTCCTCTTCGATCGTCTCGCCCTTCTGCAGCCTGTTCCAGAGCTTAAGCGGGATGTCCTGGCTCTTGGCCCTTTCGGCGTCAAACCTTCCGGTCCTGCTTATGGATATGGTATAGCCGTAGCAGGTCACGTTATGGCTGACCTTAAAGGCAGTAAGCGTATAGCCCTCAAGCTCTAACACCTCGTCCGCATCCTTAAGCTCGTGATACATTATGGTAAAGGGAAGCTCCGGCGCGATCATCCTCAGAGCCTCCACCACCCTTTTAAGGCCCTTCGGCCCTATCATGAGCACAGGCTCCGTCCGCTCCGCATTTCCCATGCTTAAAAGCAGTCCCGGCAGGCCGCTTATATGATCCGCATGATAATGGGTAAAGCAGATAACGTCCAGAGGCTTCGGGCTCCAGCCCTTTTGTCTCATCGCTATCTGTGTCCCCTCTCCGCAGTCTATGAGAATACTTGTTCCGTTATATCTTAACATCAGGGATGTAAGCCATCTGTAGGGAAGCGGCATCATTCCGCCGGTTCCGAGCAAACACGCCTCAAGCATAAAATGCCACTCCTGTCCTTAACTGTCATGCCCGACGTTTCGGGAGGTAACGGTAAGCGCCGGTCTGTCACGACGGGCGAAACCACATTATAAGGGCATCCTCCCGGGGCTTTTCGTAAAAGTCCTTCCTGACCCCTTCCGTCTTAAAGCCCGCTCCCTCATACAGCCTTATGGCGGCAAGATTACTCTTTCTTACCTCCAGGGTAAAGGCCGTTCCGCCTAACCTCTTTCCCTCCTTAAGAACCTCCTCAAGGAGCCTTTTTCCGTAGCCGTTTCCTCTGAAGCCTTCCTTTACGACCACGTTGGTGATCTCTATATCGCCGACTATCTCCCTTATCCCAGCGCCTCCGATCACCTTATCATCGAGGGTAATGACAAGACAGGTCATGTTGTCCCTGCTTATCATATCGAGGAAGTCCTGCTTCCTCCAGGGCATCGAAAAGGTTTCTTCCTCGATCTTTGCGACCTCGTCCGCATCCTCTTCGGTCATGGGTCTGATAACAATGTTATCTTTCTCCTTTGAAAGGGCAGCCGCCCTCTCCCTCTCCGCCTGGGAAAGCCTCAGATATTCGGGCTTGTGCTCATCCGCGCTCTCAACCAGACCTTTTTCATAATATATAAAAGCCAGTGCCCCAAGCGATGCCGCCCGCTGTCTGGACATATGGGCCGGGGCGTATTCATGCTCCCTCTTAAGCTTTTTCTCTATCGTATCCCTGTATACCGAAACTCCGTCTCCCAGAAACAGCACCTTCCCTGAGGGCTTAATGGCATCAAGCCTTTCGATAAGCTCCTCCACCGCCATGGGCTGCTGCTTCATGACCACCCTGAGCCTTCCGAATTCCTCAAGATCACCGGCCCGTGTGTCAAAACAGTAGATCCCGGTATATACCTGCATCCTTCTTGCGTCCATTATGGGGCACACCAGCCCGTCATAGCCCCAGGCGTTCATCGCCAGAGCATCCCCAGTAGGAACAGAGATGATGGGCTTATTCAGCGCAAACCCCAGTCCCTTTACCGTTGCGGAGCCTATCCTTAAGCCCGTAAAGGAGCCGGGCCCCTTTGTTACGGCAATGGCGTCTATGCCGGAAAGGTCAAGCTCAGTCATCCTCTTTATCTCATCGAGCATGGGAAGAAGAGTCTGGGAATGAGTTTTTTTGTAATTGACTGTATATTCAGCCGTAACAACCTCATCCTCAAGGAGGGCAACGCCTGCCACCAGCCCCGAGGAATCAACCGCAAGTATCTTCATATATCTTCGCTGACAGTTATCCTTCTGTAATCCTCTCCCTTATCGGGATCCTTTTCAATGGTCACTCGCACCGTATCCCCCGGGAGAAGCTCCTCAATAAGCTGCGCCCACTCAATAAGGCACACCCCTTCGCCCGAAAGGTAATCCTCAAAGCCCGTTTCTTCCATCTCTTCGGGCTCCTCAATCCTGTATACATCGAAATGATACATGGGCAGCCTTCCGCCCTCGTAAATGCTGAGGATGGTAAAGGTGGGGCTGTTTACATGCTCGCTTATGCCGAGGCCTTCGGCAAAGCCCTGGCAGAACACGGTCTTTCCGGCCCCGAGATCGCCGTAAAGAGCATAGACCCCGCCCTTTTTCGCTCTTTCTCCGAGACCCTTTGCAAGCTCAAAGGTATCCCCGCTTTTAAAGGATTCGGTAACGCTCTCTTCTCTCATAGCCTGATGTTCACCTTCTTCGGGTCAACGTGGGTAGATATCATCTCGATAACCTTATCCTTTTTATCGCCCAGATCCTCAAACGGGAAAAGGCTGGCGCGTATCTTATTTGTATACAGGATTATGTTCTTTCTGGTGGATACCACCTTTGCCACTGCCTCCCAGGGCGCGGAATCGGACTGATCGCAGACGGTGATCTCTATGCCCTCATCGGTCAGCTTATAATGCTGGGGCTCCTTAAAGGCCGGTGACTGCATCTGCTTTTTGGCCTGAGCATAGAGCGCAGCCGGAAGATAGAATACTATGACTATTCCCGCGATAAGATAGATGATCTTATGGGAAAGGAAAAACCCCACTATCAGCAAAAGCCCCACTGCCTCTCCCAGGATCCCCGAAAAACTGGTAAATATCTGATAGAGCATATAGTCATACATCTTGGAGGTATTCATCCTCACATCAAATTCAACACTCATAAAGCTCCCGAACGTTAATATTATCTTAACGGTATCTTTGCACCACAATAAACGCCCTTATCTTAAGAAGGCGCGAACAGGCAAAGGAAAGGCTCTGCGATAAAAAATGACGAAAAGCCGCAAAGCTTTCCGTCATCCAGTATAACACAATATCGGTCAAACAGCAAACCATTCCCAGTTACTATTCACAGCCTTTTGGGCTGTGATAGTAACGGGATTTATCTTCCGGTCCGGGTCCCCTTTATTATCGGAGATATCCTTTTATAGATCACAAGAGTGATGATAACGTTTATAAGGCCCTTTACGAAGGTAAAGGGAGCATTGAAGGTTATCAGGCACTTAAGAAGAGAATCCGCGGCGGGATTTATTTCCTGATACATTGAAATAATCGCGTCTATCGGCATAAACTTTGTATACACCGGGTAGGTGATAAAGTAATTTACCGGGATGCTTAAGACGGCCATAAGCGCTGCTCCGATGAGAGCGCCCAATACCGCCGTTTTTCTGTTCTTGTTCCTCTGATAAATGAACCCGGCGGCAAATACAAAGATGGCTCCCAACATAAAGTTGCAGAGCTCTCCCACGCCGCCCGTGGTCGTAATGAACAGATGCAGAAGATTCTTTATAAGACAGATGAACACGCCGTATACAGGCCCCATCGCAAAGGCGCCCACCAGCGCCGGAAGCTCCGAAATGTCCATCTTTATAAAGGATGGCATGAGCGGAACGCTGAAATCAAGAAACATAAGGATGAAGGCCAGGGCCGAAAGCATGGCCGTGACGGTCATATACCTGACCTTAACCCCTGAATCCGCGTTAATTCTGTTGTCATTCACTCTGTTATTCATTTTTCTACCTCTTCTCTCATCCAGACTATACTGTCGGTTATGGATTCTCACCATATCATGAACCCGGATCTGGTCGTCCCGGTTCTCGCGGACTTATCAAAAATGCTTTGAAATACCACCGGTCGGGAATAACACCCTGCCTCGAAGATCATACAGTGTTACTATTCACAGCCTTTTGGGCTGTGATAGTAACGGGTAGTTCATTTTTTATTTTATCTTCATTGTCAGGCCGATCCTCTTCTTCTCGGGATCCACCTCAAGCACCTTTACCTCAACCACGTCTCCCACGGAAACCGCATCAAGAGGATGCTTTATATATTTGTCCGTGATCTGGGATATATGTACGAGCCCGTCCTGATGAACCCCGATGTCCACGAACACGCCAAAGTCGATCACGTTCCTGACCGTACCCTTAAGAAGCATTCCGGGCTTCAGATCGCTCATCTCAAGGATATCCGACTTGAGTACGGGCTTGGGCATATCCTCTCTGGGATCCCTTCCGGGCTTTTCAAGCTCCTTTATGATATCGTTAAGGGTAATCTCGCCTATTCCAAGCTCCTTCGCAAGCCCGGCCTTGTCGGTTATCCTCTCATCGATAAAGCCCTTTTCCGCGGCCGGAGCGTTCTTTAAGCCCCTTCCGTGATCCATGCGTCCGCGGCCTTCATCGTCTGAGCCTCTCCGATCCTTCCTCGACTCGTCCCTCCCGGTGCTCTTCCCCCCGGACCTTTCCTTCACGGGATCGCTCATCGCCTTAAACAGCGCCTGTCCCATGGCAGTATTCCTGTCCTTTACGAAGGGCATATCCTTCTTATGGCGCCTTAAGGCCCTGTTATCGGTGCTGCCGGCGACGCTCTCCGCGCTCTTTTTGACTCCGCCCACATGGTAGAGCTTTGCGGTATTCGGCCTGGCAGCCTCCTCACGCAGCCTTTTGATATCCTCCATGGTAAGCCCAAGCTTCTGAAGCAGCTTTTCTGTAGCCTCATAGGATTCGGGATGAACGCTGGTTGCATCAAGGGGGTTGGAACCGCCCGTGATGCGCATGAAGCCCGCGCACTGCTCGAAGGCCTTGGGCCCGAGCTTGTCCACCTTAAGGAGATCCTTACGGTTGTCAAACCTCCCGTTCTTTTCCCTGTAGTCCACTATATTCTTAGCAACGGTCTTGTTGATGCCGGCTATGTATTCAAGAAGCGATGCCGAAGCGGTATTCAGATCCACTCCTACCTTGTTAACGCTGTCCTCCACGACCCCTTCCAGAGCCTCCGACAGCTTCTTCTGGTTCATGTCGTGCTGGTATTGGCCCACGCCTATGGACTTGGGGTCGATCTTAACAAGCTCCGCGAGAGGATCCTGGAGCCTTCTTGCTATGGAGGCCGCGCTCCTCTGTCCTACGTCGAAGTTCGGGAACTCCTCGGCCGCAAGCTTGCTTGCGGAATATACGCTGGCCCCCGCCTCATTGACGATCACATACTGCACATCGGCGTCTGTCTCCTTAAGCAGATCTACGATTATCTTCTCCGACTCTCTCGAAGCGGTTCCGTTGCCCACCGAGATCAGCGTGATCCCGTATTTCTCGATCAGCCCCTTTACCGTCTTCTTCGACTCTTCCACCTTGTTCTGAGGGGCCGTAGGATAAATAACAGTGGTATCTAACACCTTTCCCGTGGCGTCCACCACGGCGAGCTTGCACCCTGTCCTGAAGGCAGGATCCCATCCCAGCACCACCTGGCCGGTAATGGGCGGCTGGAGAAGAAGCTGCTTCAAGTTCTTTCCGAACACGTCGATGGCACCGTCCTCCGCCATCTCCGTAAGCTCATTCCTGATCTCTCTTTCGATGGCCGGCGCGATCAGCCTGTCATAGCTGTCCTTTACCGCTTCCTTAAGCACGGGAGTGGTATACTCGTTGTCAGAGGTGATGACCTGCTTCTCAAGATAGGTGATTATCCGTTCCTCAGGCGCGTTCAGCTTCACGGTCAGCACCTTTTCCGCCTCTCCCCTGTTAAGGGCAAGGATACGATGGCCAACCAGCTTGCTTACGGGCTCTTCAAAATCATAATACATCTCGTATACCGATTTCTGCCCTTCCTCCTTTGCGCTTGACGAGATAACGCCCTCTTCCCTGGTAATATCCCTGATATAGATACGGTAATCAGCCTCGTCGGAAATGTTCTCGGCAATGATATCCCTGGCTCCGTCTATGGCATCCCGGGCGGTCATTACCTCCTTTTCCTCGTTTATGAAGGCCGCGGCCGCGTTTTCCAGAGGCTCGGTAAGCTCCTGCTTAAGGATGAGCTCCGAAAGAGGCTCAAGGCCCTTTTCCTTTGCAACCGTCGCCCTGGTCCTTCTCTTCGGCTTGTAGGGCCTGTAAAGATCCTCCACCACTACCAACGTCTCTGCGGCTTCTATGGCCGACTTAAGCTCGTCGGTAAGCTTGCCCTGTTCCTCTATGCTTGCGATGACGGCTTCCTTCCTCTCCTCGAGGTTTCTTAAATACTTAAGCCTCTCATCCAGGTTTCTCAACTGCTCGTCGTCAAGCTCTCCCGTCGCTTCCTTACGGTACCGGGCTATGAAAGGGATCGTATTCCCCTCATCGATAAGCTCAACGGCAGCATTTACCCGCCATTTCTGAACCTTCAGCTCATCACTAAGCTTCTGAATAATATCCATTGCCTGTTTCCCCCTTCAGATCTCTGTAAAACAAACTATAAGCCGTATTAAGATACGGAGCCACATATATGAGCGCTATACCGTATGTGAACAGCACAAGCACAAACCAACCCGCAAAGGTCAGTGTAAGATAGATAAACCTTAATACATTGCCCCGCATCATGGCAATGCTTTCCCTGATGATATCGATGACCGGCTTCTCCGGGTCCTCCAGGTAAATATAATACGCCGGAAACATGTATGCGTTGACAAGTATCATCAGCGCGGCAAAGAACACCTCAAGAAGCATTCCGGCAAAAAAGGCGCCGCCGCTTACATTTCCCGAAGAGATCCCTCCGGTTAAAATGTCCACAAGCGTCCTCACCCCTCCAAGGGAGGAGGCTGCCCATACCAGAAAGCCCAGTATTATTATCTTGTCGGGATTGTATTTGAACGGAAAGAAAAGATCCGCAAGTGACGGCTTAAGGTCTGAGGCCACTGCAAGACACATTCTCCTGTAACCGGTGTATACAAGCTGGGCAAGGAGTGAAACAATGATGGACAGGGCAAAGGACATAAGCATGGGCTCAGGCGCCGCAAAAGCATCCATAAGCTCTTCTATCGAGCCTGCCGATCCGGGATCAACCCCCATTACCATTATTGCGGCCTCTGCCATCACAAGGGTAAGGATCATCAAAAGCATCAGCGCGGTAGCGCTTATCATTATTCCGTTATGCTTCGAAAGCCTCCGTCTGGCTATCGCTTTAAGCTCCGATACCGGTCTCATTTCTATCCTCGTCCGCGCCGGATCCTTTAAAATCGCGCTTCGGAACAAACAGGGCTGTGGATTTATATAGTATAACTGCCTCAGAATAAGGTGCTCATTCCGCCCGGCTCCTGACCGACAGCGCTTGTTCAGGATCCGGCCGAAATGCGTATCTTATTATGAGGCAGTTTCTTAAGGAGGGATTAAAGGATCCGCTGACTGAATGATTTCCTCTTCTGCCCTCCCAAAATAAACCGTGCGCACAGGAAGCTCATCCTGTCCGTCATTATATATGGTAGATCACACCGAAAGATCCAGATTCCGCCCGAGCAGCGCCTGGGCATCCGTACTCTTTTTATCCTTCATATAGGGATTATCTTCATTTCTGTAGGCTATCCTGGTGGTGGTAAGCCCCCCGCTTACGTAAGTCCGTCCGCATTCGGGGCAGACCGCGGTCTGAAGCTTAACACTGGCCTGAAGGACTTTGCCGTCTCCCTGCTCTGCCTTCTTATAGGCATTGGAGACATGCTCCATCTCGTGAGCCCTGACCTTCGCCGGTGCCTCCGTGGGAGAGATATGAGCCGCCGACTTAAAGGAGACCATCTCATCCGAACCGTCCTGGTACTTACGGTTAGCACAGGTCTCACATTCGGCAGGGGACACTCTCTTGCCCGGAGCGACCTCCCTGGACTCTCCGGGGTTCTTGACCGCGCCGGTGCCTTCGGTCTCTCCGGCCCTTCCGGGGCCCTTAAGGCCCGAGAGCATATAGGGACTCGGATTTCCAAAGCCCGTGCCCTGTCTCATGGCATTATTATACGCGTTCATCGCGTAATTCATTCCAAAACCCGAAATACCGGCCATCCCGTCCTCCGTGAAAACCGTAAACCTCCCCACTTTGTACAAGAATACCACATTTCGGCCCGGATTTCAAGCGCCCTTAAGCCTTTAAACCTCCTCTAATCCTCCAGCTCGAACATATCGTGGATCGCGTTGACCGCCTTATCCACCTCTTTTACGTCAATGAGCACCGTGACCCTGATCTCCGAGGTCGAGATCATATTGATATTGATCCCCGAATTATAGAGAGCCTCGAACATCTTCGCCGCCACGCCGGGATTGGACATCATTCCGGCCCCCACTATGGAGACCTTCGCCACATCCTTGTTCATCGACAGCTCTTCAAAGCCCAGCTTGTCCTTCTTATCCTCAAGGGCTCCCATAGCCTCTTCCCTTGCGTCTCCGGGAACCGTAAAGGTGATATCCTTGGTTCCGTGACGTCCTATCGACTGCAGGATCATATCCACATTTATATTGGCCTTTGCCAGAACGTCGAATACCTTAAAGGCAATACCGGGAACATCCTTAAGCCCGATGAGGGAAACCCTCGTAACGTTCTTGTCCGCGGCCACACCGCTTACCAGCATTCTTTCCATCTTAACATCCTCCTTAACTACGGTACCCTCCTCCTCGGAAAAGCTGGAACGCACCACAAGCGTAACTCCGTACTTCTTCGCCATCTCAACGGAACGATTATGCAAAACCCCGGCCCCGAGGGTAGCAAGGTCGAGCATCTCATCGTAGGTTATAGCCTTAAGCTTCCTTGCGTTCTTAACTATCCTGGGATCCGCCGTATATACACCGTCAACATCCGTAAAGATCTCGCATTCATCCGCGTGCAGCGCGGCTGCCAGGGCAACGGCCGTGGTATCCGAGCCGCCTCTTCCGAGGGTTGTATAATCATCATATTTGTTAACGCCCTGGAAGCCGGTCACTATGACGATCTTCCTCTGCTCCAGCTCGTTGCGGATCCTCTCGGTATCGATCCTCTTAAGCCTTGCGTTTGAATAGGCGCTGGTGGTATGCATGGATACCTGGAAAGCGTTTAGGGAAATGGCGGGCACCTTGTAGGTGGCCATGGCCATAGCCATCAGGGCAACGGAGGTCTGCTCCCCCGTGGTCAGCAACATATCCATCTCCCTCTTCGAAGGGTAGGGATTGATGTCCTTAGCCATATCAATGAGCACATCCGTCTGCTTTCCCATGGCGGACAGCACCACAACAACATCATTACCGTTCTGGTAGTCTCTTATGCAGCGTCTTGCCACATTCATGATACGTTCCTTATTGGCTACGGACGTACCTCCGAACTTTTTTACGATCAGCATTTTTCATAATCTCCTGTATACAGCTTAAGCTGCGTTTCTCTTCTGTTTCAAAAAAGGGACCTGCCCTTTGGTTTCTATCGGTTGATCCTTATGCGTATGATAGCTGCGTCAAGCTTTTCAAAGGCCCGGTTAAAATCCTTCTCGCTCATATAATCCGTGATGAAGCAGAAATCAGGGCCATCCTTTTCAAGGGTCTTTACGGTGACCTTGCCGAAAAGCTCCCCGATCTCCGAAAGCCTCGCTTCCGGAGTCCCGGACACTCTTACGTAAAACCTTCTGACAATACTGTCAAGGTCAAACAGCTGTGCCTTCTCATCCTTCCAGAATACGGGCACATGCTTTCCGATATTGCGGGCGGCAGCCACGACGTCGGCCGCTACAGCACTGGCCGTAGGCAGCTTTCCCGCTCCTCTTCCGTAAAACATTGCATGGCCCAGCATGTTTCCGTTTATAAAAATGGCATTGAACACTCCGTTTACAAGATATAACGGGTGTTCTTTTTCCACCAGCATAGGGGCCACAAAGGCACAGACCTTATCCTCGTCATCGCTGCGAACGCTCGAACCGAGCAGCTTGATCGCATAGCCCATCGACCTGGCATACTCAATGTCTCTGTGGGTGATCCCTCTTATCCCCTCGGTGTGGACCTCCTGGAAATCCACCGTTTTTCCGAAGGCAAGGGAGGAAAGTATGGCGATCTT